>LGVF01078497.1_pt1 | contig 24106 bp, 18 predicted proteins | sample 469901 | NCBI WGS metagenome assembly LGVF01 (sample SAMN03893561, study PRJNA290197) | marine sediment metagenome | material: sediment; isolation source: combined push core samples #3730, #5133, and #5579 collected at Hydrate Ridge | place: Pacific Ocean: Hydrate Ridge
AAGGCCTGGTGTTTTTTCAGGGGTGAAGGCATACATCTAGTATGTCGAGGTCCTGAAAAAACGCCGCAACGCCGTAGAGCGAACCTTTTGCGACGCCATCAAGACTAAAGCTCACAATACCGATGGTTATATCGCCCATCGAAATTCATCTTCAGCAGGCTTCCATGCTCATTGTCCCTGCTCCTTCGATGAACAAGTCGTTTTTTGTGACCGTCTAATCTGTTCCAGGTTTCCTTCCACTGCATGGGTATCAGCGGATGTCCCCTCACGGGTAATAATTTTAACCGCTGTCTGCGCTAAAATGCGGAGATCAATCCACAAGGACCTGTTTTCCACATACCAAGCATCCAGGGCCAATCGCTCGTCCCAAGGCAAATAATTGCGACCATGTATCTGCGCCCAACCGGTCAAGCCAGGCTTTATCGTATGGCGAAGCCGTTCCCGTTCGCTATACCACGGCAAATAACTGACATACAGGGGCCGCGGTCCAACGAGACTCATATCCCCCTTGAGAACATTTAACAATTCAGGCAGTTCATCCAAACTGGCCTTACGCAACAAACGACCCAGTGGCGTCAATCGTTGGGCGTCAGTCAACAATTCTCCATCGTCACCCCGCTCTTGAGTCATGGTACGAAATTTATACAGAGTAAATGGTTGTTCATGCCAGCCCGCTCGAATCTGGCGAAATATCGCCGGCTTGCCAAACCGCCAGCGCACCAGAAGCCAGACCACTAACAGTACAGGCCACAACACCAGCAACGCTGCTACCGTCAAAACCAAATCCAGCATCCGCTTCAATAATCCACTGAGGCTAAACTCCATAAATCTTCTCCGTCAGCGCCAGAAAGAATCTGGACATTGGTGCGTTTTCAAGACCTGGGAGTGTTTCTAGGAGCCTGTCGGACAATACGGGCCGAATTTGCAGCCGGCTCATGGATGATGCTTTCGCAAAAAGTCATGAGATGATGGACTCGCAAAAAGTCGGGAGGGCTGGAAAAGCATCGATTATCAGGCCGTCCAAACCATTCGGAGAGGCGAGATCGTTGATCCTACGCAAAATATGAAGGCCTCATTTTCGTTAGACGGATAGGCCGTGACTTTTTGCGGCACCATCATGAGATGGCTAAGCAAAAATTTCGACCTACAAGGCGTAGTGGTTTTTCAGGGGTGAAGGCATACATATAGTATGTCAAAGTCCTGAAAAAGCACTGCAACGTAGTAGGGTAGACTTTTTGCGACGCCATCATGGATAGTTCGACAGCCTCCTAGTAATGCATAAGATGGAAATCTATCCGGATCGTGGTTTTACGACCGCAGGAAAGGGACAGCAGTCCCTGTTTGATCCGGTAAGTTACCGTTCTTTCTTTATGACGATTTTGACTCCGACGCTGCATTATCTCAGGGGTATTTTGTCTTGGTCACCTCCTGGACATTCTTCGTAACCGGCGCATTGGAATTTGCCAGGGACCGCACCTCTGCCACCTTCCTATTGACCTTGCTGGAAAATCCAGACAGGTCAAACTTTTGGACAGGTGTTGCTGGCAAGCGATTTGTTTTACCCCATCGACCAATTTTAAAACACTCGGCAAAACGGCGCCCTAGCAATAAAAGACCCTTCCGCGAAATCAATTGCTTCGCCAAAAAGTAGCAGCGAACAATGAATGGCTTCATGTCCTTGGAGTCCAAAATGGCAAAAACATGGGGTTTAAGATAGGGCCGGATATACGCTGATATGGCGTACTTTTCTTGTCGGCAATAAATCAAGGAATAGACTAAATCCCGTGTAATATCGACCCAGTAAACACCTTCTTTAAAATTGCTGGCTTTGGGGGTAACACCGGACATGAGATGCCGGTATTGCAGCCAGGGGAAATTGATGCCACAGTGAACTGCCAGCAGCCCGGAACGATTATGCCGACCATTAATTTCCATCAGTTTGTAGACACCATCTCGAGCATCCCTTTTAAATTCGGTGCAGGCGTAACCGTAGAAACCAATGGACTGAAGAGCCTTTCGCCCAGGTTCAATTATCTCTGGAATCCATTCACTTAAAGCAACTCGGGGCGAACCAAACCAGGGAGGGGCATTGCGAATGTGTCGAGAAGTAAATTCAACCAGGGACCGTCCTTCCCAGGCGTAGGCATTGTAATTCACCACTGTATCGTCGTCGCCGGGAATGATCTCCTGCAGCATCACATCAAGATTGTGTTCCGTAGCCTGCCAATAGATGGCAATCATTTCATCCAGATTATGTACCGGAATCATTTTCCTTTTAAAGCAGTCATAAAACAGATGGCTTTGAGAAGGTTTGACCAGGCAGGGGAAACCGATGCTGCCTGCGTAACGTTCAACATCTTCCACAGAGATGGGCACGAAGGTCTTGGGTACCGGAACCCCAAGGGACTCGGCGCAATTATAGGTGTATTTTTTTTCAATATACTTGGACACGATCTCCCATTCCGGCACGGAAACCACAAAATGCTCGGACAATCTGGCCTTATGACGTGCGATGGCAACCACCAGTGGATCAGAACTTGGCACCAATAAGCTGCCGGGAAAACGGTATTTTTGTTTCAGCAGAGCTTCTATGAATTCATCTTCATGCTTTTCTGCATCCGGGACCTGGATAACCTCTTTGACGTAGCGGGACTTATGGGCCACATCTCCTGCCTGATCACTGAACAGAATCGTTGGCACCCCCATTTCTCCAAGGGCCCGAACAACACCAAGGGCTATGATCTGTGCGCCGAGTACAAGAGCAGGTTTCATGATGTAACCTCCTGATATATTGACTCTATTTGCTCAACTCATAATCTGTCAGCTATTTGAGACTCAAAACTGCCATTACAGGAAAATGGTCCGATCCTCCGGAATCTTTAATCGTAGCTGCGCGAAGCGCGACAAAATGATTATTGAAAAAAATATGGTCGATTCGAATAAGGGCTGGTGCTGAAAATAGCCCAAACAGTTTTTTTGCTGAGGTGGGAAACGAAAAACCGAACCCGAATCCTGCTTCCCAATGGGCATTATCCAGAAACTTCTTGATGACTTTGTACGTCTGTGACTGATCCGGGGTATTAAAGTCACCTCCAAGGATCACCGCCCCTGCTTCATGAGCCACTTCTTCTTGCAACAAAGAGAAGATTTTATTGTATCTGGACTGCCATCCACCTCGTCGTAGAAGGTGGACATTAAAAACTGTAATCAGGCCAACCGGGGAGCGTAGACCAATCTTTTGCACACGTCCTTTCCCCACGATTCTCAAATTGAAATCAGCGGGATATCGGCTGACTACCATCAGAAGCAGGCTTGGCTCGAAAAAAAAATGTACTTCCTGACCCGAATATAAATCAGCAAGATATCCTTCAAGCTTATGGAATGCCTTTGGCGTAACTTCCTGGAGCAGGACAATGTCCGGTCGCAACTTGTGAATGTTCCCCGCGGCCCGACTAATATCCAAATTTTTCGACCATATATTGTAGCTCAGCACCTTGAACTGAGGGGTGTCCTGGTCAGACACCTCTGGCCGCGACATAAAAAGAGGGGCATAGGCGACAAAAATAATAATTGCAGAACCGCCCAGCAGGAAGGACAATCCTCGGTGATGCATCAGTCCTGCCCAAAGAGCTCCTGGCAACAGTCCGACCAAAAGCCAAGGCATCAGATAACCGGCATAACGGGAAAGCATCAGATCATCACCGGTCCAAAAACGCAGAACCAAGCCGACCAGAAGAATCACTCCCACAACCCACCAAACTATCCAGAATAAATTGTGCATTCTCATGTCTTATCCGAATTTCTCAGGGAAAATTGCTCTCAAAAAAACCGGCATAACTCAACCCTTGACACGAACTGTTCTATAAACAAAAAATCTTCTCAGAATATAATGGGGGAACTCCTTGTATCCGATCAGTCGGTGCACCCATAAAGCCGGGATGTTGTACGCTGAATAATACCCCCACGCTCTGCTATAGCCTCTGTCGTGAAGATGGTGCAGGGCACTGCTCAGCAAATGGGTGGCCAGGCCTCCTCCCCTTTGTTGAGAACTTACATGCATGTCAAACATATAAACCTCATTATCTCCGAGGTCGATGTTGAGCCTTTGCAGATCTGGATGAATCCCTGGAGTTAGAGCCGTGCTGCGGCTTACGTACCATAGATCGCCGACCACAGTTTCGTCGCTGACCAAAGCCAGGACCCGATAACCCCTGCGAAAATAGATTTCTGCTCGTTCCCGACAGTTGCGCAAAGGGGTTTTAAACACCATAGCTGAAAAAGCATCCGGGGCTACTTCAATCAAATGCAGAGCCTCTGCGGAAGCTTTGACAGGTGGAATGTCATTCAAATCTTTGGCCACCGGAACGGCCTCATCCATATGGTATAGAGTGAAGCCGCAGGCCGAGAGAAAACCGTGCTGATTCTGATGTTCGCGAAATTTGAAATATTTCAACCGCAGTAGCGAGAGCATGACTCTAGGCCTCCTTTCCAAATAATTTTTCAGGATTGGCACCGGCAATCTGGGCAAAAAGATCCTCGGGCCGAGAAAACTGTCTCTCCAGAACCCAGAAAAGCTTGACAGCCGCTTTCCAGGAGGACACATAGAAGGCATCAGAGCCAAAAACTATTCGTTCGGGATCGACCTGCTCCAAGAGCAGGCTAAGTACATCAACGGACAAAGCAGAGGTGTCCACCAGCAGGTGATCGAACCTGGCCAACAAATCCCGCAATTGGGACAGTACCCGGCCTTCGAATTCCTCGGCAGAGATCCCAAAAGCTCCAGCATGAGCAATAATGACCGGCCTGTCCGTCAGCCCCAGATCGAGCTTGGCCAGGTTGTCCAATTCACCCTGTTGGCAAGCGGCAGTTGAATACCGCATACTGGGGCTTCCCCCCCCATGCAAAATAACCGGCAAGCATAAGCTCTGCGAGGCCTTTAGAAGAGCATCCACTCGCTTCCGCCCTTCGAGCGCTGTGAGATCATGCCCAGACAAGGTGGGATGGACTTTAAGCACGCGGATATCGTAATTCTCGACAGCCCTTTGAATATCAATCTCGATAACTTCGGGATCCAAGCTGTTTGGCAGGCTATAGCCCAGCAGGAACTGGGGGGCACTACCGAACATCTTAGCCATTTCAGCCATTCTCGCGTCGGCGGTGCGGCCCGGCTGTGCCACGGGTAGCAGTACAAATCGAGACATTCCGGCAAGACGAGCATGGTCAAGCCAGCATTGCGGTCCGGTGTGAGCGAATCGGCGCCGCATAGCCAACAGCATCATGCGTTCTACCAGATGACGGGGCGTATCCGAGGGCGGTGCGGCCGGGGCTTCGAGAGAAATGGAGTCAATCGTTGGCGCCACATAACTGGCACTTCCAGTACTGTAAACGCCATCCATCTCTGGATTAGGCTCGTATGTGCAATCGTCGTACAGCACTTCATAAGGATGGACGTGACTGTCAGTCAGGCACACCGACGCTGCGATTTCTTGAATAATGGCCAAGTAACGCTCAACGGCGATCTTATCGATCAGCATATTTGCTCTCCATAGCCAGTTCGCGCAGCGCAGCGCGGTTGATTTTCCCCCGTCCGCATCGGGGGAGATCCGCCAGCGGCAGCAACCGCCGAGGCATCATGTAACCTGGAAGACGGTCACGCAATCGTGCCAGAATGAACGGGAGGTCCGTGCCCTTCTTCCCCTCGATAAAAGCGACCAACTCCTCAATCCCGCCCCGGTGTGCTGTGACTACCGCCGCTTCGCGAACACCATCGATCGCCCGTAGCGCCTGTTCGATCTCACCCAATTCAATGCGATACCCCATGATCTTGACCTGCTGATCCTTGCGACCCACAAACTCGAAACTGCCGTCCCCCCGCCGCAATCCCAGATCGCCTGTATGGTACCAGGTCTCTGCAGGCACACCGGGAGTCCTTACAGTAAAGAACGCCCGGGCGGTACGCTCCGTGTCGTTCAGATAGCCTTTTCCCAATCCAGGACCGGACAGATACAGCTCCCCCACCATCCCATTCGGAACAGGAATCAGGTTTTCATCGAGCAACTCTGCCTTCATCCCTTTGCAGGAACAGCCAATAGGAATACGCTCTCCAGGGTCTTGCGGAATGCTCTTAACCGGATAGCAAAGGGAGATACCGGTCGCCTCGGTGGGACCGTAGACATTGTAGAATGATTTGCTAGGGAAGGCTTCCATCCAGCGGATAAGGGTGCGAGCCGGAAGCGCGTCGCCACCAAACAGGACGCGGCTCAGGGTCGAAATTCGTCCGGGAGCAATAACGCCCGCCCGATCCATATAGAACAGGAGGGAGGAAATCCCCTTCCAGATGGTGACCTGCTCAGACTCCATGAAACCGAGTAGTTTTTCGGGAAACAGAGTAAGGCTGTTGTCCGCCAGGCAAAGGGTAGCTCCGGCCTTTATCGGGCACCAGAGGTCAAAGGTAGACATGTCGAAGTGAAAAGGAGCCGTACCGAGAATTCGATCCTCATTGTTAATAGAAAAGTACTCAACCGCCCAGTCGATGTAGTTGCATATGTTGCGGTGGGTGACCATCACTCCCTTTGGAGTTCCGGTCGAACCTGAGGTATATAAGACATAGGCCAAATCATCGGGCCCGTTGCTGTAGCGGGGTGACCTCACTGGGCTTGCCAGGATATCTTCTAACGTCGCGGCAGCTTCAGCGCCGGCAAGGGGCAGTTCACAACGAGGACCGAGAAATATGCGGGGTATAGACGATTTCACCGCCGACACCAGGGGCAGAATAGTCTGACGGTCGCACAACAGGGCGGTAGGCGCACAATCATCCACAATCTTCCGCCACCTTTCCTGCGGAGACTTGGGATCGAAAGGCACGTATGCCGCATCAGCCTGGAGAATCCCCAGAATAGCTGGCAAAAAATCGACTGAACGAGACAGGCATACGGCCACCCGGTCCTGGGGACGTACCCCATATTGCCTCAGCAGAGAGGCCAGGCGACTGGAACGATCTGCCAATTCAGAATAAGTAATGGACCTGCGACCATCGGTGCAGGCCACCTTGTCTGGCGACACCGATAAAGAATGCAGGTAGTGTTGTACGAGGTTTCCATCCATGATTAAAGCCCCATCAAGCGGGAGATGATGGCCTGTTGCATCTCGCTGGTACCTGAGTAGATAGTAGCGGCAATGCTGTCACGCAGGTCTCTTTCAATTTCGTATTCCTTGCTAAATCCATAGCCACCGTGGACCTGAACAGCATCCAGACAACTTTGTTTCAGTCCCTCGCTGATAAACAGTTTGGCAATGGAAGCTTCCATGGCCGCCCGCTTCCCCTGGGTTTTAAGACTTGCAGCCTTGTACAGAATCAGACGGCCTAGTTCAAAGGCAACCTTCATACCTACAAGCTTATTCGCCACCGACTGGTGTTTACCGATAGGCTTGCCGAATGAGGAGCGCTTTTTGGCGTAAGCAATAGAGGTTTCCAGCACCCGCTCCAGGGTTCCAAGGTGGGCAGCTGGAAGAAAACTGCGTTCCCACTCCATCGATTCGTTAAAGATAATCGCCCCCTGCCCTGCCCGACCAAGCAAAGCGTCCTTCGACACAAGACAGTCATCGAAAACAAGTTCCCCGTTCTGCAAAGTACATAACCCCATTTTCTCTATAGAACGGCATCGCTCAAAACCGGCGACTTCCTTTTCGACCATGAAACAGGACACCCCGCCGAGGCGGCTACCCTCTGGATTGGTAAGGGCAAACACAATCACAACATCAGCAATCGGGCCGTTTGAGATGAACATCTTTGAGCCATTCAGAACATAACCTTCTTCGGTCTGTTCAGCCCGAGTGCGCATGGCCCCAATGGCATCGGATCCGGCTCCGGGCTCTGTTATCGCTTGAGCAAAAACCAATTCTCCCCGGCAAAGGGGAGGCAGAAAACGTTGCTTCTGTTCAGGGGTACCGAATTGCTGGATCTGCATGCCACAGAGAATCTGCGTAGCAAGGGCATGAACCAGACCTGCATCCCTGCAGCTATAGCCAAGAGCCTGCAACACCACAACAGTGGTCAGGAAATCGCTCCCGCAACCGCCGTACTCCTCTGCAAAGGGCAGAGCCATAATCTGCATGTCGGCACATTTCCGCCACGACTCGAAAGGAAATTTCCCCTCTTTATCGTACGCAGAGAGGTCATGGTCGATTTCCTGGCGGGCGAAGCGGATGACAGCGTCTCGCAAATCTACCTGTTCTTCGCTCAAGACAAATTCCATATCAACCCCCCGCAGCGATTCCGTTTTTTTTGTCAACTAAGGTGGAAATCGCTGTGAGGGTAGCGAAGTTTTCAGGCAGTAGTTCGTCCCCTTCAATACACACGGCAAATTTCTCCTCCAGAAACCCTAAGAGAACGATGATCCCCATAGAATCGATAATTCCTTGGTCGATCAACAGATCGGCGTCGTTAATGTGTTCGCACTGCCCACCGCAAATCTCTGAGGTTATGAACTGTCTGATGTTGTCGATGGTCCTCATTACGGTTCTCCTCCTTGGCATGAAGAATCTGCGTCTTTCGGCATCTCACCTTTGTTAGCTGTTCACCTGGACTTAAAAAGTTTCCGACTTTTCAGCGCTTTTGCAAGCAGGATCAGAATTATTCACCAGGCGGTGCTCCTTGATTGGATCGTTATGGCAAGTATATCAAGCATCGATACAGGCTCAACCTAGGCAACCGGAATATCGGCAAAAGAGTCTAAAACATTGCATAAAGTTCCTGTGTCTGCAGAACAATACACAGTCTATCAGCGGTCTCAATTTGGACAATTCAGACCGCCCTGCTAAAATTCAGCAGCATCATTCAGTAAATTTTCTGGGCAGCCTACATAGTCCGATACGTATTTAATGTTGCTAACGTTCCCAGAGAAACTAAAATTACTAATAATTACCTGGAACTGGTTTCATATAAACTCGGCCCTTCCACAATTCTTCAACCCATTTCCCGGGGTTTAAGAAAATGGTGGTTGAACCGGCCAGACATACTTTAGAGAGGTGGTGGTCTTATGCATTTTGTTGTTTGCATTAAGCAGGTTCCGGATACGATGGATATCAGAATTGATCCGGAGACCAACACTCTGCAGCGGGACGGTGTGGCATCCATCATCAACCCCTTTGACATGTATGCCATCGAAGAGGCCATACGCCTCCGAGAAAAAATGGGTGGCCAGGTAACGGCCCTTAGCATGGGCCCGCCCCAGGCGGTAAGTGCCCTCCGTGAAGCCATTTCAATGGGAGTAAACAATGCCATTCTGCTCTCCGACCATGCCTTTATCGGCAGTGACACCTGGGCTACCAGCTATACTCTCGCAATGGCCATACGCAAACTTGACGATTACAGCGTGATATTGTGCGGCAAACAAGCGTCGGATGGAGACACCGCCCAGGTTGGGCCAGGCATTGCTGAGCACCTGGATTTGCCCCAGATCACCTATGTGCGCAAAATTGAAAGTATCACCCCAGATCTCATCGTGGCCGAACGCATGCTGGAAGAGGGAGTCGAGGTCCTCGAAGGGGAGCTTCCTTGCGTATTGACCGTCGTCAAGGAGATCAATAAACCCCGCCTGCCGTCCCTGAAGGATATTATGCGCGCCCGCAAAGCGGTCATTACTCACTGGCAGGCCAACGACCTTGCCTGTGATGCCGCAAGGCTTGGTTTAGACGGATCCCTGACCAAAGTGCTGAAAATTTTCAGCCCGCCAGCGCGGAGCAGCGGAGAAATTCTGACCGGCGAGGCGGACCAAATCGTTCCGACCCTTGTGGAAAGAATCAAAGAGGCGATAATAGTGGCAGCGTTATAGAATTAAATGAAAGTGAACGATCGACATGGATCCGATTTACATTGTGAAAAATAAGTGCGTTGGTTGCGGATTGTGCCTGAAGGCATGCCCCTTTGCTGCACTTACCCTGCAAGAAAGTCTGGCACTTATCGATGTGGACAAGTGCACTTTATGCGGGGCCTGCGTCGAGGTTTGTCCCTATGACGCCATCGAGACACGCCATGTTCCAGACACCGCTCAGGATTTGAGTGATTATCACGGCGTATGGGTATTTGCCGAGCAGAAGAACGGTATGGTTCAACCTATAGCCTATGAATTGCTAGGAGAGGGTCGCAAACTCGCGGATACCCTGGGCATGTCCCTTTGCGCCATATTGATCGGGCACGATATCCAGCTGCAGGTTGCCGCTCTCACTTCGAGGGGGGCCGACAGGGTTTATCTCGTCGATCGCGCAGAGCTAACTTATTTTCAGGATGAACCCTATGCCAAGGTTCTAAGTGAGCTGGTACGCCGCCACAAACCAGCGATTTTGCTCTATGGCGCAACCAGCATCGGGCGCAGCTTAGCACCTCGCGTGGCGGTCGCGGTCAACGCCGGCCTCACAGCCGACTGCACAGGCCTATCTATTGTTCCGGAAACCGGCGATCTTCTGCAGACCCGTCCGACCTTTGGCGGCAATATCATGGCTTCCATCATCAGCCCTGATAATAGACCGCAGATGGCTACGGTGCGCCACAAGGTCATGAAGGAGGCGGTTGTCGTTGAGGGACGCAGCGGTGAGGTTGTGGTGGAGCAGATAGCGGACGCGCTGTTACGCTCACGCACAAGGCGCTTGCGCTTTGAGGCCGAACAGGAAACCACCATGAATATCGCTGAAGCCAATATCATTGTCTCCGGCGGACGGGGCCTGCAGGCGCCTGAAAATTTTAGGTTGATTCGCGACCTGGCTGAAGTTCTGGGAGCGGGCGTGGGATCGTCCCGTGCGGCAGTGGATGCCGGCTGGATACCCTATTCACATCAAGTGGGACAGACCGGCAAAACCGTCTGCCCCAAAATATACATTGCCTGCGGTATCAGCGGACAGATTCAGCACCTGGCCGGCATGTCCTCATCGGACCTGATCATTGCCATTAACAAGGACAAAGATGCACCCATATTCAAGGTCGCCAACTATGGACTGGTTGGCGACCTGTTTGTCATCCTGCCGCTGTTAATTCGGGAGTTTAAAAAGGTGTTGAAAGAATAAATGAGGTACTCAAAAAACGCACTTTGTTCGCCCTCCCCTAACAGAATCCCACCTGATACGGAATCCTCCAACCGGCACATCTGGGTTGCCAGACGCACAATGCTGACGATTCCCGAAATCGATTGCCCAGCAGATGAGCTATGGGGATAGATCTTGAAGCTTTTTCAACTCAACAAGCCTGTCACACTTGGCCGAGGTAATCTGCGGCTTAAGTCCCAGCCATTCAAGGTCAGGGGGTTCGTTTTTAGCCCAGGCAATAAGTGCAGAGGGGAGATTCGCTCCCCCCATGTGAGAAAAGGGATACCCGCCACCAAACCTTGGGTTCATTTCCAATACGCAGCAGTTGGTACCATCAACAAAAACATCACAATCAAGGTTACCAATATGACCTAGATTCTCGCCGATCCGTTGACCGATGGATTGAAGAATCTCATTCTCCAGAGTCACGGCCCGATCGGTTTCACCTGCCCGCATGGAGAGTTTTTGCTTTATAAAGGTTGTGACGTAGCGTCCGTCAAGATCATTAACAACATCCAGGCCGAATTCTTGTCCGCGCAATCGTTCTTGAATCAATAGACATCTCTCCGGGTCCTTAGAGGAAATTTCGCCAAGGAATGTTCGCATAAGACGGACCTTGGTCAGTTGATAGGCCATCTCGAGTTCATCAACGTCTTCCACATAATCGATGCCGATCGAGGCGCTGCCCCATCGAGGCTTGATCACTAGCGGGAAGGCCAGACTCCCCGTTTTAAGAGCGGCCTGTGCTTCTCTCAGGGTTAGCAGGGTTTGCGGGGAGCCCAATCCAAGCTGCTGCAGGAAATTATGCGTAGCCCATTTATCAAAACAGACATCAATGACCTGAGGTGAAGAAACCACCGGTATAGTACCGACTTCAAGGAAACGGTCTCGGTTCTGAGCAAGAACCGGCAACTCCAGATCATTCAGGGCAATCAATAACCGCACATTGTTATTTTTACAGATAGAAATTAAGGCATCGATATAGCCTGCATCGCTAATTGGCGGAACAATGAACGAGTAATNNCCCCCGCAAGGGCCTCACGAAAATAGTGGACCAGGTAATTTCTGCGGCCTGCACTTGTCAATAGTATATTCATCATTGCCCTCGCCCCTTTTATTCGGCGACCGCCCCTTCCAGCCAATCCACGAATTTTTCGGTCAATAGTCCGCGACCAAACTTCTGCTCAGCCAGCAGGCGGCCATTCGCACCCATTACAACCGATTCAGCTCGGTGATCCGCCATATATTCAAGGGCATCCGCGAAAGCTTCTGGATCGGCGGGTGGAACGGCAATTCCGCATTGATGCTGTTGAATCATATCAGCAAGCCATCCGGGATAATTGTTCAGGACCGGCAATCCTGTGGCGATATAATCAAAAAACTTATTCGGTGAGGTGCCGTAATAGAAAGCGGGCACATTCGCTAAAATCATTAACCCTGCGTCTGCGCCTCTTTGCAAACAGGCTAACCTTCTTTTTTGAACAGGTCCGGAGAAAATACAATTTGTCAGCCCTTCCTCCTCGGCCCGTTGTTTTAGAGCGGGTTTGCGCCTGCCATCCCCTACCAAAAGGATTTTAATATCATGCCTTTGACGTTTTTTCAGTTCCTTTGCGGCGTCCAGAACAGCATCCAGACCATTGGCAATCCCATGGGCCCCAGAAAAAATCGCCAAAAAATCCACGTCCTTTACACTTTCTGGGCGAATTTTTTCTTCTTCCAGAGGGGTGAAAATATCCAGGTCGCATCCATTAGGAATCATGGCTATCTTATTTTCGTCAATGCCACGGCGTTTGATACCCGCTACAATTCCCGGAGACAGGCCGATGCATTTTCGAGCTGAATGATATGAAAGCCATTCAAGGATATCCATAGCCTTTAGAACAAGCGGGTTCGTAATAACCCCCATTTCCCGGGGGAGTTCTGGCCACAGGTCTCTTACTTCAAAGACAAAAGGTTTCCGCCGGAAAAAACTGGCTGCAATTCCAGGTATGCCCGTTGTAAGCGGGGTTGTGGAAGAAAAAATCAGATCGTATTTTCGAGTCAGGGCAACTTTCATGCTTCGAAAAGCAAATCGTAGAAAGGTGATGCTTCTTTTAATAAAACTATCGTAGCTAGAATAAGGCAGTTCAAACTCGATGACTTCGATGCCATCGACCATACCGCTACGCTTTCCCTTTATGTACTCTCCAGAGAGGCCAGACCTGCCCGTGGAACTTCCACAAACCATCGTAACCTTATGGCCTCGACGGATTAACGCTTGGGCCATTTGATAGGCCCGAATACTGGTGGACCCGTCCGGTGTGGCAAAATGCTGATGAAAGTATAATATTTGCATTATGACCTCCCCTGCTGTTTTATGTTTGCACAGAAAAACAGTCCCTCTGAATTCTAGTAAAAAGTTTACCATACCGAAGGGTAAATCTCAGGTAGAGCAGGATGGTGCTTCAATTTATATGTACGGAAAAGCGGACGGCTTGGCGGACTTAGAGCAATAGTCATCCGGCCGCAGGGAACCGGCGTTGAGTTGTCTAGCGGAATGAGCGATGGAAAAACCTGACGATCATTAAAGGGATGGGGTTAAGGAGTAAGCTGAATAACAGACCTTAAAGTAGCCTTTGTGGCACCGACCTCTATCTCGAGAACTGGAATTGAGTTTTTTTGAAAATAGTATTTTGACTCCCATCCTTCAACAATTTCAAACCTTCTTATTGTCACATCACTTGATATTTCCAGACTACCTAATGCCCCATAACATTTCGCCCCAGAAATTTGCCAATCACCAGGCGCAAGCCGCCAACGTAGAACTGCCGAGTCCCTGTACCCTTCGATATCGTCCACGATTGTCCATGCTTTCTCATCGACTATGACGGTTCGTCTATGCCTGCTGCCAGAATAATGCTGATAAGTCCCGGACCAAGATGTTTTTCCCTTTGAATGAATCACATCATCGACAACGCCCATTTTCAGCAAAGTGACCCGTAAAAACCTGCTTACGGGAAGCATTTGCTCCTGTCCATCCATCTCAATAGTGTTATGTGCCTTAACCGAAGAAAAATAACTTTTCCAAGGTTCTATCGTGTTGTAGGAAAAAGAGCCGGAATCTCGTAGAACATTAATACCGCGATGCCATAGATCAAAATGGAAGGCATCCGCATGCCCGGGACGAAACCGGAACCTTGGGTAACGCAAAATCCCCCAAGCATCATTGCGATCGGTAAATGCTACATAGCCTCCGTGGGGAAAAAGCCTGGTTTTTTTGGAATATTTCAAATGGGTACTTTGGCCTTGGTCTAATTCCAGCCAAACCAAGGGCTCATCCCACTCCCCATCAGAATAAACCTTTCCCTGCAAAAACAGAAAGGCCCCGAGTTGAACCGTAGGACGAAAATCACGATAGTCCGTATTTGAAAGTACAAACAGGCGAGCACCATCATTCGCACCTAAATTCGGAGCATCTCCACTAGCTTCATCCACAAACCCATAAAGCCAACTCACAGTTGCTCGACAGCGTGAATAAAACTGGCTAGAAAATTCATTCAGAACCAAGGTTTTGCGCCAAAACTCGACCATATTCAGAGTATCAACAAGCAAACGATGATAATTTATAGAATTCTGTGAAAAACTACCGTCCGATTCTACCAGTTTATTCAGGCGGTTTTCCAACCATCTTCGGCCCTTGATCTTCCACCGGGCACCTTTTTGTTTAAGATCTGAATTCCCGCAAAAATTTTCCAGCCAAGCCCCGCCGATAAATAGTGCGGCGGCCTCACTTGTGCCATGGTTGTTATTCTGGGCGATTGCATACCGAATAGTTGGCTCAATTCGTCTGCAGTGCTCCGAAATGAATCGAATAAGAGACTGACTAGGGGTTTTATATTGATCCACTAGAAATGCCGCAAGCAAGAACTGAAGCAATCTTATGCTGGCTTCCTGGCCACATTTCCAATTCGGTCCGGTATTGAGGGGGTTATTTTTAATCCAGTCCGAAACCCAAACATTCAAGGTATTTAAAAAACGCAAATCACGGGACTGTCGATAAGCTCGAGCAAAAACAAGAGCCCAATCAAAGCGGGATAATTCCCAAATTGCTTTAATATCGCCAATGCCTGAATCGAAATCATCGAGCCTTGACCAATGTCGGAACGGTTCACCATAATTTTGAGAATTTAGCGGATTATGAAACCAGGCCGGGGGGGATCCGACCTTGAATTTGTCATTGGAAAAATACGTAACCTTTCCCTCAAGTAATTCTTCAGCAACCTTAACCACTGAATTTCTCGAAGGTAACTCAAGACGATTTTTCTTAAGTGTTAAAGTAGTTTGAAAAATATCCCCAGTGTAATTTTGTCCTAGCGGCAAATATTTTTCAAAAACACCACCACGAAGCGCCAGACGGTATAAGGCGACAGTAGCGACATTAATCAATCCAAGACGCAGCACGGCAGGTACTAAAAGACCTAATCTCTTAAAGATCTTATTTTTTGTCATAGTGCTGCCCGATGTGAACATAAAGAGACCATATTTGATCTAAATAATGTTTTATATATTCGATGATTGGAAAACGTTTCAAAAGGTTGGATATCCCCATAAAGTAATGGATATTTCCGGAGTTCTAGACTCTTATGTTTTAATTCCTGGCTTTTGTTAGAAGATTCCTGCAATAACAGACAAAATTTTCTGTCCAGCGTTCGAAATCAAAAAGAGACCTTCTTTTAGAAACCCCTCGGCATAAATGTTGGTATAGTGTTTGATCGTTTATAACTTCCAACATGGCCCGGTAAAGCGCATCAGCATCCCGAGGAGGAACCAGTATCCCGCAGGTATCATCTACAATCTCTGGTATATCTTTCCATCGGGTCGTTATGACGGGAAGCTCGGCATTAAAGGCTTCCAGAATCACTCCGGGATAACCTTCACCTCCATAATAAGTGGGCAGAAGAAGAGCATCATGTCCATTTAGTATCTCCGGAACCATGTCCGGTTCGGCAACACCGCAATAACGGACACGCTTACAATCCTTGAAAACATCACCATTTAAACCATCATAAAACGGCCCGTATACATCAACGCTGATGTCCTCTCCAAAACGTTCAGCAGCTGAAATAATCTCTGCGATACCTTTTGTTTTTCTAACATGACTTAAAAAAACAAAGCGTCTGCAATTTTTAGTAGTTTCATTCTCTAAAGATTTCAACCCAGGCATTGGACGACTGGTGGGAAACCACTCTACCCTCTCCAAACCTGCCTTATAGGCTGCAATTTTAAGAGCTTTTGTCTGCACCAGATACAGGTCTGCACACCTGACAACCCAATCCCCTGCTTTAAAGGCAAAACCCTTCAGTTCTCTATGATCTTTGCCCCCAAACCGCCGTATAAGTAACGGTTTTCCGAACAAACGACAGAAAACAAGCACAAAAGGACCAAGCAGGGGCAAGGCATAAAGGCTGACATGCAGGGTGACAACATCAACACCACGGACGTGAGAAAAAATTTGGGTGAGAACTTTGACAAAGTGCCTGGCACCCTGAAGACCGGCACCGCGAATGCCGCCACTATTTATTACCTTGACTCGAACATCGTCGCGCAGCGCAAGGGCTCGCACGAGATGTCTCAGAGACACACTAGTGCCTCCGACAGGAGGAGGAAGGGTTCCAATTATAAGGATTTTCAAACTCAAACCAACGTCCTTAAGTTTAGGGAGTGATGAGCATCTTTCAACCATTTTGATCTTAGCTTTTTACAGAGGAAACCAACAATTCGTTGTCCTCCTGTTCTTTCAATTGCACAGCTCCCTGAACCGATACAAGACCAATCAGAAACCAGGTTGGCTTTCGATGGGCCCACCCAAGAGTCATTACGCCAATAAACCAGGTAAGAAAAACAAAAATCCATAACCTTCTTTTGATTTTGGTCATTTTATTGGTACCAAAAAGCGCCGCAGCAATAATGGCCAAAAAAATACAAAGCCCTATAATTCCAAGGTCGACCATGATCGGCAGAAAAAGATTATGGGGAGACACCTGGGATCCAAAATATGACTCGACGCTTGTTCTAAATGTACCAATGCCCGTTCCAAAGATCAGATTATGTGAAAACACCTCAATCCCGCCGCGCCAGATGTTTATCCGCGAACCTAGGTCACCTGCAGAAACTTGACTACCGATGGTCATTAACCTGGCCCAGGAATAGGAAGGGACAAATTTTATTGCCAGAACGCTAGACAGTAAAACCATGAAAAACAATACAACTTTGTTGGATTTGGACAATCTGGGAAATCCTAATATTACAAAGGTCAAAGCAACCGTTAATGCAATAAAGGATGTTCTGGATGCGGTTAAAATAATGGCCATAAAGGCTAAGGGGACGTACAGCCTAAAAATCCATGCGACAAGGTTATGTTTTACTGAAGTAGCAATATGCCAGGCTATTGGAACGCCTATTGCTATAGTCAACCCTATGTCGTTTGGATCAAATCCGTAGGCTGAATATCTAAAATATGAACTTTGTAATCCTTGAAAGTAAGAGTATATAATACTTATTATTGGAATAAATGAACCGAGAACGTAGGCCTTCATCAACTGGATCTGTTGTCGCTCTGATTGGGCGAACTCCCAAATTATCCAGATAAATATGCCAGTTTTTGCATAGAGCTTTATAGATTCTTTACTCGCTTCAAGGTCGCTACTCCAGAAGAAGCTAGCCATAATCCAAAGAAAATAAACAATAAAAATACATTGAACAGGACCAGGTTTTCTCATTTTCTGTTTTGTACACAATGCGGCTATTGCTACAATAGCCGCACCTAAACCAATTGTGCGGGTAATGGTTCCTGCCCCTGGAAAAACAATCATATTTTCTATGGGGATAGAAAATACCAGAAGCAAAAGAAGTCGAAATGTCCATTTATCCACGACTTTCCCCTTCAACAATTTTCAAATATTCATTGACGGCCCAATCGGGTTCATATCTTTTCAATGATTCTTTATCCAGAGGTTTATTTTCATTGTTCAGGCAACCGACAATAGCGTCCGCAAGCTCAGGTATATTGTCAACTGGTACCAGCGTACCTAAAGTGCCGCCCATCAGGATCTCTTCCGGGCCACTTCTGCAATTAGTCGAAACGACCGCGGCCCCGACTGCAAGTGCCTCGATAAGGACTGTTGGAAGGCCTTCCCATTTTGAGGAGAGAGCAAAAACCGCCGCGTTACTCATATATTTATAAGGATTCATGACAAAACCGGGCAAGGCAATATCCTGTTCAAGATTCAACATGGATATCTGTTTTTCCAGGTCTTGCCTAAGTTCTCCTTCGCCAAGGATCATTAATCGGGCCGGAAGTTTTTCTCTTACCTTAGCAAAAGCATTGATCAAGCACGCATAGTGTTTTTGTTCTGTCAGTCGGCCAACGGAAAGTATTACCGGCGGTTCGTTGGAGTTGAACCACGGGTGTTCCAGAGACTCTGAAGCTTTTTGAATAATCTCTGGTGTTATCACAGGGTTATAAATCACTTTTATTTTGTCGAGAGGAATCCCTGTCACTTGGGCATAGTCAGAAGCTACCCCGTTAGACACAGCAACAATGGTATCAGCCCCCGCCAAAAATCTTCGGAGCATGAAGGGAAAGAGCTTCTGTTTCGAGAAGAAAGCGTTATTTTTCATTTTTTCGGAAAAGGTATTGTGAAGAGTGGCCACAATCCGAGTTTGAACACCAGCCAGGCGCTTGGCCCAAATAGCGGCAATATTCGCGTGGTTTAGAGCTGAGATCAAAACCATAGGTTGTTCTTTTCTAAGATATCTAACCAGGCCAGGAATACTCGTAAGTACCCTTGAAGCTTTTAAATCGACTAAACGTGCCCCCTCGGGAAGTTGGCTTATGAAAGGCCCTTCTGCTTTACCAAGGACAAAATCCACCTTCACCCCCTGTTGAACAAAACCATGTGCCAGGTTCAAAATAACCCGCTCTGCCCCTGCCCCCACAAGTAACGGTAGATAAAAGGCTACTCGGTCTGATGTAGATTTCATATTACCTCCCATTTCTTTCGGTTATCCTTAGTACTTCCAAGCTTATTCAAATATTTTTTACGAGCAGGCAACCAAGATCAAATCATGCCGCCGGTCCTTTGGCCCGTTGAAGGATTTGCGATACATGGGCCCTGACACCTCTCACATTCAAAAGCCAGAGCAGAGCCGCGAAAATAAGTGCTCCCCAGCTAACCTGAGCTGCAAGCTGCCAACTACCACGCAGGTTTTCAATTGGCAGCAAAGCTAACACCATACCGATGGTGGCAAATGCTATTTTGAGGGCCTCCCTGCCCGGCCATGGCAAAACGAAAATTCGCCTTCCTACAACAATGCTCAAGACAATGCCCACCGCGTAAGCAGCCACAGTTGCGTAGGCGGCCCCCATGAAGCCGAAGGCTGGAATCCAGGCTAAATTCAGTACCACGTTAACCACAGCAGCGGCCAAAGCAACCCACACCTGGCCCATAGTGTAGCTGCCCAATTGGAAACTTAGATCAAAGTGAAATGATTTGATCCCGGAAAGAAGTGCTCCCAAAGTTACCCATGGAATCAACCCCATTGCTGCATCACGATATGATTGCCCCAAGAAGACTTCGGCGATGTTCGGTGCCAACAACGCAAATCCGGCCGCAGCAGGTAGAGAAACACCTAATAAAAGAATTACATTTTGAGATAACTGCAGACTCGCTGCATCCTTGCCTTTTTTTTCTAATGCACTCACCGCAAGAGGAAATGCGGCGAGGTTAACCACCATCATAAAAATCCCTAGTGAATGGCTCGCAAGATCGTAACTCACAGCATAAAGCCCGGTTGCTTTGGTTTGAAGCATATACCCCAGAAGAAACCGGTCCGAGCTGTTAACAATAAACTTCAAAGCAAATGTAGCCGTCAGGGGTAAACCATAAAACAGCAGTTGACGAAATAAAACTGAGCTAGCCAGATGCAGACGGACCATCCGCCAGTCTCGCCATAATTGCCAGGCCCCGGGAAGTACAACAGCCAAAACCAGCCCGCAAAGAAGTCCTTTGGCACCAAAACCAAAATAGGCAAAACTACCCCCGACCCCTAAGGCAATGATTGCTTTAACCAAGGTTAGAAAGCCGTATTTACTAGGAGAAAATCGACATCGAACGAGCTCCTTGTTAAGCTCGAAAAACGCGCTTCCCCATAGCAATAGGAGGCCGATTACGACAAACCAGCGATGCAAAGGGTCGGACAATAAGGGTAGAGCAATTACAGCGGAGAGCCCTGTCAACCCTACCAACACAATAAAACTGACAAAGACTGTGGACAGAAACATATCGTGTTGTTTTTCGTAAGCAGGCAAAAATCTCAACAATCCAAGGCTGAGCCAGCGGAACAGAACCACATTGAACAACCCTACCCCTGCAACCACCAGAGCATACACACCGTAAGCTTCAGGTGATACGAGTCGAGTCAGGATGGGTATGGCTGCTAGATTTACAATCCCAGACAGCCCGCAAGCTAGAAGATATAAAGCACTGTGTTTTAAAAGCATCTGGCCTCAATTCAGTCCGTCAAGGTAGATCCAGTTTGCATAATTGCCATAAATTATTAGTTGCATATGCAAGTAAGGTTATTGAAACCGTTGATTTTTCTCCCAACGCTGTTTTTTGGGTATAGGCAAAAGCAACTAAAGCCAGCTGTTCACTTATAACAATAGAACACTTGAAAACCGAATCAAGGGGACAAGCTTTAAAATCCGGACAAGCAATTAGACCATTCAAGCGGCCCGATGGAGATGGAACCCTGCAAGGAAAGCCCAGCACAGGGCCAACAAGACATTGAAATGATTGGCTAAGTATTTAAGAAAGACCTAACCTGGAATAAATAACTGGGAACCAAAATGGATTGTCCAGGTTGATTAACCACGAACATAAATAGGTCACTCAGATCGAATTTCTTCGCTGACCTGCTAGTGAGACGTCACCCAATAGGTGAACGGTCTGGTATTCGGCAAAAAGGTTTTAATTGTCAAACCGATCGAGAAAAAAAACAGTTTTCCAGTGAGCGCGTATTTTTGCTAGGGGGAGACGATAAATTTGGTATCTATCTGTTACTATTAAGACATTATCGATAAGCTTATAGTAAATTTGAAAAGATAGATGAGCACCATAAACTTTCTGCTTTCAAATAGAACCGTTACCCAATGTCCCATTTGAGAACTTAATAACATGAAGTATTTTCCTGAAAAGACCTGGCTAATCATAACATTAGAGATATTCTTAGCGATGCTTCTCTGTAGTACCGGTTTTTCAGGAGAAAATCGGAGTTACTCCGCTTTAAATAATGACCCAAATCCCCCCCCCTACACTGGCTATAAAAAGATAGCCTCCGCCAAAGTTCCTACCATTCATTTGACCAGACCTAAACGGACTATCAAAATTTTTCCAGGCGCCAAGGGGTTTGGAACAGAGACACAAGCTGGGCGGGGTGGAAAAATAATCAGGGTAACAAACCTAAAAGACAGTGGGCCAGGTTCATTGCGAGATGCAATAGATGCAAGTGAAGCGAGGATTATCGTATTTGAGGTTGGTGGGATGATTGCTCTGAAATCCAATTTAAGAATCAGGAATCCATATTGTACAATTGCCGGCCAAACTGCGCCACCGCCAGGGATAACGATCAAAAATTATGGGATAAAAATTGCTACCCATGACATCTTAATGCAGCACCTGAGGATCAGGCCAGGCGATGAAGGGAAAAAAAGAGATGGAAGTTGGGATAACCTTGACGCACTTCAGCTCAACGCAGGTGCACGAAATGTAGTCATTGATCATATCTCTGCAAGTTGGGCAATCGATGAAAATATATCTATATGGGCTGGCAAGATGGACAATGCCACTTTTTCAAATTGTATTATCAGCGAGGGGCTACACAATTCGGTACACACCGAGCAACCACATTCAAAGGGCTTATTGATTGGCCCAAACTCTGGGAATGTTTCAATATTTGGCAATCTTATGGCCCACAATATAGACAGGGTCCCGCAGATCCAGGGGGGCAACAATGTTGTAGCGGTTAATAATCTGATTTATGAAGGTGGGGAACATGATTTTGTTTATCTTACCGATCCCTATCAAGCCGGGCCGGTAAATGCCTATTTCGAAAGCAACCTCTTCATTGATGGCCCTTCGACCTCCGCTGAATACATTTTTTCTTTAAGACCCAATTTACACCCCGAATCTAAGTTTTTTCAACAGAACAACCTGCACTTAAATCGCCTGAACAACAGAACGCCTGTTCTGGTAAAGGACAAAACTCCTGCGGGAATAAAAGTTACTTTACCTCCCGTTCCCCTTTTGGGGATAACCATTCTGGATGCAGAGAATCTAGAAGATCGTATTCTGTCTACCGCCGGTGCCCGTCCCGGAGAACGGGGTACTCCGTCTGCAGATCCTGTCGATGAGCGCATCATCTATCAGGTCAAAACCCGCACCGGAAAACAGATTGACTGTGTGGAGGGTTGTGCCAATTCCCCCCCTGGTGGATGGCCAGCACCAGCAAAATCGAGAAGAATATTTACCATCCCCATCACCCCGAAGGGCGACAGTGATGGCGATGGCTATACAAATATTGAAGAAGTATTACATCAGATGGCAACCGAAGTGGAGCATCAGTCACCGAATCCATAAAAATAGCTAAGAAAAGAACCAACATGGCACTTGTTTAATAAAAATCTAAGAAGAAAGTTTTCTCCGCATAAAAAAGAAGGGGGAAGAATCAATCTGATTCTTCCCCCTTCTTTTTTATTAAATCCGACTCGGAAAAGCCCTCAAATCACTAACCGGAGCTTTCCCTTTTCTGCCGGAGTATCAGCAGAAAGATTTTACCGTCCTTCTACTTGAAGTGCCATTGCATACAAAACTTCTTCGATGTTGGTATAGCCGTCTCCATCATCGTCGCCGTTGGGAGAAGCGGGGATGAACTGGTCAAAGTCCCTGTTGGCTTGAGGATAAGTCGGCCACAAGCCGCTGGAATGGTTCTTCCGTGAACCGGTACCATTGACCACTTCAACCACGAGTCTTGCATCGACAGCATCCCGTTGCGCCGGTCGGGTTCCCGTGTAAATCAGGACCGAATCCACCACGCTGCCGCTAGACAGAGGCGAGAAATCGGCGATAGAAAGAGGTGCTGAACTGACTTTACAACCTGCACTATCCTTAATCAGGTAGGACGGACGGCTCAGATTGACGTTATCGTTTGCATAAAATGCCGAACCGGACGCCAGGTTCGATTCTGCCTTGATGGCATAGGCACCGGATGCCGATTGAGGACCGTCGACAAAGATATTCCCCATATAACTGGCCAGGGTCTTCTCCGTCACATAGTTGCGAGTCATGTTGGAGATGGAGTAGCTATCACCGCAGTTATACATAATGTTGTTGGAAATAACCGTGCTGGTACCACCCTTCAACTGAGGATTACGGTCAACGTTATGAGCAAACAGGTTGCCGATGATCGCCACCCTCTTCGGGTTGTTGCTGCTGCCACCGATAAGCAGTCCCTTGGAATGCGCCCCTTCCGTATGAACGGAAGAAACCAGAGCCTCACCGATAATATTGTTGCTGAAGGTGATATCGTGGGCGTTAGAGGCCCAGGTACTGGAATTTTCATCGATTCCCCAGGACCAGGAACAGTGATCAATCACGATATTGCTGGAGCCGCTGCCGGTTATCTGCAGGGCATCGGCATTGTCCGAGGAACCGTCCGCAGACCGTCCGTCGTCCCCGACCCGGATCGCCAGGTGCTGCAGAAGAACATGGGAGGTCGAGATACGCATTCCATAACCCTTGAGCATGATGCCAGGGAAAGGCGCTGTTTGTCCGGCAATAGTGACAGAGCCATTGGATATTCTCAGATCACTGCTCAGGTTGATGGCACCGCCCACCTCAAACACGATTGTTCTGGCACCGGAGGCATCGATAGCCGCCCTCAGGGAGCCTGAACCACTGTCGTTGAGGTTGGTTACCTTGATGATCTGACC
>LGVF01111386.1_pt1 | contig 24058 bp, 45 predicted proteins | sample 469901 | NCBI WGS metagenome assembly LGVF01 (sample SAMN03893561, study PRJNA290197) | marine sediment metagenome | material: sediment; isolation source: combined push core samples #3730, #5133, and #5579 collected at Hydrate Ridge | place: Pacific Ocean: Hydrate Ridge
AGGATCTTAGGGATATTGCAATCCAGAGACGAAAGGATAAGCACAAAGAAATAGGGCAAACCATATTAGTATCCCAAACCTTAAACGCCCGCTTGCTGAGGACGGGAGTCTGACAAGTGAAAAAACCGGTGATACTCCCCAAAAATACCCAGTTCAATGGTCTGTCGAAAGATAAAATGGCATATCACCGGGGCGGGGGGAATTTGGAATAACCTTTTGAGAAGTAAAATGAGTATACCAATCCACGAGGAAATAAAGGGAGGGATAGAAGAGAGGATTAAGGTCTTAAAGCGGAGCATAGAAGACTTTAATACACCTATCACTCAAGAAGATTATGATGATCACTTTAGGTCAAGGGAAACGGGGCCCAAGTCTGTAGTGGCTTTGCGGGGCTACTTCAATGAACTCTTAGAGAGAGAAGAAGAACTTAACTTGATATGTAATTATGTTTATTACTTTGAGAGAAATAAATCACTTTGAGGAGTTTCAATGTATTTAAGACTAATCCGCAGGAAAAGAGAACAGTTAGAGGGACTGTATCGTAAGCCAGGAAATGCGTGGGATGTAGTTAGCGACCGAGTTAGGATGAAGAGTATAAGTGACCAAATAGATTATTACGAGCAGAAGGAAGCGAAGTGGAGGGAACTTTTGAAAAAGAATTCCGTACAACCTTTTGAAAAAAGGTTGATCAAAAGTGGTGAACTCAAAAACAGGTCTAGGGAGGAATGAATGATAATGAAAACCAATGAGAAGGTATTTGATGAAAAAGAATATAATGCAATGAAGGCAATGAAGGCAACGAATGCTAGGGATGTCTTTATAGTGATATTCATTAGTTGTGGTATTGTTTCTTATATTACGTATAATGCTTGGGTTGTTGATGGGTTGTTTCCCTCGCTTATTCATCATTATGTCTGGTTGGTTATGACAGTTATCCCCTCTTTCATTGGTCTGTCATTTCTTATGAGTTATGTATTTCCTATTGATGACATTAAGGATAAAGGAGAAGAAAATGCCAAGTAGTCGGAATACGCCAAAAGCCTCATTGAACAATAAAGAATTAAATGAGTTATGGATTCCGTTTAAGAAGCTGACCGGAGAGTTAAATGATTCAGCAACTATAAAGAAAGCATTAGAGTTCGCCTTGATATACCTAGAGATTGATAGGCTGTTAAAAATATATGGGATCAACATTAGCATCTTTATTAAACGATTTAGAGGTAGGAAATAATGGATAAAGAAAGTAAAATAACTAAGGAAGACAAGGAAAGAGTTCGTGACTTGATAGAAAAAGAGGTAGAGGTATCTAAGTTCATAAGAGATATGAAACTAGGTGCGTTTGGTCACGTCCTTAAGGAGCGGGTTCAGTGTGATCTCGCAGATGTGATTGTTTCATATCTTACATCGGATCACGAAGCGCATATAAAGACCACAACGGAGTTGACCGATATGTATTATCGGGGATTAATAAATAGGGGAATATCAGGGAAGGACGCAAAAGAAATGACTTGTGCTTATGTTACAACTCTTTGAGGAAAATGGGTATAATGGAAGACGTGACTGTTAGGAACTTCGTCGTCGGCATTAAAGATATATCAAAGATAGCTATAGCTCTCTCTCTTGTCTCTGGTGTTGTTGGGATTGGGCTTTATTGTATGGGAACAATAGTATGTATGGTTTATCCTGGCTTTGGTGTTTTGGATAATACATGCCATAGTTCAGTTGTTAAGCAATGTGTTGATAGTAACTCAACTTATGGCCCTGATAAGTATTGTACTCTTGTTGTGGTAGAAGAGCCTAATTATATATCTATTGGTGTTTTTGGGTTCTTTGGTTTATCGGTTATTATAGCTCTTCTTTTTTATATGATTTGGACAATTTGTATGGTTGGAAAGGAAGAAACAGAGGAACCGGAGGAACCGAGATGATATCAGAAAGAAGTAAGGATGTGTTAAAGAACATAAGTGTAGGGCTTACTTCATCATCTCTCTTTTTATTTGGTGCGTTGAGTGTTGCATTAATAGTGTATATGTTAGGAACATTATTTGCGCCTTTGATACGTGATCACTTGGGGTATTCTGGCCCAATAAGTATATTTGAATATCTTGGAATTGGAGCTATGATTCTGTTTATTTTTGGTGGGATTATATCTTTTTTGGCGGATTGTTATAAAAGCGGTAAAGAGACTAGAGATAACTATGGATGGGGGTCTAAAGATGATTGACGTAATTAAGAAGCTTGCATCAGAGAAGAATAAAGAGACATTTAAAGATATAAATGCTGGGCTTACTGATACTACATTTGTTATCTTCTGTGCTTGTATTGTTTGCTATGTAGCATATCTTATGCTTGAGGCATATACCTTCTTCGTTGGTTCGTTACCACCAGCCACCGATATCATAGCGGGTATTGTCTTAATCATCTTTGCGCTTTGTTTGTTGTACGGTCTTGGAGACTATATGAAAGATGTTGGTAAGAGAATTCGTGAAGAACATGGATGGCGGTCTAAGGATGACTAAACTGAGCATTTATGAAAAGTTTTGGAGGTGATATAAATGACTAAACAAAAATCAGACGAAAAGAAAGAAGAGGACATTCCGCCATATCTTCAACTCATGTTATTGGGTATGCTTGGCGTGGTGATAGCATCTTTTATTCATAGATGGGGAATTCCTCCTTGGATTGTAGGTATCTTTTTAGGAGTGTATGGGATAGTGGTATTGCTTCAATATCCGCAGGTATGGAGGAAGAAAGACAACTATAGGGCCCGGATACAAAAAAAGAAAGATGAAAAGCGATAACAGAGAGATTAGCAGAGAGGTCGTAAAGCGTCTTAAGGCCCGGCATGGGGTTGAACTGTTAGAAGAACTAGAGTTCTCAATTAACCTTAGTGATGAAATCCCATGTATCGTCCGGGACGTGTTGGACTTGACTAGATGATCTATATGCTGACATTCAGCATATCTTATTGTTTCTTTTCATACTTTGTATGGAATCTAAAAATAGGTTTTTGCGAAGTCATCTTGACTCATTAGGGCAAATGAGGCGGGATGTCCGTGGTACTTCAGCATTTGGTGTGATTGCATCGGTGCTGGGTATTATTGTGATGCTGTATATAGGTGTATTGCTGTTGGATAGTGTTGAGAGTTCCATCGACCAGGACTCTCTCTCGACTAGCATGAATACAACTTTTGTTGCAGTGCAGAATAACACGGTAACATCAATGAATCTGGCGAGTATTTATCCTGTTGTGATCATAGCAGGGGCGATGATAGCTGCATTCTTGGGGTTCACGCAGATAGCTTAGAGGAACGTAAGTGGTACATGGGAGTTTCCCTCTCATATAATAATTTTTTGAAAAAAAATTAACTAAAAACAAGTCTTGGGAAATCACTATAGGTGATTTATGTTTTTATGTGCTTAATCCATAGGGGTTATATGATGAATAAGAAGGGACAAGCGGGTATTGTTATGGTTCTTCTTTTGGTCTTTGTTATACTATACTTTATGATCGCTGTCTTGGGTGGGTTTTGGGGAGCAAATACCGATGGGTGCTACTATGATGTGAATGGGACCCTGCATAATTGTTCGTTATCTCCTGATCAGTATGATACTTTGAATCAGACTGATACGTATGTCTCCAAGACCGTAGGTGTGGGTTCTGGGGTTATGATATTTATGGGTGGTATCTTAGTCGTCTTCGCTTTGTTTGCGTTTAAGAGTTGATAAAACCAAATAGTATTTATAGTAGTGGGCCTAATATATTTTGTATACCTATGGTCGCCCACATATACGCAATCATGATGCCGGTTTTAGCTACCGCACTTATGATCTTTTCGTTTTTTTATGATGCTTATGTTCAAAGAAGAGATAGCGTAGACAATAGTAATAATGCAGATAATGGTAGTAACGTTCTTCCTCCGTTCTTATCAGCGTTCTTTTGGTTCGTGTCCGCATACACAAGTCTTAACATTAAGTTTATTAACCCATCTGGAACAACTCCTTTTTATATGGAACCCGGATCATCTAATATAACTTTATTCTTTACAGCACTTGGGGTAATCATGATATTGTATGGAATATTCTCGGTTTTAATGATTAGGAGGACTGCATGATGAGTCGTTCTAATAAACGGGTGTTGTGGATTAGAGTGCTTTTTGCTTTGTCTTTGCTCTTAATCCCAAGTTTGGTTAGTGGTGCGATAACATATTCAGGAGGGCTACTTGTAATATCTCATAATGGGGCAGGTAATAAAGGCTATACTTATGATTTGGGCTTTGTTCCGCAGGACCTTTATGATGCTGATGTTGCAGGTGGTTGGGGCGTAGTCACAAAATTAGGAGATAATCAATTTAAAATAGATTGTAATGTTTGGGTTGGTGGGGATAGTCACACAACATACTTTAAATGTCTCAAACAACAAATCCTATTTACTGGAGAGTCTTTCCAAATCGGTGGTGGAAGTATGCCTTGGCAATGGTATGCGGGAGAAGTATATTTTGGTGAAATAATTGATGGTGAACCCGTTAATGGTTCGGTGTTTACCTTTGGATATACTGGTGGAGCAGGAGAAACGCTTATCAATGGAAGAATAGGAAACCTATATTTGTATAACTCTGTGATAAATACTATAACTACAGTTCCATCAAAAATACGACCTAATACTAATACTGTTATCAAAACTGATCGTTCAATTATTGATGGGGTTACAAATCCTTTTTATGTTACAGAATCATACTGGAAAGCAGACTTCTATGATTCTGTTATTCAGAATGCTGGTCAGGGAATATATATGGAATCGTCTGCAAGACGAATATGCATGGATGGGCTTACATTCAAGAATTGTGATGTAGGAATTTTTAATTATGGGATGGGTGGAGTAACTACCATCCTAAACTTAGCTACTCGGAATACTCCTCTTTTATTTGATATTGATACAAGTGGCTGGACTGGGTGGCTTATTAATCCTGATGTTGAGACTTGGCACGTCAATATTCGTTATGGTACAACTTATATTTGTCGTAAGCATACTTTTGGTTTGAAGGTTATTGATTCAAACAATACTGCTATCTCCGGTGCAATTGTTGGAATAAAAGATTTGGATGATAATTTAGTCGTGAACATGACTACAGAATCTGATGGAAGGCTTGTTGACACAGGAACAGCAACGTCAGGGAGTAACACAGGTTTAATAGATACTGGTAAGTCGTGGACTGTAAATACTTATAGAGGATTTTTAGTGGAAATTACTGCTGGTAAAGGAGTAGGACAGATAAGAGGGATAGAAGGGAATACAGCAACAGAAATAAAAATAGGTTCAGGCGCTCTTGGTTGGTGGGAGATCAATCCAGATGCTACATCAGAGTATGAGATAATTCCCGTTTTGGATTATGGGTATCTTGAGTATGGTGGAGGGGATACTTTTGTAATGCAAACACCACATACGATAGAGATAACAGCAACAGACTATAACGACTATGAGGCACAATTTGAAGTTACCGAAGCAATAGACTGGACGATTGCTCTTGGGCCCGTTGCATCGGAGCCCGTAACGGGTAGGCGTATCGCTCATATTTATGCAATCATGCTTCCCGTCTTGGCGTTTGTACTTATGTTATTCGCATTTCTTTATGATGCGTATATAAAGGCGAATAAGGTTGCGGGAGACAGTAGTAACATTCTTCCCCCGTTCTTATCAGCGTTCTTTTGGTTCGTATCCGCATACACCTGTCTTAATATTAAGTTTATAGACCCATCAGGGACGAATCCGTATTATATGGAACCAGGGTCCACCGATATAACTTTGTTCTTTACAGCACTGGGTGTAATTATGATTCTATACGGGATGTTCTCGGTTTTAACGATTAGGAGGGCCGCATAATGCCTCTCCCTGTTTCAACTGCCGTCTCGGTTGCCAGAGCAATACAAAGAAGTAGAGAACGTAGAGAGGAACGTCAACCAAGGGTTGCGGATACTGATCTTCAACGCACTCAGTCTTATGGTGTGGGTTCTCAGGTTCATCAAGCGTTAGCATATCGTGAGTTAAAGAGAAGGCAGGACGCAAAACTGGCTAGGAGCGAGGAACTTAAAAAGTTCAAGACTGGAGATCTTAGAGCGTCTGTTGCTACAGGTGCGTATACTGTTGGTGGGGTTTCCGCAGTTATAGCGGCCCCGTCCGGTCCCGTTGGGTCTGCGGTTGCGGGTGGGATCGGTGCGGTCAGTGGCGGCGTAGGTGCTGGTATGGGTTATACCGCTCGTTGGGTTGCAGAGAATGTTCTACCCGAAAAGTCACCGTTTCAAGGGGTCCCGATAGTACAGCAAATGACTGGCAAGGGCGAATATTGGGGTAATTATCCATCCATCCCGAAGGTATCACAAAAGTCTTCTTTTCCTGGAATCGAAATAAAATCCGGTGGTAAGGGTAGGGAGATGAGAACATCAGATGTGTATGATCTTCTTGCGTTTGGTGGTGTTACCTCTGTTACGTCCAAGGGACTCACAAAAGGAGTCCTGAAAGTGACGAAACCAGTTACTACAGTTGACGTAACAACGAAAACAGTGGGGGTTGTTGATCCTAAAGGTGTAACCAAATCGGTTACTGCTGTAACAAAAGGAACGGTTAAGACGAAGAGTATATTAGGAACAAAAGAGACTAAACTAAAAGGTTCCGCAAAGGACATAATAGTTCCCGATGAACACACAAAGGGTGTTCTGTCACCGACTATAAGTGTATCTAAAGGAACGGTTAAGACGGGCGCAAAACTTGAGATCGTGAAGGTTAAAGAGAAGGTTGGTGCGGAGGCGTATGCTAAACACCTTGAGAAAACGGGTAAAGTGGTTGTTGAGCGTCCTTTTGCGGCATCGCTTATTGATCCTCAAGGCGGCCCTGCGTTGGGTGCGTATACGAGTTCCAGTACGTTAAGGCATGGCTACGCAAAACTGGGTATGAAAGGTATGTCTGAAACTCCCGTAATATCAATAGCTAAAAGGGTTACAGACCCTAGTAGGGCTGACGCATTGTTTCGTCATGAACTATTTCATCATAAGATTGCAACCAGTAGGCTTGGGGATCTTGCGGATAAAGTGTATCCCCACTTTCCGTATAAGTATAATCCAGAGGAGTTTCTTGCTCGTCTTGCGTCTAAGTCAAAGAAGCCGTTTACAATAGAGAAAGCGGTGTTAAAGGAGGTTAAACCATCCTCTCCTAAACCAATTAAGTTTACGGGTGCGGAGCGTAAAGTTCCTGAGCTAAAGGTTGTTTCCGGTCATAAGGAGGTTGTGGTGTCAAAGGTTAAGTCCAAAACAGCTGTTGGGGGTAAGGATATAGTCTCCGAGGGTACTCTGGCCCAAAGGACCCAAGGTTTAGGAATAGTTGATGATATGCTTCGGTATCGCTCTATTGCAAAGGGAAAGTTTAAGGCGGGCGGCCTTCCTGGAGAGATCCATGTAGGGTCCGACGTTACGTCTTGGATGAAGCCCTTGAACGTAAAAACAGGTATAGATCTTCGTGTGGATATAGCAAAAAGAATTATTAAAACTAAAAAACCCATTACATCGTTTTTTGATTCTTTGACTGGTAAGGCTATAAAGAAGCCTATAAAACCAAAGGTTCCACTTAAAGGAGCAACAAAGAAGCCAGGTAAAACAATGGAGGCAAACATTCTTCATGATCCTGTTAAGCGTTCGTCGGGTGGTTCTGGTGGGGGTGCGGACTCGGCGGTTCATTTGGATGTTGGGGAGATTGCGGTTCCCCGTAGTATTGGTGAACAAATAAGTAAGTCTATTGTTCATCAGGAAGCAAAGGCACTTCATGCGGGTGTCGGTCTTCATGCAGAGAGTATAGAGAAAATAGGCGAAGCGTTTGTTTTGACTCCAAGCCAGCTTATTATTCCGGGGATTTTATCCCAGACAAGACAAAGTAGTGGGATGGTCCAGCCAACTAAAACTAAACCGGGGGTTGTGGTAAAGGAAGGGCACACCTCCCCCTTCCGTTCAGATTACTCCAACCCCCTGAGGCCATCCCATCCATTGAAGTCAAGGGATAAGCTGAAGAGTGAGATGGAATCTCCGTATGAACTAAAGGACGAATATCGTCCGGCGCATCCATCGGTTAATGAGTTTGTATTCTCTCCCACTGTCCCTACAACCAAGATCCCTTTGGTCCCTATTCCTCTCTTTTCGTTTGGGGGGGGTATTCCGTCTAAGGGTAAAAAGAAAGGTGGGTTGATGGAGTGGGAAGTCAAGCATAAGATTGCTACTCCTTGGGAGATATTAGGTCTTCCGAATCCTAAAAAGAGAAAATGAAAAAACTATTGAGAAACAAGAAAGGGAGTCTTATGGCCTGGTTTACCGCACTTGCGGTAATCTTTGGGGTAATGCTAGTCTATGTTGTATTATGGGACGTGTTTATGAACACGTTACCGGATATGTGCGTATCAATGGGTGTACCAAGTGATGACGCAACATTAGCAACTTTAAGGGTTGTCTTTGTGTTGTTTCCGTTGTTGATGGTCTTTGGTATCCTTGCGTGGGCGTTCGCTGAACAGCAGAGGAACGAACCGAGAGGTGGCGCAGGTTTTTATTAGGAACTTTCCAAAAAAGTTCCATCAAAAACAAAGTTAGCTAAACCCTATGAGGGTTTGGGGTGGTATAAAAATGGGAAAAGACGTAATGAATGTAAAGAAGTTGATTACACCTAAGAGGGGCATGCGTGTTGGCGGCAAACATGAGTGGGAGTATACGCCAGGTACTTGGACTGAGGAGAAGATAAAGAAAAATAAGAAAGGAGAAAACCAGTGGAAGTTTAAGTATGTTCAGACAAAGCATCGAACTGGTAAAGTTGCTCCGAAGGGGTCGGGCTTCCCGATTGAGGGTAGGCTGTTGTGGGATCTTAAGGCAAAGCAACGGGCGGTAAAGAGGGATGCAAACACTTATGATATAATTACCGAGGGGATCAAAACCCAAAAGGGGTTTAAACTCCCTAAAGATAAAAAGTGGAGGTAGTAAACTAAAATGAAGGTAAGTTCTCGTCGAAAGGGGTTGTCTCTTAATCTGAGGAAACGTAAGAAAGAAGAGGCAGAGGCAAGGAAGGTCGAGAGGAGTATCCCCTTAGAGGTAGAGGATGAGGCTCCTTTGAAGGTAGAGGATAAGACTCCTTTAGAGGTAGAGGATGAGGTTCCTTTGAAGGTAGAGGATAAGACTCCTTTGGAGCCTGTTTATGATCCGGGCACAGACTTTATCCCTACGTTTAGTGTGATCGCATCGGTGCTGGGTATTATTGTGATGCTGTATATAGGTGTACTGTTGCTGGATAGCGTTGAGAGTTCTCTTGATCAGAACCTTGGTGTGAATGCAACTATTGGACTTCAGTTGGAGGAACATCTCTTTCCTACTGGGCTTTATTCTATCTATCCTCTTATAATTATTGGTGGTGCGATGATAGCCGCATTCTTGGGGTTCACGCAGATTGGTGGGGGTAACTTATGAAAGCATTAGTACTACTGGTATTGCTTGCTTCACCAATCCCGCCGGGGATCGTGTTGGTGGTAATGCTTTGGGCGAAGGTTGTTAGGAGTAGACAAGAACCACGTCCGGGATACTTTTTGGGGAGGTCGGGATGATAAAGATGATACTTGGGTTGATCATGGTTGGGGTGTTCTTACCATCCATAGCCATGGCCTCGAATTCATCAAAAGTAATAGACGTTAGTGAACTCCCGGTGTCAATCTTGGGAGTGACTAAAGAGAATTTTCTTGCTCTTGTCAGTCTCTTTTTTGTTGCGATGTCGGCGCTTATATTCTCAAAGCGTCATGTAGGGTTTGGGATTATTACGGTTGCGGTGAATGTGTGGTTCTTCTGGATAATTGATTGGCTGCTTATTAGCGGGGCGTATGTCGCTCTTATCTGGATGATTGCGGTTATCTTTAATCTCTCGTATCCCAGAAGGAAGGTGGTATCATGAGTCGGGTAGGTGCGCTTATATTGTTTATGTTGATATTCAATCTGGTCTTGAACTTTTCGGTTGCGTTGGGAATATTCACAACAAAGATCCCGAATACGTTTTATACGGTTTCGGATGCAGAAACAGATTTTCATCAGGACAAACTTGCAGAATTGAACTTAATTAGTGTGGGTCTTTATGGTATTGAACTCCTTTTAGAAGGGCTTAGTATGTTTATTACTGCAATTGCGAATACAACGGTTGGGTCGTATGCACTTTACACGAGTCTATTTAATATGGTTATAGAGGAGGGTGCGGGGGACTCGATAGCCGCTATTCTGTTTGTGGTACAGAATGCGGTTGTGGTTTATGGAGTGATTGAGTTTGCATCGAATAGAAGTACGGGGACTTAAAAGAAAATGAAAAAGAAGACAATAATTGTATTGGTGGTGTTGGTGATGCTAATGGTGACTGTAGATGTATCGGCAAACAACGTTACAAGCGGAGCGAAACATGAGTTTGATGCGGGTGCTGGTTATTATCACTCTCTGGCCCGAATAGACTCAACGCATTTTCTTAATGCGTATCTTGGCACAAACCTGGATGGTATCGGGAGGGTTCTTACTGTTGATAATACAACTTGGACGGTTACAGGTGAAACGCCACATATTTTTGACTCCAATGGAGCAAATTATAATTCTGTATCTCAGATAGATACATTCCATTTTCTTAATGCTTATCAGGGAGTAGACGATGATGGCTTTGCAGTTGTTCTTACTGTTGATAATACAACTTGGACGGTTACAAGCGGAGCGAAACATGAGTTCGATACTGCTAAGGGAGCGTATCATTCTTTGGCTCAGATGGATTCAACACATTTTCTTAATGCTTATCAGGGAGTAGATGATGATGGCTTTGCAGTTGTTCTTACTGTGAATCCTGCTACTTGGACGATTTCAAATGGAACAAAACATGAGTTTGAGACTGATCGAAGTATCACAAACTCTTTGATTCAAATAGACTCAACGCATTTTCTTAATGCGTATCGGGCGGGTATGAGTAATGTTGGTCTCTCGCTTATTCTTATTGTTGATCCGGTCAACTTAACGGTTACGAATGGTACTCTGCATGAGTTTGATAGTGTGTTTACATATTACCCGTCTCTGGCCCAAATAGATTCAACACATTATCTTAATGCTTATTGTGGAGCGGGAGATGATGGATTCTCTTTGGTCTTTACGGTTGCCGTGGGGGGTATGGGGGGTAATAACGCATCCTCGATAGATGGGTATAGCCCTGCGAATAATAGTTATATCCCTCCAGGTTATACTGGCAAAACTCTTGTTGTGACGTTCTCGGATGCGGATAATGATACTATGAATGTTACAATTACCCATGAAGAGGGGAGTTGTACTTGGACAAATCAGACTGATACGTTTGTTTCATGTATAATGCCGATAACCAATGGTTCTGTTGCGGGTGAAACTTATAGTTGGAATGTTTCAATTACAGATGGAACAGATACAACGAATGGATATTACTTTATTCATGTTCCTTGGCTTACGTGTACGATGAATGACTCTGCACCGGAGGTGTCTTGTGCGGTAGATGGACTTGTTAATACTACGTTTGAAGGTTGGGATTATCCTGCATCTTTGAACTATTGGGATATCCCACCCGTTGTAGGGGTGTGGGGTCTTTGGATGAATACCACAGCGAACTATACTGTTGGGTTGTCTGATGGTTTACAGTATAAGAGGACTTATGGGTTTAGGTCTGTATGGACTGATGCGGAGGGTTATTGGTTGAATGGAAACGAATATAATTTTACACTATATGAGTGTTATGAAAATGAGACCCCAACGGGGTGTGGTGTGGGTTACAATTGCTCAAACCATACTTGCGTCTTTAATAGTACGGAGTATAATCATACAAACGGGACGTTTACTCTTGTTATTACAGATCTTGGAAATGTTTCAAGTGGGTATACTCCATTAATTACGGCTCAATATTTGAATGGTACAGAACCAATAGAGGGGGCAACGTGTTATTATACATCGAACGGGTTTACCCTTGCACTCGATAACCTGAATGAGGATGGGAATCATCATTATACCTCTTGGGTTATAATTGGGCCTGGGTCCGGTAGTAAGTCTTATATTGTTACTTGCCAAAGGGCGGGCTGTCCGTCCCTTCAAGCAGTGGATTATTTCTTTGTGGGTGGTGGAGGTGACGATTATCTTACGAAGATTGAGTGGGTTAACGCCCCAACCGAAACAACACAGTATACAATAGAGGATCTAGAGGGCAAATATCTTACAACGTCAGACCAAGGAATTTCCGGGGCGGACTGTGATATTACAATCGGGTTGGCTACGTATCCAATGGCTGACGGCGGGGGAGGCAGTTACTCTAAATCGTTCTCGTTTGATCATATTGCCACGTATTCATATACAATGGAATGCTCAAAGGCGGGTTATGATACTGCGGTGTCGGATACTATTACGATAGTTGTTCACTCTTCAGTATTTAATGATACGGATCCTGATGATGTGAATATAACAATAGTTTCGCCTGCTGAAAGCTGGAATTGTAGTGATCCTTTGGGTCTTGTCTCAGGTGGGAACGTGGCTATGGGTCTGGCATGCCCGTTCTATAACCTTCTGGGTGCGTGGTTCTTTGGAATCATGTTGTTTTTCATACTTGGTATGGCGTATATGAAAACAGATACTATTGCTGTGCCTGCGGTTCTTGGGATTGTTATCGGTGGGGTTTATGCGATGTACTTGCCTTCAGAGGTTCACGCAGTTGCTCTCGTTGGTATTGCGTTTGGAATCACTACGCTCTTATATCTTCAATTTAAGGGGGAGGATTAGAAAAAAGAAAAATGGCAAAGGAGAGAATGAATCAGTTTACGGTTAAGAAACCGTATGCAAATAAGATTGTAGAGGCGATTAATAAGGGTCATGCGTATGTAAAAGACCCTGGACAAGTGAGAGTTTTAGGTAGGATTGGTAGTGCTACGGGAGGTTTGCTTATATCTCGGCAAAACTCCAAGACATATCCTGATGCTCCGAACATTATTACACCTAAGAACATTAAACTAATAGAGGAATTGACAGACCGAATGGTTTTTGAGGTTAATGGGGGTACGAAAAATGGCAGAAAAAGAAAAGAAAAAGAAAGGTATTATTGAAATGCTTGGGGAGCGGGTGAAACCGTCCGCAATTAAAGAGGTTGTACGCTCAGGAGTTGAAAGGAAACTTACTGAGGGGGATATATATAGGGCTGCAAAGCGGACAGCCAGACAAAAGGAACTGGTGATAAAAGCAAAGCGGGATGCTAAGTCAAACGTAACCACAGCCAAGGGCCCAGGTATTATCGGGGGTATCGGTCGGGGTTCCCAAAATGTGGTTAACAATATGTTAGGGGTTCCGGTTAAGAAGGTTCCGGTTAAACCTGTGCAGAGAAAGAAGAAAATTCAAAAGAAAACTCAAAAGATGGTTACGATCCGGGTCCCTGCTAGTCAGTTTAAATAGAGGAGATTAAAATGTTAGGTCGAATCAATAAATGGCTCCATGGGTTAATTGGAGAGTGGTTGGAAGGAAGGGCCGAGGAAAAGAAGATTTACAAAAAGGCACTCAAAGAAGCGAGAGTAAAGGAGATTAAGAGCAAAGCAAAAAAGGACGCAAAAGATCGGGTGAATAGCGGAGGAATGGGAGTTCTTGGAGGTCTCGCTAAAGGGTGTAATAATATGGTCGGTACAATGACGGGCGAATCTACATCAAAAAAACCAGCTAGTGATATGTTGGAGGGGCTTGTAGGAGGCCCGCAAGTAAAGACGCAGAAGAAGTCAAAGAAGAGTAAAAAGAATAATCGAAAGAAGAATAAGAAAAAATGGGAGTTATAAATAAAATTCTTGATAAAGAAGAGGATGGGTCTGAGTTCCTTGAGAACTTGCAGCATCTGAATCCTGCATATACAGAGCAGATGCGGTTATTACAGCAGGAACAAGCGAAAGCGTCAGGTATAGTGTATATGACTGAGAACGAGAGCATACCTGAGCATCTACGAAAAAGATATTGGGGTTCCGATACTCCGTTTCGCTCGTTTGGAAACTTAAGGGATGCAGAGATAGAGGAATCAATAGAGGATTTCTCGATATTTGTTATGAAGCAGATTAATGACGATCCTATGTTTAAGGATAATCCTCAAGCAGTAAGGGACGCACAGCAGTTCTTAGGAGTCGTTAAGCATACATTAAGGAAGAGTCGGGACGGGTCTTTCACAAAAAGTATGACTGCCGTTGTAAACGTCAGCGAACAGACGTATAGGCAGGAAGAGGTAAAAGAAAAGAAGAAGGGAATCGGTAGATTCTTTGGGTTAGGATAGACAAGATAATAGAGGAATTAATAAAAAATGACAGAACATAAGTTAATAAGGTTTGTTGATGCAGATAAACAGGTGGTGTATATAAACCCTGAAATGATTGTTTGTATCTCTGTGTATGATAAGGGGATTGGAGCGATTAGAATGAGGGGGTCCGGTGAGAGGACCATACTCGTTGACCTCGACGAATTAAAGCGTGCGGAGTTGATTTCGGAATGACGCATTATATAATGGTTGAGGATCGGTTACTATACATAATGTATGGTGTGTTGTGTATCCTTGGAATGTATATGGTGATTAGTATGATAGTCGCACGAAGCTACATTTGGACCGCATGGATCTCGAAGGTGAAGAATAGACCTTTAGGGTTCCAGGTCGATAAGGTTGGAAGGTTGCGATATCTTCCACTCGTGAATGATGAAAATAGTGTGAAAACAAAGAAGTCAGGAGGTCGATGGGGATTAAGTGATAATAGTGGCATAAGATTCCCGCAGGGGATCAATGGGTTTATGATTACTAATACGGTTAAGTACACTCTTCGGGCAGGGGTTATATCTGCAATTACAACTCTTGAGAACTTGGGGCATAAGAGTCTCTCCCTTGCAGAGAGTTATTATCTTGAGAACCTTACACGGGTCGCAACTAATTCAGGGTACTTCATGAAGGAGACCGGGGAGGTAGATGGTGATGGGAAAAAGATTATGACTGAGATTATTGATCCTGAAGAGTTTGGAATAAGATATAGCCAGATGGTCCAGGAAGGCGAAAAGATTTTAGACGGGGGGGGTATCCCCGGAGATCGGTTTACTCTGAACCTCTCTTCGATACATCGGTGGGTAAAGACTGAAAGTAACCCACTGTTTACAGATGTTATAGTTGATCGTGAGGTTACAAAGGAGAAGAAGAAACTGGTAGCGGGCTTAACTTTGCAGAAGCTAGCGGGGTTCGCTGTAGTTTCAGTAATAGTATTCTTGGGGGCTGCTATTGCATACTCAATTATTCAGTCAGGAACGCCGCCACAGATCCCGGTAGTTCCGACTATATCAGGCCCAACTCCTGTACCTTAAAGACAATGAAACCAGATAATAGAAGAAATGCAGGGGAATACTTTAAACTCCCGGAGGCAGAGGACAAGTCGCCAAAGGCGGTTATAAGTGAACTGATAATAGATGTAATCGCAAACGCTAGTCGTGTGGTCTCGGTTTATAACTTGGACCCGAAGAATATCAGCACAGTCGATAAGAGTTTTATGGAATTAGTCGAGGGTCTTAGATGTCTTATCGGTCTTGTTGAACACTTTATTGTAGAGAAAGAAGATAGACTGGAATTTGCTACTATTAAAAGTATAGTGTATCAAGCGCCAAATGAATTAAAACAGCCAGTGTTGCTGGATGAGTTGATTACCAATCTAACAAGAATACTCCGGGTCGCTGGATTATATGAGCTGGGTAAACCTAGTAAGGTTAGGGAAATAGAGGCAGACTTGCTGATAGCGAAGGCGGAGGCGAAGAATGGCGGGGGTTAGACCGGACTTTATCACGATAAAGCCAGAGGACAGATATGCGTTTAATATCTTTACGGCAATGGATGGTGTAGCGAACTATAAAGATCATGAGGAGTTACTAGAGAAGGTTAACCTTTTCGAGGCTTTGTTATGGCCTATCCTAAATGCTGATGAGTCTGAGTATTCTGATAAGAATAAGGAACTGGGAGACAATGCGTTAAAGAGTGGTGTCCCAAATCCTTACGGTCTTGCTAGGGCAAGGCTTAAGCTGTTGATGCTTGAGATAGAAAGGTGCGGTCTCATCGGTGGTAAGGGTGCGGTTAGGTTTACATCCAGAAAGCAGAAAGCGAAAAAATGAGTTGGCACTATAATAGGATTGTGAATATGGAAAGCGATGATACGCTCGCCAAATACTTTCAGAGAGTCTTAGACGAGACCGACTTCGTGTTTTGTCTGTATGGCAGAAAGAATAAGGGTAAGTCGTGGGCTTCCATGAGTTTAGGAGAAGATATTTGTCCTGGCTTCTCAGAGAAGAATGTTGTTTCTACTCTTGAACAATTTTATGAGCGTATGGAGAACGGGGGTTCTGAAGAACATAGGGTTATGTGTTTGGATGACTTCGGTTCCGAGCTGGACCCTAGTGAATATATGTTTGATCCTGGAAAGAAGACGAGTCATTATTTCCAGAAGTCAAGGACACTGCATACAGGATATATACTGACGACTCCTAATCGGATGTTTTTCACAAAGACAATCCGGGAGCGTCTTGCAGACTATCAGGGTGAAATCCTCTGGAACAATAGACAAACGGGGGAAACTTGCATGAAGGTCCAACGGACCCAGATCAATGTAAAGACGGATAGAATATTCTATCATAATCTTTTTATGTCTGATGACGGTTTGATTAACCATGAGGGTATGGGGCGTAAGATGCCGGAGCATATAATCTTCAAGCCGACCGATGGGTTAATCTCATGGTATCTTCCAATGCGGGATTCTCTTGCAAAGGCACAATTGCAACAGTCCGCAAAAGAGGTTAAACGGGCAGTCCTAAAGAAAGAAAACATAGAGGTTATTGCCGCAAAAGTAGCAAAAAGAATGGAGCATTATTCTAAAATTACGCTGGGTAAAACGGTTCTAAATAGAGATCTTGTTTGTCTTGACTTTGGTATCGGAGGCCGTAGGGTTTTACAGGTTGAGGCTTGGTTGAAGATTGAGGGATTCATTAAAAAATAATTATTTATTTTTCTTTTTCTTTATTATGGGCTTCTTTAGGGTTAATGGGTTGTTTGTATCCGTCCCCCCGTTCCGTTCCCTTGGGCTGTTATAATGCAAGTCAATAGTAAACCTTTGGTGTGCGTGGTGGGGGGTATTCGTATTTATACTAGGGCGTTATAAGGAATAACGGCATATAATGGTTAACTCCAATGTATCTATTTGCGGTTTTGATGTTGAGAGGAGGTGATTATAATGGCAAAAGGAAAACCAAAAAGAGACGGGACAGGAGGCGGAGAAAGGGCCAATAGAGGAAGAGGTGGCTGCTCGGATACAGAGCAAAAGGGGAAGGGTAGAAGACGATGAGTCTTAGGACCATAGTTGACAGAATCCCGTATATCAGTCCAACAAACGCTATTATATTGTTTGTTGGATATGTTGTCTTCTTTATGGGTATTTCTGTAGGGTATAGTGGGGGTAGTGTTGACTTAATTATTTCTCAAGCACTTGACTCTGTGTCTCCCGAAATCGAAACGCCCGCTGAGCTTCTTACAGCGGGAGTCATGTATATATTCTTCTTCTTTGGGTGTATAGGGGTTTATGTTGGAGTCGATTTACAGTTTATACCTCTCTCTTTAGCAGAACCTCTTTTCGTGGTTTTTGGTTATCTGCCTATGGGGATTATGGTGGTTAGTTTATATCAACAAATAGAACTGTTTAGGTGGAAAGAACCGGACAAACTTGTTGGCGGTTTCCTATCCTAGAATAAATCCCTTTCAGGGTTTATTAGCCCAAAGAAGCTGTGGAGTTTCCCTGTGGGGAAATCTTTTTTTTATTCTTCAGAAAAGTAAATAAAACACATCGACACCGTATTTACTCCCTTCTCCTGCCTTCTTTGCACCAATCGGAGCAATCAAGTATATATAGACGTATTGGTAATGTATTACATAGTATAATATTTTGAGGTACAAAAATGAATACACAAAACAAACCGATCAAGGATAAAGGAGATAAACAAGAAACGCCAAGAATGCGGTTAATAGAGAACCCTATAGGGATATATACTTTAACGAGGTGTTTATAATGGATAATAAGGAACTGAAAGAAGAGATTAAGAACTTTAACGAGGTGCTAATAAAGATGTCATCGTTTAGACTGAACTACACTCAAGAGAGATTAGAGAATGCGTTTATTAAGCAGGGAGCGTCTGCGTCTTTGGCTGGTCACCTTGTTAGAGAGTTTGAAAAAAGAAATAAAGATATAGTAAAGTTTTATGAACATTGCGACCTGGCGGTAAGGCGAGGACTTATTAAAATCTTGTTGGAGGGGTTTAAATGAAGTTATGCCATAGGTTAGTCATTAGCCTGGAAAACGTTCCCGATAGTGATAAAAAAGAACTAGAAGACTATCTGAATTATAATAACTGGAAATGGAAAGAGCGGTTAGTATGTGAGGATAAAAGTGATTGATAAGATAAGGTTTAAATACCTAAAAGCGAAGTTAAAGGAATACAATATAGAGGTTCCAAGTGATAAAGAGGTGGTAGTTATATTTGAAGAAACCATTAAGCCACGCCAGGCCCGGCGATACGTCCGGGCAATCAAGGACGATATAGAAAAACAAAAAGAATTAGAGGTGTTGAACAATAATAAGTTTAGGGTATCTATTGGGGGCGGGGTTAAAACTCCTCTCCCGATATGCACACCCAAAAAAATAAAGCAATGACCTGACCAACTCCCGATTTATAAGAATAATTAAAACCGAAAGGTTTTTCCAAAATAAACGAAAAAAATAAACCCTGAGCGACCTTAGAGGGAGTGTAAGGGATTTATACATAGCCTCCTAGAATCTGATATGCTTGCAGTGCGGTTTTAGACGAATTTATTCAATAAGTTTTTTACTTTCGCCCTTATGGGTAATATGTTTTGTCAGAATGCGGGTGTAACATGTTACCAAAAAAAAGATGAGGCATATAATTTAGATAGACGAGTATATAAATGAGTCAAGGAAAGCTAGCTTGTTTATCAGATGGATGCATGAGGGATTCATTCGTAATCTTGATAAACCATAAAAAAACGAAAACTTTAGGCTTCCCTCAAATATCCGAAAAATCGGACTAAAACGTCTCCATCTAAAAAAAAAAAAAAAAAAAAAAAAAAAAAAAAAAAAAATATTTTTTTTTATATAGGTATGTATTTTCTACCTAGTAGAAAGGGATAGTAGTCTGTCATATTTATAATAAAATATGTAATACTTTGTATGGCTAACAAGATATTATTAAATGGAGTGGATCAGGAAACTCCTGAGATTGATGAAAATTTTAGAGTTGATGTGTTATTGCATCGTCCTATGAGAATAAGGGAAGCAAAAATAGTATGTCTTCTTGCGAAAAAGTCTGGAAAGTATGTAATCTCTCCTGCCCTACATAATGCCAGAGGTCTTGCAGGGGCGTTGGGTGTTGCTCAACATGAGATGTATTCTGTCCTTGCAGGTATGGAAGCACAGAGATGGATTCAAAAAACCCCGGTTCCTGGGCGAACTAACAAGAATATGTATCGTGTTGTTTCCTGTGAGGTATTGGAAGACGCTATGAAGTTGCTGAATCTTCGACCATCTCCTAATATGATTGATTGTTCCAAATGTGGTTCATCATATTCCTCAACCTTAAAGAGTTGTCCTGGATGTGCAGATATAGAAGCTAAGACTCTTATTGATGCAGATGTAAAAGAGGAAACTGCATTGGCAGTTATAAAGGAGATAAACTTGCCCGCTTGTCCGGGTGCTGATCTAACTGGAGTAAAAGTAGTAAAAACCAAAGGTCAATGTGCAGACGTAGAATGGCATAGGACGCATGCGGTATCTGGGGATATGAATGCAATGTCTAAAGCAAACAAAGAAAAAGTCCAAAAGGAGCATAAAAAGTTCGCTGAATGGTGCGATAAACAAGGGCTTTCAGACCTTGAGCGGTTTTCGTTGCATATTCTCATCAATCAGGATGGGTCTTTTGTTGATTCAATATACTGGAAAGTTCGTGCCTGTTGTTTGGTCGATAATAATCTGTCTGAAACCGAGAAGGTTTTTAAGACGCATGTCGGGAAAAAACACATGATTGCACAGGTATTGGACTGTGTGAAGAGGATAGATAGGGAATATAGTGAGTCAAAAATCATCAAGAGATGATTTTCTTTTGATGGAACTTTTTTGAAAAGTTCCTGCATATTTATATAAGTATGCCTAAATGACTAATAGACAAAAAGACTAAACAAAATGGAATGTACATATACAACAATAGTAGGAGAACATAATAGGGTTACAATAAAAGATAAGATCGCTAAATCCCAAGGTATTCGTCCGGGGGTTGCGGTTGAAATCACAGTACATATAATTGGGCCTATAACTAAGGAGGTAGAGGAAAAGTGAGTGCGAATAAACATGGATGGGCCTCAATATCCTTAATGATCCTATTAGGGATAAGGTTGGTTGGCAATGTATACGCAGGTGTCGTTGCTATTGATCAGCTAGTCTTATTTGTATGTGTTATTATGGCGTCTCTTTATCTTACCGCACTTGTTGGGGCATATAGAAGAGAAAGATGGGGACGCTGGGTCGTCCTTATGCTAGGTGTAACTGATATACTTGTTACAGCAACTTTTATGGTTGGTGGGTATGCGTTTGGTATAGTTGTATATGATATGGTGATTATTGCATTAGGAACTTTTGAAAAAGAGTTCCATCAAAAATAAGATTAGCTAAACCCTGTGAGGGTTTTGGTGTAGGATAAATTAAAACAAAAATGGATGAAATGAACGTACAAAGATATAAGGCGGGCGACTCTGTTAGGATATGTGATACAAAGTACAATCGGGCCTTCTTTGCTACCGATAGTGAGTACACTTGTGGACACATGACTATAGGAAAAACGTATGTCGTGGTTGGGATAGTTGATAAAGTAGTTTACTTTTTGGATGACTGTTGTCAAAGACAAGGTCTACATTGTAGCTATCTTTGTCGTGTTGATGAACACTCTGAGGAGCTTCTTGTTGACAAAATCAAGAGGGTGGTTCGTGAGGAAGTTAACTGTCTCTTGTCTAAGGGAAAAGACCCAATAAAGATCGGTGATAGGTTTGTGTGTAAAGAGAGCCATTGCAAGAATGAGTACATTCTTGCAGCCATTGGCTCTGAGGGTGTGCTTTTGATTAACTTAAGATCAGGGGCTCGTTGGGACGAACCCGTTGTGGTTCGTGATATGCATAACATAAGTAATGAGGAGTTTAGGTGTATTGCAAATGATCACTCTGCTATGTTTGTTAAACTAAATAAGGAGATAGAAAATGAAAACCGATAGAGAAATCGCAAAGGAGTTATGTAGTAGATGGAGAAACACTAAAATATTTCTAGAAGATATTCTACTGGTTGCAATCAGAGAAGGCAGGAAAGCGGCGGCAGATCAATTGAAGAGGGATATGGATCATGATTACTACTGTCCAATAGAAAAGGAATATATAATACCAAAGGATGAGTTGACAGATTTGATTGAGGAACTAAAGGATGACAGAAAGAGTAATGTATGAACTACGGGAGGTAGAAGAAATCGAGAAACCATATAGGTTTTATATAGGTAACGATCTAGAAGGGGAGTTCGTAACGAGAGAGAAAGCCGAGAAAGCCCTTTATGAATATGTGAATGATAAAGGGCTAGTGTCTCGTGGTGATTGTTTAGAATACGACTTTGATGAGGTATCTATAGTTGAGGTCTTGAAGATTGAGCGAGTAGAGGAGATAAATGATGACAAAAGACAAATATAAAATACAATACGGGCAACTCAGAACGTTTGAATCACGACTAAACATGGTATGTGAAACAGGGTATGTTCCAATATGGGAAACGTATAGACAATGGGTGACAAAAGAAGGCACTGATTATGTTTCAGTTGTTCTAGCTGAACCGCTCTTTAAGGTTGAAGATGACAAATAATACAGACGATTCCCGGATTGATGTAGTTGATTACAAATGCAAGGAGTTTATTGATGAGGCATCTAAGGAACTGAATGATCTTGGTTATTCGGGATCAAGGATTGATATGACTGTTAATCTCAATAAGTCGGAAGCAGTTAAAATGACTGAAAAGGTTGATGTTCAGCAGACAATTTTGTTTAGTCTTCCTTGGATTGGATTTATGCTTTTGCTAATGTGGGTTATGGTTACGATGGTGGAAGCAAGTAAGATAATAACAAACGAGAGCAATCAAGCTATTTACTTGATTGTTATGCTCTTCGTTGTAATGAGATTAATCTCGATGATCGGCGAGCCAGTTGTTAAGTCGAAGAGAGTTGTTGAAAAAGAAGAGGATAAATTAGATTAAATCACATTATCAGCCAAGAAGGGGGAAACTCCCCCATCTTAAACCCAAAAATGAATACGATTAATAATAGGATAAAGAGATATAAAAAAGAGTTTGTCAGAGCCAAATTCGCAGAGCGAATTTCTTTTGATCAAACTTTTTCTAAAAGTTTGAAATGAATACGATTAATAATAAGAAATCAGGATATAAAAAAGAATCTGGGTCTGACGATGAGGCCGATGAGCGTGAACTTAGAATACTTGATTATCGTGAAGAGAAGGAAAGACTAAAGGATATTAATTTCTTTGGGACGCAGAAAGTATTAGAGATAAGACCAAAAAGAATCCTGCATCTAACAATAAAATATAAATGGTTTGTTGAGATTGCAGAGGGGCGTAAGCCTTATGAGTTCCGGGAGGTAAAACCCTATTGGACAAAACGATTATTTAATTCAGATGGAACGGCAAAGGAATTTGATGAGATTCATATTAGAAACGGATATACAATGGACCGTCCGTTTATGCGGTCGCAATGGTGGGGTTTTCATACTCGGTCGTATGATAATGAAGAGTGTTACGCCATTGATGTGGGAGATATAATTGAAGTTAGGAACAAGGTTTTGAAAAAACCTTGAGCAAAAACAGGTCTACTTAAACCCTATGGGGGTTTTTAGTGGAGTATAAAAATAAAAATGGCACAAAAAAGTATTGTATGCCCTATATGTGGCGGGGGTATGTCGGCGATGTTCACTAGGCTTAGTGGTCAGAAGAAAGGGACAGTGGGAGTACCTAATAGAAAATACTGTGCGAAATGTGATAAAGTAATGAAGTTTACAATAACGGTGGAATGCTAAAGAAAGAAGATGAATAATACAATAATAGTTTATACGGCGATATGCAGTCGTTGTGGGAGTGCGGATATAGATAGTAACATGTATTATACACAGTGTAATCGATGTGGATTTGTAGAGGCTAGGCTTCCTGATATTCCAATGTCATGGGCAAACGAAAAATAAAGCATGATGAAATCAATAGTTGGCACAATAGTTAGGTTTTGTGTGGCACAAAACATGAAAAACCATCTAGATGCGTCTGGGATCCAACCCGGAGCTCTCAAAAAAATCATGAAAAAGAAGGCCGTATCGACCTTCATTTCAAAAGTAGTTCACTACTTTTCAGGTAGTGTGGCACAAAATGGTTATACAACGTGAAACTGGTTTAACTGTCCCAGAGGAATATACAAAGAGAATGGAGAATAGAGAGTGTCCTGTTTGTGGGCTTCATAAATCCAAGTGGAAACGTCGGATAGACTGGGCGTGTTGTTCAACTGAATGTACACATAAGTTTTATCTCAAGGCCCAAGAGAAAGATCCGGCGTGTTGGAGAATGGATGTCTTAAAGAGAGATAACTATACTTGTGTTAAATGTGGATTCAGGAAGAAAGAAGAACATATAGGTTATCATAGTATGCTTGTTGCAGATCACATCATACCCATAGCCCTTGGAGGCGACCAATGGGATCTTAATAACGGGCAAACCCTTTGTGTGGATTGTGATAAGATTAAAACCAAGAAGGATCTTAGGGATATTGCAATCCAGAGACGAAAGGGCAAACCCTTTGTGTGGATTGTGATAAGATTAAAACCAAGAAGGATCTTAGGGATATTGC
>LGVF01003933.1_pt2 | contig 24046 bp, 20 predicted proteins | sample 469901 | NCBI WGS metagenome assembly LGVF01 (sample SAMN03893561, study PRJNA290197) | marine sediment metagenome | material: sediment; isolation source: combined push core samples #3730, #5133, and #5579 collected at Hydrate Ridge | place: Pacific Ocean: Hydrate Ridge
CCCAGAGGTGGTGAGGTCGTTCTTTTTGATCGGAGTTGGTATAACCGTGCCGTTGTCGAGCCGGTTTTTGGCTTTTGTACTCCTGAAGAATACAAGCATTTTATGCAGGGAGTTATCGGTTTTGAAAAAGATCTGGTGCGGCAGGGCACCATACTGGTTAAGCTCTATTTCTCCGTAACCTATGAAGAGCAGGCCAGGCGATTTGACAGACGGAAAACTGACCCGCTCAGGCAGTGGAAACTCTCGGAAATTGATGTCCAGGCTCAGGATCGATGGGATGACTTCACTAACCAAAAATATGAGATGCTGAAAAAGACTCATACAAACATCGCACCCTGGATCATTATCCGTTCTAACAATAAATTCGAAGCTCGTCTGAATGCAATGAAGGTCATCCTTAATTCCGTCCCTTATGAAAGAGGAAACAAAGACCTTGACTTTGTGCCCGATCCCGACGTAGTTATCTCGGGATCCCGTGAAAAAGAAATAATGGACGCACAATATATCAATCTTGGCAATTTCATCGGCTAATTTATTTCACCAATTTAGTGCCTTCGCAATTGTTTTCTGCCTGTTCGTAGCATAAAATCAGCCTCATGAAGGTACTAATCTAACCATTTTAGAACGTTCTCCCACCATCCCGGTATTCACCATCCGACTGACTACGCATACTTTTTCGTTTATTTTGAATATCTTTCGCCTTGCCTCCATACCTCGTTATGAGATTTCTATGAAATTCCAGTCTGATACATTTCTTTTATCCGGAACTCTTTTCCTCTAACTCGGAAAAATGCTCTTTTAGAATTTCTATCAAAACTTCCCCGCAATTGATAACAACCATATTGATTAATATTCATCAGGTTCTTTTGGTACAAATAGTGAGTGGAGTGTTTTTTGCAAGGAAGTTATAGTTTTTTGCTGAATCAGCTTTTAACCTATAGAAAAATATGACCTTGAATATACAGGACAGAAGAAAACACCAACGACACGAATTTAATGATGTTGTCACTATCGGTGCTAAAGGAATAAGCCAGGTGATTGATATCAGTTCAGGGGGAATTTCTTTTAGATGCCGTAATGAACAGAATATTCCCAAAAAATGGTTGATTGATATCGTCGACAGTACAGGAATCCATCTTGAGGAGTTTCCCGTAGAAAGAATTTGGAAGTCAGCAGAGGACAAAAAGAAACATACCTGCAAATATATTACGACGGTTGGATTGAAGTTTAAACGCCTGTCTCTTGAACAGCGAGTAGCTCTCTATGAGCTGATATATAGATAGTCTTCCAAGAACCTATCCGCCAAGTATGAAATAAGACAGATTGTCACTTTCGATTGTCAGAGATATCTCTCTTGGCAACTGTTGTGTTTTTCTGCATTTGTAGAAGTAAATTAAATACGTGAAGGTACTTATCTATCCATTTTAAAAAGTTCCGATCTATTCGGGTTAGGAGGTAGTGAATGCAGAAAAAAAGTTCTCTGGTACTCATGGCAATAATGTTTATCTGGATGGGAATAAGCAGCAGTACAGCATTTGGTTATAGTAGTGTTGTCGCCTTTGGCGATAGTCTGTCCGATAATGGAAATGTTGGCAGGTTTACCGATGGTGATCTCTGGGTTGAGTCACTCGCAGACCATTATCCTGCAATGCTTTATGATTACGCCTATGGTGGGGCCACTACCTCATATGATAATCCTGCCATTGGTTCTGATGCAACGGGATTACTATGGCAAGTTGATACGTATTCTCCAATGCTTGGAGGCATGTCTCCTGATGAAACTCTTGTCACAGTATGGGCCGGTGCAAATGACTTCTTACAAGGTCGTGACTTTGGACAAGCAGCATTCAATATTGGTACTGCTCTGGAAGATCTTTATAGTTCAGGGGGGAGAAATTTTCTAGTCTCCAACCTTCCGGATATTGGTATGACTCCGGCCTTTTATTTCGGCGGAGCCCCTGTATCTCCTGAGATAGCATCAGCCTGGACCGGAGCCTTTAATTTACAATTAGATTTCATGTTACAGGGTTTTGGCAGTATACACGACGATGTTAATTTATTTTTTGTGGATGTTTTCACTATTTTTGAAATGTATTCTCCAGAAAGCCCGGAATGGTTCAATCTCTTCTGGCATGACGGCTTTCACCCATCTTCAGCAGGGCATGAATTAGTATTTCAAGCTGCGATGGAAGCGACAGCCCCTGTCCCGGAACCAGCTACCATTCTTCTCTTCGGCACAGGCCTGGCAGGGCTTATTGGATCAAGAATAAGGCGGAAGAAATAATCTATCCATAATTGGCGGTAATGTATGAAGGTAGGGTAAGCAAGGAGGGAAACTTCATGGCTAAAATTATAACATTCCGTGTGATAAAGGGCCGAGCGCAATTCAAATGCCCCTTCTGTCAAAAAAGAAGAAATGTGGCAATTCCTCCCACTGTTCGGAAGAGATCCATCCGGTGCCATCAATGCGATGAAATGATTCGTTGCAACTTTAATCGCCGGGAGATTTTAAGAGAGCAGCAGAGTGGAAAAGTTCTTTTGACTACCAGTGATGGCCGTGAAATGGTAGCGCATCTTTTTGATATTTCCACAAGAGGGGTCGGCTTTGATGTTGCCTTCAGGGATACAAAAAAGATCACAGTGGGTAAAGAACTGAAGTTCCACTGCTCCTGGAATCCGAGACTTTTTAGTCGGGGAAGCTATGTGGTCAGAGCGATTTCAGGTCAGCGGGTAGGAGCACAGAATATTAGATAGTGTCTGTCCTTAGATGTCCTTTTTATCAGTAATGTCCGGTTTAGATTATAAATCAAAACTTTCCTACAGAGCGCACTGTGTGTCCACAGCCCACCAATTTGAATAGGCTGATTTTTTCATGATGCTATTTGACCTCTTCAAGGATGAAAAGGATACAGTACCGGGATTATCATCACTCAGGATGATCTATTCCGGTATTGCATTCATCTGAATCAGTGCATCAAATGCCGTGGGCCTTGTGGAAGAAAATTCACTGAACCATTTTTCATATATTTTCAGTATCTGTTTTGACCGATACAGGTGGGATATTACGCGGTTTGCAATGAGGCGAAAATCCGCATCATTTCGTCTTACTGCCAGCGCAAAAGGTTCGTATGAAAATAAGTCCGGCAGGATAGAGAAAGTATCAGAATCATCTGCTGTCATGACAAGACCAATAAGCACAACCTGATCTGCAGAAAAAGCATCAATTTCTTCTTTTCTTAATGCACTGACTCCTTCGGCCGTTGTATTCAACAAAATAATATCAACGTTTGTTGATACCTCTTGAAATAATTCTCGCAACGCAACAGCAGTTGTAGTGTCTCTTACAACTCCAATCTTTTTTCCTTCAAAATTGTTTCTGATTTTTTTACCCTTTAAGGCCATAAAGGATGCACCGGTTACAAATGTAAGTTGTGTGAAATCGACAATCTCACTACGAGAAAGTGTCTTCGTGGTCGAACCGCACAGTATGTCGATTTTGTTTTCAGACACTGCAGAAAACCGGTTCTTAGATTCCACCGGAACGTACTCAATCGCTACCTCAGCACCAATCCTGGTTTTTATTTCATCTACAATTTGTGTACAGAGATCAATTGAATAACCGGCAGGTTTTCCGTCTTTGCCTAAAAATGACATCGGTGGTTGAGAATGTCGATACCCGATTTTTATTTTTCCTGTTTTTTGAATTTGTTGAAGGGTTCCTGTTAATTCCTGAGCGACCAGGGGAGGACTACAAAATGCCAATGCTGTAATAAGTGTTAAAATGATTTTCATACTGGTTTTCTCCTTTTTTCTGTTTATTTGCTTTCACATACAACTGTGGTTAAGAACTCCTAACCCGAATAAATCGGAATTTTTAAATAGCTGGATAAGTACCTTCACGAAATTGATTTTGAAGTCGGAGTTTATACCTTGGTTTCATAAGGGCGCTTATCTCTGCCACAAAAGCGCAGAAAACAATTTCTAAGGCACAAAGTTGACCGACTATCTACCATTTTTCCCTGCAAGCTGCCCGCAGGCAGCAGAGATATCACCGCCCCTGCTGTGTCGTATAAATACAGAGTAGTGTGCTCTTCTCAGAATATCCTGAAAGGCTAAAATGCGGTTTCTGTCGGAACCTTTGTACCCGAGTTCCGGCGAATCATTGTATGGGAGGAGGTTGATCTTACAGGGAATGTCCCTCAGTTTTTTTGCAAGCCTGCGCGCCTGCTGATCGGAATCATTGATACCTTTCAGCAGAATATATTCGAACATAATCCTTTTTCTTTTCGGCATGGGGAAATTACGACAAGCATCAAGTAATTTATCTACCGAATAGGTATTGTTAACCGGCATTAGCTTACTTCTGATTCCATCATCAACGGTATGCAACGAAATAGCCAGATTAGCCGAAGATCTCTCCCCAAGTTCCTGAAGTTTTGAAGCTATACCGCACGTGGAGACAGTTATTCTACGTTCAGCCAGATTGAGTCCCCTGGGATCAGTCATAATTGACAGCGAGGTAAGGACGTTTTCCAAATTATTCAGTGGTTCACCCATCCCCATAAACACGACGTTTGTAATTCTTTTTGATCTGAGAAACTCATCATCAGCCGGCTGCATAAGTAGAAAATCTCTTACCCCGCAAATCTGATTGACAATTTCTGCTGGACTGAGATTTCTTATAAAGCCCATTGTGCCGGTAAGACAGAAGGAGCATTTCATTGCACAGCCAACCTGGGAAGAAATACAGAGAGTGTTACGATCCGGTTCAGGGATAAGAACAGATTCGATAATATGATTATCATAAAGACGAAACCCGAATTTTACACAGCCATCTTCAGCACGTTCTGTGATCGGATCTTTAAACTGGGAAATGGTGCAGGTTTCTTCCAGTACACTCCTGAAAGCTTTGGCAAGATCAGTCATTTGAGAGAATTCAGTTATCCCAGGCCGATACAACCAGCCCATTATCTGCCTTCCCCTGAATGGAGACTGCCCAAGGCTTTCAACGAAATTGACAAGTTGGGTCTGACTAAAATTTTTAAGATCTGTTTTATCTTTAGTCATAAAGCTCTCAAATTCTATGGAACAATTTTGTTTCTGCCTGCTAAAGTCGACTGTATTTCGGCCAGAATTCTATCTATTCGAGTTTGCCTCGCTCGGCAGCCTGATCAGATGGCCTACGTAGTCCATAGAACAAGTCAGTTTGAAACAGGGTTTTCTGTTTCAAACTTTTGCATAAATTGAACGAGTTTTTCAACGCCTTCGGTTGGAAAAGCATTATAGATAGATGCCCTGCAGCCGCCAATTGAACGATGACCCTTCAGGCCATTAAGGCCAATGGCAGCTGCCTCGTCTATAAACTTAGCTTCTAGTTCAGGAGTTGGTAAATTAAACGATATATTCATCAATGATCGTGAATCTTTTTCCGCATGCCCTCTATAATAATCGGTTGCATCGATTGCCTGATAGAGCAAAGATGCTTTTTCAATATTGCGTTTCTCAATGGCGTCTACTCCACCCTGTTTTTTGAGCCACTTCAGTACTTCGCCCACTGCATAAATTGCAAAACAGGGTGGGGTGTTAAACATGGACCCTTTATCAGCGTGAGTCTTATAGGACAGCATGGAGGGTGTATTTTCGGGAGTCTCCCCAAGAAGATCTTCTCTGATTATTACAATGGTAACGCCCGCAGGACCAAGGTTTTTCTGTGCTCCGGCAAATATGATACCAAATTTATTTATGTCTACCGGGCGTGACAGAATATCTGAAGACATATCACTTATAAGCATTTTGTCCGTTTCCGGAAATTGAGCAAATTGCGTCCCATATATAGTGTTATTAGAAACGAAGTAGAGATATTCGGATTCCTGTGCGATTTCATATTCTCCAGATCGAGGCACTTTATTGAAGCTGCTCTCCTCACTGGAAAAAGGTACATCTATATTTCCAAAGAGTTTTGCCTCTTTAATGGCCTTCTTAGCCCAGGTGCCAGTGTTGAGATAGGTGGCTTTTTTCTGACTTCCAAGCAGATTCATCGGAATCATAAAAAATTGGCTTGAAGCTCCCCCCTGAAGGAAAAGTACCTTATAATTATCCGGTATCTTCAGTAATTCCCTCAAATTCGCTTCAGTCTCGTCAGCAACAGCCATAAATTCTTTTGAACGGTGGCTGATTTCAATAAGGCCGATACCCGTATCTTGAAAATTGACAACATCTCTGCCGGCATTCTCCAGGACTTCATAGGGGAGTGTTGCAGGCCCTGGACTGAAATTATATACTCGATCTACCATTTTGTTTTCTCTCTTTAACTATCTATTTTAGCGTTTCATAGAGTGATCTGTTTTGCCTCAATGCCTCATATAAAACAATTCCGGCACTCATTGCCAGGTTTAGGCTGCGAATATTGGGATTTACCATAGGGAGGGTATAACATCTGTCATGGTAAAGTCCAATGATGTCCTCCGGCAGTCCTTTTGTTTCTCTACCGAAAATCAGATAATCCCCCGGTTTAAATTTTGCTTCGGTATAATTTTTCTTAACCTTGGTTGAAAATAAGAATAACTTTAATTCATCCTGAGCCTGAAGAAATGTTTCAAAATCATCCCAGTATCGGATGGAAACATATTGCCAATAATCGAGTCCAGCTCGCTTTAAGTGCTTGTCATCTGTTGAAAAACCCAATGGACGAATAAGATGGAGACATGTATTTGTAGCACCGCACAATCTTGCAATCGATCCGGTGTTGGGTGGAATTTCCGGTTCTACAAGAACAATATTAAGAGGACTGTCAGTCATGAAAATGGTATATCTATTCTTTAAATAATTTGTTGGGGGAAGAGTTGTTTATAATCATAGTCTCTCCTTTAAACAATATAAATCAGTTACCATCAGAGTTTACATGGGCGACTTCTTAAACATGAATCATGAGAGTAAATCAAAGAGAGATGAGCGGTTTACTATCATTCTCATCATAGGATACATCTTTCTTTTTCTATTTTTCATGCAGAGGGTCTTGTACGATAACAGAGAAATATTGGTGCAAAAATCGTATGATTTGCAAGCTGATCTCATGCAGTTCGACAGCATAATCGATGACCGGCAGGGGAGGGCAAGTACATATTCAATACCTGCAGAGTTCAGTCCTTTTTTCTTTGAGAAAATGGATATTAACGAAGCTGGTAAAGAATTGCTTATGACCATTAAAGGTATCGGCCCCAAACTTGCCGATAGTATACTGCAGAGTCGTTTAGAGTATGGCCCGTTTACAAAAGTTGAAGATCTCCTTAAAATCAAAGGCGTTGGTTCAAAACGAGCAAAATACTTTGAAACGCTCTTTGTTTTTGGTAGAGAAAAATGAATGTTCAAATCATCGACCAGCCGGTTCTTATTCTTGTAGGACCGACAGCCATAGGTAAAACAGCACTTTCTTTAGAATTAGCCCGTCGTTTTAATTGTGAAATTGTAAGTGTTGATTCAATGCAGGTCTATAAATATATGGACATTGGCACTGCGAAAGTAACAAATGAGGAGCGGGGAGGAATTACCCATCACCTCATAAATATAGTAGAGCCGGATGAACCCTACGATGCTGCACGATTCACCGAAGATGCACTGTTGGCAATCAGGGAAATACATAAACGGGGGAGAGTCCCTCTCCTGACCGGTGGCACAGGTTTATATCTCAGGGCTCTTATCAGCGGTATTTTTGAGGGGCCTCCATCTGATAGTGTAATTCGGAAAAAACTAAAACAACGTTTGAAAGAAGAAGGTCATCATGCGTTACATAAAGAGTTGGTCTTATATGATGGTATTTCCGCAAATAAAATCCATCCTAATGACACACAAAGACTGTTGAGAGCGCTGGAAATTTATCACTCAACCGGCAGGTCATGGTCAACGTATCTGGAATCTAAAGCGAGCAACAGGCAACGGATCCATTTTTCCAATATGCTTCAAATTGGTCTCGCCTGTGATAGATCTGTTCTGTATGATCGAATCAACTTACGAACGGAGATTATGCTTGACAGTGATTTTGAAAAAGAGGTAAGGGGACTGCTGGACATGGGTTATGGAAGGGGTCTTAAATCAATGAGCTCTATAGGCTACCGCCATATGATCAATTATATCTTTGGCGATTACCAATATGAAGAGATGAAAAGACTGCTGGCGAGAGACACAAGGCGATATGCCAAAAGACAATTAACATGGTTTGGTAAAAATGACGATCTGCACTGGATCGAAGTTAAGAACATATCCAGGGTAATGAAAACTGTTGAATTATTATTAGATATTAGATGAACTATTAAATGCATATGGCTGAATGAACGATATATATAATATAGACGAAATACCGCCGGTATTTCTTGAAATACTTAAAAACAGAGGGCTTGAGGGAAGGGAAGAGATAGCAGATTTTTTGTTCCCAAAACTCGCAGATCTGCCAAAACCCGCCGCTATGCAGGGCATGGCAGAAGCTGTAGATCTTATCTTTGAATACCTGGTTGCAGAAAAGCCGATTTTAGTTTGGGGAGACTATGATGTTGACGGTACCACAGGAACCGCGCTTCTGGTAAATTTTTTCAGTAGCATAGGAAAGGAAATTGATTGGCATATCCCAAACCGTCTTCATGAAGGATACGGTCTTAATATTGACTGGTTTCGGAAAAATGGCAAATACAATGCGAAGCAGGATTTTCTCCTTATTACTGTGGATTGCGGCATTTCTGATGCTGAGGTAATTAATCAGGTAGTACAGATGGGAGGAAGGGTCATTGTCACCGACCATCATAGTCTGCCCAAAATATCTTTACCTGACTGTATCATTCTTAATCCTTCCCAGGAGAACTGTGGTTTTAACGGCAAATACCTTGCCGGAGTCGGTGTTGCATTCTACTTGGCAGCCGGGGTGAGAGCGAAAGTTTTATCGACAGGAGGCATCAATGAAACTGCTCAGGAGATTAATCTAAAACAATTTTTAGCTTTTGTTGCTCTAGGTACTATTGCAGATCTGGTGCACCTCAGCCCGACCAATCGTATTTTGGTCAAAGGCGGCATTGAGGTGCTGAAAATTACACAATTCCCTGGAATTGCCGCACTTCTAGATTCATGTGATATTCAAGATGGGAATGTAGGCTCGGAGGATATTGGCTTTCTTCTGGGACCTCTTATTAATGCGGCGGGCAGGGTGGGTGACAGTGAAACTGTAGTAAAACTACTTACCACTGCTTTTGCGCCGGAAGCTGGAAAATTAGTTAAAAAACTGGTCAGACTCAATAATAAAAGAAAATCTATCTGCATTAACGATTTGGAGGAATCACTGGGCATCCTTAATGTGAATCAGGTATTGGAGGACAGGTGTGTCATTTTGGCCGGTGATATCCACCAGGGTGTAGCCGGCATCGTTGCCTCAAGGCTTGTCGATACGTTTGGTGTTCCGGTGATTGTACTGGGAGTGAAACCTGGTAAAACAGGTGAAACCTTACTGGTTGGATCTGCACGCTCGGTAGAAGGAGTGAGTATCGTTAAGGCAATTAACCAATGTTCCGAATTTCTCCTGAAATATGGTGGTCATGATATGGCCGCAGGATTGACTATGTCGGAAGTTAATTTTATTGATTTTCGGCAGAAAATACAATCTGTAATCGCTGCAATGATGGATGCAAAGCCTGTCGTTCCAGCCAGTAGAAACGATTTTTACTGTCCTGTTGCAGACTTGATGAGTGAAAAATATTTAGCTTTTCTGCAACTACTTGAACCTTTTGGACCCGGCAATGAACTACCTGTTTTTAAAGACAATAATGCAAAAATTGTAAATTCCAAACGTGTCGGTAGAACATCAGAGCATTTGCAAATTGCCTTAAGAGGTAAATATTCAAATTACAAAGGCATTGGGTTTGGCCTTGGAAAACATAGAGATGAAATACAGCAAAACCCCGAAAGAACAATACGATACACACCAACTAAAAACAGATTCAGGGGAACAACCAGCTGGCAGGTCCGCATAATAGACATATAGAGCTTGAGTCGTCACTGCCAAACTTAATAGAAATTACATGGGTAGTGTGGTTGATCATGCATACAACACTTTGTAAAATCAGGAAAAATAGTTTAGTAAACATAATATACATTATGCGACATTAGTTTTCAGCCTGTTTGGCGGAGAAAAGTAATATCTTCCAGGCTGGTCTTCCAAGTTCCATGTTTAAATGCTATAAATACTGCCTGATTTCTTTATGCCACTTGATATAATAATTTGATATCATCTTTTATAATTTGAATTGGAGCTTGTTATGTCCCGAAAGATTTACCAGGAACCCCTGGTTGGTCGCTATACCAGCGTTGAAATGCAAAATCTTTTCTCAGAAGAAAAGAAATTTACCACCTGGCGTAAATGCTGGGTTGCCCTTGCCGAGGCACAGTATGAATTAGGGCTTACTGATATTGTTACCAGAGAAATGGTTTTGGAATTGCGTGACAATGCAGAAACAATCGACTATCAGGTTGCAGCAGACAAAGAAAAGGAAATCCGGCATGATGTTATGGCCCATATTTATGAATATGGTCTTAGATGCCCCAAGGCTGCAGGAATTATTCACCTTGGTGCAACTTCGCAATTTGTTGTGTGTAATACCGACCTTATCATACAAAAGGAAGCATTTGAATTGGTTCGTAAGTCGATTCTTCAGGTTATCAAGAATCTTTCAGAGTTCTGTGAGCGCTATAAAGCGCTCCCTACCCTGGGTTTTACCCATTATCAACCGGCACAACCGACTACTGTTGGAAAAAGAAACACTCTCTACCTGCAGGATCTGATAATTGACCTCGAATATGTTGATCATTTTCTTTCTCAGATGAAAGCTCGAGGAGCGAAAGGCACTGTTGGGACTCAGGCGACTTTTCTTGAATTATTTAAAGGTGACCATGGAAAGGTTATCGAGCTTGATCAACTTGTATCCAGAAAACTTGGTTTTGCAGATTTTTTCCCTGTGACCGGGCAGACCTACACCCGCAAACAGGATATGAAACTTGCTGAAACACTTGCTGGAATTGGGGCTACTTCCCATAAATTTGCTGTTGATCTCAGGCTGCTGTCAAACCTTAAAGTCCAGGAAGAGCCATTTGCAAAGAATCAGACCGGCTCCTCTGCCATGGCATATAAAAGAAACCCTATGAGGTCTGAGCGTTTAACCGGCCTTGCGCGCAAGCTAATGGGGCTTCCTCAGGATTTTTCTGCTACATACAGTAATCAGTGGTTTGAAAGGACGCTGGATGATTCGGCAATTCGGCGCATGGATATTCCACAATGTTTTCTGCTGACTGATGCAATATTAAAGTTATTTATAAATATTACATCAGATATGGTTGTATATCCGAATCAAATTAAACGTCACATGAAAGCAGAAATCCCATTTATGGCAACTGAAAAAATCCTTATGGAAGCGGTGGAAAAAGGTGAAAGTCGGCAGGAAATGCATGAGGTAATCAAAGAACACTCTTTTGCAGCCGGCAAAGTTGTAAAAGAAGATGGTGGGGAAAATGACCTTCTTTTACGTCTTGCGGGAGATGAGCGAGTCCCCTTCTCTTTGGCTGAAATTGAAAACATAGTTGGTGATTTTTCTCAGTTTACCGGTAGGGCTAAGGAGCAGACGGAAGGATTTCTTGCTGATGTTGTAGTCCCCCTGCTTGATAAAAATGCATCCTCTATGGGCCATATTGATGCTGCTCTTTCGGTATAATAATTTATGACATGTTTAGATGAACTCATCCTACGGATTTCTCCAGGTAAATTTCATTATTTAAAATTTATCCTTGAAGGCTATGATAACATGGCTACTCTTTCTAGCCTAGACAGCAGAGAAGGTTTCGTTATTGTCAGGTATCCTGAGAAATTAGCCAAAGACCTTTTTGATCTTTTAACCTCTATTGCCATCAAATTGATCTGATAGTTTTGCTGGTATTTTAGATATATGCAGTACCTGAATATTATGGATCGAAAAGTTTTTTACATAAAAACGTTTGGTTGCCAGATGAACGAGAGAGATTCCGAGATTATGGCACAATCTCTTGCGACCCATGGCTATATTGAAGGAATGGACATTGAGGGGGCCGACCTGATTATCCTCAATACCTGCTCTATCCGTGCAAAAGCTGAGCAAAAAGTTATGAGTATGCTTGGCTACCTTCGGAAAAATAAAAAAAACAATCCCCATCTTAAAATTTGTGTTGCCGGCTGCGTTGCTCAGCAGGAAGGAAGGAAAATAATCTCAAGAATGGGCCATGTGGATCTTATCATTGGAACACAAAATATATATGATATCGGTGAATTGTTAGAAAAAGTATCCAAAGAAGGTCCCCAGGTAGCGACCGGTCTGGATGATAAATATGATATTCCCAACCTTATCCCCCACCTATCCCCTTTAGCTCCGGGTTCCAGTACAAACACTGTCCCCTTTCGTAAGTTTGTTACAATCATGCAGGGGTGCAACAACTACTGTACCTACTGTGTTGTTCCTCATACTAGAGGAAGAGAAAGATCACGTAACTCAAGTGATATAGTTGATGAAGTTAAAGTACTGGTTGAAGGTGGGGTCAAGGAGATCACCCTTCTCGGGCAAAATGTAAACTCATATGGAAAAACGAATTCAGTCAACCCCTTGACTGAAAATTACTCCTTTGCCCAGTTGCTTCGCCAGGTATCAGAAATAAAAGGGTTAAGGCGATTACGATTTACAACCTCCAATCCTAAAGACCTCACAGATGAGCTTATCCGTTGTTTTGAAGATGTCAAAAATCTATGCCCGCAATTTCACCTGCCTGTACAGGCTGGATCAGATTCCGTTCTTCAGAGAATGAACCGTAAATACACTGTACAGCAATATTTAGAACTGGTTGACAAACTGCGCCGCTGTTGCCCGGAAATCGCCTTAACAACTGATATTATCGTTGGTTTCCCTGGAGAAAGTGATCAAGACTTTGAGGGCACAATGAATTTACTTGAAAATGTGCAGTTTCACGGCTCATTTTCATTCAAATATTCTGATAGACCCGGCACTCGCGCGATCACTTTTACAGAAAAAGTTGATGAATCAGTAAAATCGGAACGCCTTGCTCGTTTCCAGGCAAGGCAGGATGAGATAAGTTTGAAGCGCAACAGTGAATATATCGGTCAGATAAAAACAGTTATGGTGGAGGATTCCAGCGAGAAAGGCGTGAAGAGCCGTACCGACACAAATCATATAGTACATCTTCCCATATCAGCCGGATTGAAGTCAGGTGACTTTCTCGATGCCACCATAGTCCATGCCGGACAACACTCACTTAAGGGGAAAGTGTAGAGTTACGAATTACCTTCAGAATCATCCCGGGGGGCAATATCGTCATTTTTCTGATCAAGTCCAGGAAGCTGTAAATTCCGTTTCACCAGCTGTATCCTTGGACCTGTCGCCGATACGACTCTCCGCACTACCCTGTTGGAAACCCTCTTTCCCCGCGCGGACACTCCTTTTATCAGGTATTCGTCAAATACGACATCCAGTATATTGGTGCGGGCTCTTGAGGAGGGCATCAAATTTACTCTGGCAAACTTTTCTTCGCCAAAACTCATCAGGAGGATTTTTGATCTTTTATGTTCCGGAAATAACCTGTATTCCTTATCAAGTATAAACTTAGGACTGTTAAATCGTTTAACATAGGCAACATTTCCGATACCGTCCCTGTAGATTATATTAAAAACAGCATCCCTTTTTACTATTCCAAACCACTGCAGATCATGGCCTACAAACAGTTTGTCTGTAACAGGAATAACTTTATAAAGACCATTGGCCTGAATAAGGATCAACCTGTCATATTCTGAGCAGGTAACCGATTGATCACCCTTCTCGTCTTCAGCTTTGATAAGGTGGCCCATAAACCCTGATTTTCGATTGTAGCCAACTACAAGATTAGATAAGGCCACTTTCCTGATAACCAGCTCGGAAAAACTCCTTATCTCTGTTTGTCTGGGATAGTCGGCGCCATATTTATCAAGAAGGTTATCGAGAAAAGATATGGTGAACCCCACCATATCTTTAAGGGATATTTTTATCCCTTTTATCTCCTTTCTGATCCCTCTAATTTCTTTTTGCTGCCGGTTAATATCGTACCTTGAGATACGTTTAATTCGTATTTCAAGTAATTTTTCGATATCTTCCCTGGTAACCGGTCGGATCAATTGATCAGCAAAATCGGCCAGACCGGATTCAACAGTCTTTATCACCGCATTAAAACTGGTCTTTTCTTCAATTCTTTTATAGAGACGCTCTTCTATAAAAATTTGCTCTAGAAGCCTGGCGTGTAATTTCTCCTCCAGGCGATTGAGGTCAATTTCAAGCCCTCTCTGCAAATCATTTTTGAGTTTATAGGTGTTGTGCTTCACCACTTCACTGACGGTGGTGATCTCCGGAGTTCTGTCGTTTATAAGTGTTAGATTAGGTGTAATGGGGACTTCACAGTCGGTGAATGCATAGAGGGCCTTTATGGTATCCCTGGCATAGACACCCCGGGCAAGTTTAATTTCAATCTCAACCTTTTCAGCGGTGAAATCATTAATTGATACGATTTTGATTTTCCCTGCTTTTGCCGCCTTTTCGATTGAATCGGTCAGGGATTGAGTAGTCGTGGTATAGGGTATTTCTTTAATAAGTATTGTTTTTTCATTAAATTCTTCAATACGAGCCCTGCATCGAATTTTGCCATTCCCATCATCATAATTACTTACGTCAACGAACCCTTTCTGCAAAAAATCGGGATAAAGGGTGAATTCCTCACCTGTCAGTACTTTTTTTTGAGCATCAAGAAGTTCACAAAAATTATGGGGCATAATCTTCGTCGCCATGCCAACAGCAATACCTTCTGCCCCCTGGAGAAGCAGTAATGGAATTTTTGCCGGCAAGGTGACCGGTTCCATCATTCTGCCATCATATGATTCAACATATTCTGTAAGATCTTTGTTAAAGAGGATTTCTTTAGCCAGAGGGGAAAGTCTGCATTCAATATATCTTGCGGCGGATGCCTTGTCCCCGGTGAAAATATTGCCGTAATTTCCCTGTTGAGTAATCAGATAGCCTTTATTGGAGAGATTAACCAGTGCTGCGAAAATGGACTGGTCGCCGTGGGGATGCAGTTTCATTGTTTCCCCCACAACATTGGCGACCTTATGGAAGCGCCCGTCCTCCTTATTGAAAAGTGTCTGGAGAATACGTCGTTGAACTGGTTTTAGACCGTCATCAATGGTTGGTATAGCCCTTTCCCGAATAACATATGAAGTATATTCGAGAAAATTTCTATCAAACAATTGATGTAATGTTCCGGCGGTTGATTCCATAGTCTATACTTAAGTAATTATTTTTCAGTAGTGTCCGGATTAGATCCTGCGGGAGGATTCATGGGTAATTTTTGGGAGCGTCATCCAGTAAATTTCGTAGTATTTCGGAGTCTACGCTTACCTCTTAATATTTTCACATTTGATTTGTATCAGTCTTCGAAGTCTACGCTATCTGCGAGGAACTCGCATGATACAAATTGGATGTGAAAATATTTGAAAATCAAGAAATCTACTGCAAAAGCGGACAAAAGTTTCCCATGAATCTGTTTTACAGGCTTTGCAATTTTCTAACCGGACACTGCTGATAATTTTTACGACACCATCATTCTTCAAAGACTAAATTGTCCATAATATAGTCCCGCCTGTCCGGTGTGTTCTTTCCCATATAAAAAGAGAGCACCTTTGTCACCTCGCTCAGCGAATCAAGAGTTACCTGTTTCAGACGGATATCAGGGCCAATAAATTGTTTGAACTCTTTTGGAGAAATCTCTCCAAGCCCTTTAAATCTGGTCGTTTCAACGATACGCTTATTCTTTCCTTTTCCCTGCAGCTTCCTGGTCGCCTGTTTTTTTTCTTTTTCCGAATAGCAATAGATTGTCTCCGACTTTGTACGAACACGAAATATCGGTGTCTCAAGAATATAAATAAAGCCAAGTTTAACCAACGGCTCAAAATAGTGGAGGAAAAAGGTAAGAAGAAGATTTCGTATATGCAACCCGTCGACATCCGCATCTGTGGCAAGTATTACCTGGTCAAAACGTAGATCACCAATTGAATCTTCAATATCAAGGGATCTCATAAGGGAGTACATTTCATCGTTCTTATAGAGCACCGCAAGCTTTTGTCCGAGAACATTCTTTGGCTTTCCCTTGAGTGAAAAAACAGCCTGGGTCAGCGGATCTCTTGAGGAAACGATAGACCCCGCGGCAGATTGGCCTTCGGTGATAAACATCATGTTGGCCTGCCCTTCCCTGGATGGTTTCTTTTTGGAAGGGTGGTATTTACAATCCTTAAGTTGTGGGATTTTAAGGGCAACTTTTTTTGCCTTGGCTCTCGCCTCTTTTCGAACACTCTGCAATTCTTTTCTGACTTTTTCGTTTCTCAGAATTTTCTCTATCAGTGCATCAGCGGATTCAGTATCTTTATAAAGTGAACTTGAAACAGCATCTTTCACCTTGTTTACAATCAAGGAACGAATTTCAGTATTTCCCAATTTATTCTTTGTCTGGGATTCAAATACAGGGTCTTTGATTTTGATAGCAAGGGTTCCAACGATACCATCCCGAACATCTGTATTTACAAATTTTCTATTCGAATATTCATTAATCCCTTTGAGTATACCTTCTCTAAATGCGGAGAGATGTGTACCACCTTCACTGGTGTAAGTTCCATTTACAAAAGTAAAGTAACTGTCCCCAAAGGAATCCGTATGAGCAAAGGCAAATTCCAGGGTGGGTTCCTTATAATAGATCGGTCGATACAGATTGGCTCCTTCAAGCTCCTTATCAAGCAAGTCGAGTAATCCGTTGGCCGAATAAAAAAGTTTCTTATCAAGGTAGAGTTTGAGGCCGGCATTCAGGTAGGCATAACGCCACATCCTTTTTTCAACAAACGACAAATCGAACTGGAACTCAGGGAACATTCCCCTGGAGGGTAAAAACTCAATATATGTCCCATTTTTGCTCTTTTCCTCACCCTTCTCTTCTTGAACAAGATTGCCATTAGCGAATTCTGCCCTGGCAAATTTACCATCGCGATATGCGGTTACGGAAAATTCATCAGACAATGCATTCACTGCCTTGGTACCGACACCATTGAGTCCCACTGAAAACTGGAATACGTCTGTATTATACTTGGCTCCCGTATTAATAATCGAAACACAATCGACGATTTTACCAAGAGGAATCCCCCGGCCGAAATCACGCACGGATACCCGGCCATCTTCGTCGATTGAAATGTTGATTCGTTTCCCTGCCCCCATTATAAATTCATCGATGGAGTTATCGACAACCTCTTTCAAGAGAATATAAATGCCGTCATCATGGTTCGAACCGTCTCCCAGTCGTCCTATATACATACCCGGTCGTTTCCGGATATGTTCAAGGGAACTCAGAGTCTTAATTTTACTTTCGTCGTAGTTATGTGCAGATGCCTTCATAAATTATGTAATCAAATAGGGTGAATTGGGGATTTCTCAGGCATACTATTGTATTTTTATTGAATACGCAATACCGTTCAAATAGACCATCCTCTCACATCATCCTGATACGTTCACAATCCGGGCATACCCATGTTGGTCCATTGCTTATTCCCCATTTATTCTCTTCAAAGCATTCTTTGCAGATCTGAAAACCGCAGGGACAACTCCAGCAGAATTCCTGCTTTTGTTTACAACACTGGCAGCGATATTCGCCGATCTTCCTTCTCCTGTAGCCTTTCTTTTTTTCCATGTCATTTTTCACCTGACAACCTCGCTTTTCACCCACTCCATATATTCCCTACTGACATGAGTAACTGTCTGGCTGATGATTTCAGGAAGCTCATAAGGATGAATGTCCTTTATTCTCGTCTCAACCTTTGTATAGAGTGAGCCGGTTGTCTTCAGGGACAGGCTGAATTCGATGGAGTCAGCAATGCTGTCATCCCAGTGATAGTAACTCGATATCGGGCCGGAAAGCTGAGCACAGGCGACAAGCCTCTCATCCAGGAGCAGCCTGGCCACCCTGGCACCATCTTCTTTTTGTTCAAAAGTTGTTGAAATAATAATAAGAGAATCCATAGTGTACACTTATCCAGGTTATCAGGGTTCGAATCCTTGTCGATTATGGAAATTTTATCGAAAGGTATTCCAAATGCTTTTCTTTTGTTTTCTATTATAATATCTTTATATGAATGTCATGTGCTATCCGAATCCCGATTTCGTTACTTTCATAACAGCGAAGTGGTGTCATCGTTGTAAAAGCATTTCATGGTTGTTGATCAGCAATTCGAGACAGCCTTTAAATGAATGAAAATTACTCTCCATTTATATCACAGGTGGAAAAATGTTTTTTGTAATTGATGTTGGAAATTCTCATACAGTAACCGGTCTGTACAGTGAAAACAAACTTGCAGCACAATGGCGTCTTAAATCAGACAGAAAAAGCACTGCTGATGAACTGGCTGTCAGTTATGATGCCCTTTTTACCATGGCTGGAATTGATAAGACAAAAATTAAAGGGATAATTTTGGCCAGCGTTGTCCCCACACTGGAAACAGCCTGGAAAAACTGCTGCAGAAAACATTTTACCGGCTGCCTTGAACAGGATATTTTTGTAGTAGCAGTAGATGAAATCAAAGATCTTATCACCGTGAAACTTGACAACCCGAGAGAGGTGGGAGCGGATCGGTTGGTGAATGGTATTGCAGCCTGGAACATTTTTCAATGCAAACTGATCGTTATAGATTTTGGCACTGCCATAACATTTGACTGCATTACTGAAAAATGTGAATACCTTGGAGGATCCATCCTGCCGGGCATTGCTATTTCCCTCGAGGCACTGGCCAATAAAACTGCTAAACTACCCCATATCGATGTTGCAGTCCCTCCCTTATCTATTATCGGTAAAACTACTGTGCAGGCGATGAAGAGTGGCATATTGTATGGCTACGGTGCCATGATAGACGGCCTTGTAGATGGTATCCGTGCTGAAATGACCCGATCAGGGGAGGCAATCAAAGTGGTTGCAACGGGAGGAATGGCAGGTATCATCGAACCCTTCACTGCGACCATTGATTTGATAGACCCCATATTAACCCTAAAGGGTTTGGAAATAATCTATAACAAGAAAGTAAACCGATGATTAACGCCCCTTTATACCCTGTACCCCTGAAAAAAGATGATACTCTTGCTGTGATTGCTCCAGCAGGACAATTGAGGGATATACCCGACTTTGCAAAAGGTATCGCTATTCTCAAAGATATGGGATTCCAGGTGAAATTCCCAAGGAACCTCTGGCCGGGAGCTGATTATCTGGCGGACAGTGATGAAAACCGCGCACTTGAATTTAATAAACTGTTTTCTGATCCCGAAATCAATGGATTTATCATGATGCGGGGAGGATATGGATGCCTCAGAATGATAGACAGGATCGACCTGAAGCAGATTGTCCGCAGCCCTAAAATAATTGTTGGATATTCCGATATAACCATTTTGCAGAATTATCTCTATGAACAGACAGGATTAGTAAGTCTTCATGGGCCAGTGGTGACCTCACTGTCTTATGGTACCAACTCTTCCCTTGAAAGCCTCTACCATTGCCTCACCGGGAAATGGCATACGGCCATCACTCCACAAAAAATCGAGATACTGCATGATGGGCCAAGTTCTTCCGGGCAGTTAGTTGGCGGGAATCTTGCCAGCCTGGTTACACTTCTTGGAACACCATATGATTTCAACTGGGACAAAAAAATAGTTTTACTGGAAGATATTGATGAAGCTCCATACCGTATTGATCGTATGCTGACGCAACTTTTTCTGGCTGGGAAACTGGAAAATATCTCAGGACTGATTCTGGGAGATTTCTCTGTCTCATCATATCAGGATGATATTGAAAAGCTGCGATACAGGGAACAGGTATGGTCCAGAGTTGTAGAGCTTTGTCATCATGCGACCTACCCTATTTGGGCAAACTTTCCGTTTGGCCATTGTCCTGAAAATATAACTCTTCCCCTTGGAGCAATGGCCAAAATGGACAGGGAGAAAACGAGTTTGCTCTTCATATAGACAGATCAACCCGACTAGTCAGAAAACTTTCAGTCTCGCTGGATAAGTGCCTTGGTGCTGGTGTTAACCAATTGAGTTAATTAGCACTTAGTGTTCCTTGTTTTTTATTACAGCTTTTAGAGAGTAAGGCACTAATTATCTCCGCATGCTATTTGACTTGAATTGCTATTAATGCTATAGAGAGACTTAGCAGTAACCTTAAAATGACAACCTCGTAATAACTGAAATTGTTACATTCTCATTAACTTACACAAAAATAAAGAAAGATATGACTCATGCTGCTTTGCTGAAAAAACGTCTCTGTATACTCTTTGCCATCGGAACTGCCTGCTTGCTTTTCTCTTCAAATGTACTTGCTGCTGAATATGTGAGTGTAAAAAAAGATAATGTAAACGTACGAACAGGTCCAAGTACTGATAATCCTGTCTCAATGGAGCTGTTTGCAGGCTATCCTTTGAAGGTAGTAAAAAAACAGGGCGACTGGTACAAAGTATCTGACTTTGAAAACGACTCCGGCTGGATATACAAGAGCCTGGTGACAAGAGGTGATACCGTCATCATTAACGCAAAGAAAAGTGTTAACATGCGGTCAGGTCCTTCCACAAAAAGCTCAATTGTCGCCGACATTGAACGTGGTGTTGTGTTAACCAAAATATCCCAAAAAGGGAAATGGACCCAGGTGAGACACAGCAGCGGCACAGTTGGATGGGTTTATAATCCGCTGATCTGGCCATAAAGTATGATGGCGTCCTGAAAACGGATTTATTTTTTTACCTTTTTCAAGATCGTTGCAATAGTTTCATCCAGAGCGAGGGGAAGTCTCACTTTCTGTTTTGCCCTGTTGGTAAAGAGAAAATACCCTCGCTCAAGACCGTGATAGAGTAAATCCCTCGTAATCTCTACGTCTTTTCTGCAGTACTGTTGGATCAGATCTATTTTTCCTTCTTTATACCATTTCAGAGCCTGTAAACCGTCAGCTGTCTTTTCTATTCCAAGAGTGGCTTCAGCAAGTCTGTTCAAGCTCAGTCTGTATCCCAGATACCCATGCACCTCCTCCAGCAGATCCAGGGTCGGTAAATTGTTCAGATTGATATTGGAATAGCCGGACAACACCCTGTTATCAAACCGTCTATTGTTAAACCCTATGACGAGATCCAAACTCTGCAGATGCTCGATAAGGGCATGGATTTCATGTTCCAGGTAGGTTATGCAGTCATCCAGTTGAGAATCGTAAATAACACCAACAGAAACACCCATATTTTCACATTTATTCCATCCTCCGACCTCTTCGGCGGAACGAATGGTCTCTAGATCAAAGACGCCGAACCTGGATGGCAGTGCATCAATTCCCCGACCCTTATTTGATTCAACAGTAAAGCTTGCCACTTTCTCATTTCTTTTTTTTCTGGAAAAAAGTTGCTCAAAATCACCCTGTTTTAATGGAGTGTTCAGAATCTCTTCAAAAAGCGCAAGACATGCTCTTTTATCAATAGGACGGTTACCGGAACCACATTTCGGTGAATGCACGCAGGAAGGGCAGCCGGTATCACAACCACAACTGCTGACAGTTTCTCTCCCCTGGTCAAGAAGCTTATCCACCTTTAAAAAGGCCTCTTTAGCCAGTCCCACACCACCCGGGTAGCCATCATAGATAAAGACAGAGGCACGTTCAGTCTGTTCATGCAGGGGGCAGGAGATTCCTCCTATATCGTTGCGATCACACAATACAAGAAGAGGAAAGAGGGCAATCATAGCATGCTCCATGGCATGGATTGCTCCCATAAAATGATATTTATTCTTTTCAAGTAAGGTTCTTATCTCTTCCGGTAAATCAATCCACATCCCTTCAGTTTCAATTGTCTGTTCCGGTAAATCAAGTGGGATGGCGGAAATCAATTTGTGTGTCAGACTGCTTCGTTTCTGAAAGCCGGTGACCTTCTCCGTAACCTTGAGCCTGCCAAAAGAAACATCAACGCCGTAACTCGATTTTTTATCAATCAACTCCAGTATCTCGGTTCGTTTATTCGACATTGGGCGGGTAAAATAGTTCGGTTTATCCTGCCGGACAACAACTTCTCTGGCAATAAGGTCAAGCCGCTCAACGACCCAGGTTGTACCCCTGTGGAGATATACTGCCTCCGGATGACATTCCTTCAATGCCCTGCCGCTATCTATCTCTCCAATAATTTCACCACTCTCATTGCTGATGATTGCAATTTGATTGCCACCGCCTCTCAAATTGACAAACCGCTGCGGTTGCTTTCTCGATGAAAGCCAGATTCCACCGGATTCTGTCTCAAGCAGGATACCCTTTAGGGTAAGAGCTGCTATTTGCTGTTGAATGACCTTGTTCTTAAGAAGAGGTTCAGAACTGTCAAGGGTAAGCTCTGCCGCACAGCAATGCAGGTGCTGATCCATGATCACCATGTTTTCAGGATTGAGTACAGCACTTTCAGGGGATCTTCTGAAAAAATCTTCAGGCTGTTTCATAAAATGCTGATCCAGGGCATCTTCCTGTGCAATCATCACTATTGCGGATTTTCTTATGCCCCGCCCAACCCGTCCACCTCGTTGCCAGGTAGCCATAATAGATCCTGGATACCCCACAAGAATACAGAGATCCAGGTCTCCTATATCGATACCGAGTTCAAGCGCTGATGTTGAGATGACGCCAAGCAAATTCCCGGAAAAAAGCTGTTTTTCAATTTCCCGCCGCTCTTCAGGCAAAAACCCTGCTCTGTACGAACTTAACTTTGATGCCAGGTCCCCTAGCTTGGGAGAAGTCCAGAGGTTTATCAGCTCAGTCATTTTCCTTGACTGGGTATAAACTATTGTTCGTAATCCCCTTTTTACAGCAGCTTCGAGCAACTGGCTTGCGGTATAGGCCGCACTGTCCCAGGGATTCAGCATCAGCATATTTTTTTCAGCCTGGGGGGCACCGCTCTTATCAATAACCCGTACAGGGCTATTAAGTAACAACCTGCCGAGTTCACCCGGGTTTCCTATAGTTGCGGAGAGCAGTATAAACGTTGGATGCGATCCATAGTGTGAAGCGATTCTCCGCAGTCTTCGTATCACCCAGGCCATATGGGAACCGAAAATACCACGATAGCTATGTACTTCGTCGATCACTATATAGCGTAATTTTTTAAAGAGTTGAGCCCAGCTGTCATGGTATGGCAATATCGAAAGATGAACCATTTCAGGGTTTGTAAGTATAACCGGAGGAGGGTTTTTCCTTATTTTGCTTCTCATATATGGTGAGGTATCACCATCAAAAAGTGCTGCTATATTTTTGTGCTGTTTTTTTACAGAACCAGGTAATGAAGAGAACAGATTATCCAGAACATTAAATTGATCCCTGGCAAGGGCTTTCAATGGAAAGAGATAGAGAGAGTGTCCAGGATCGTCAGTAAACAGATCATTGAGAACCGGCAGGTTATAAATCATACTTTTACCTGATGCCGTTGGGGTGGCAACAAGAACATCTCTCCCTTGCAGGGTTGAGCTGATCGCTTTTTGCTGATGGGAGTAGAGATTATCAATTCCTGTCTCTCTCAATTGCCTGAGTATTGACAGGTTGAGTTTGGGGGGATGAGTGGCAAACCGAGGTTCTACAGCGGGGATTACCTTATGATATACCACCTGGGAGCCAAATTTTGAAGAACCTTTTAAAGATGATAAATATTCTGAGACATCTGGTGTCATTTGCTTTCAATTAATAATGGCAGAGGTAAAGTGAGGTTTTAAAAGTGTTGCGTAAATACCGTAGAAAGTATATTTTGCACAGCGTTGAGCAGGCAAAAGACTGTTTTCTTATGGATATTTAAATATGCCCTCTATTGCTACTATAGGTCCTATCGGCTCGGATTGTTACCAGGCAGCCCAACAATATGCCCCTGATACGAATTTGATCC
>LGVF01387071.1_pt1 | contig 24011 bp, 27 predicted proteins | sample 469901 | NCBI WGS metagenome assembly LGVF01 (sample SAMN03893561, study PRJNA290197) | marine sediment metagenome | material: sediment; isolation source: combined push core samples #3730, #5133, and #5579 collected at Hydrate Ridge | place: Pacific Ocean: Hydrate Ridge
TTCAATATTATTATTTAGGGGTATCTTTACCCTCATTCAAGGTATTTAATGAATCTATCTTTGGTTGCAGCTTTAACTCAATTAACCCTATAGCTTCACCTATTTTAAAATTGGAATTAATAGGTACTGTTACGATTTTCATATTTCCTTCTTTTCTTACTTTTCCCACTTCCATGATAATTTAAAACGTAATGTGTTTAAATACTTTTCGATGAAACCGACAGAGTCCTATAATTATCCATATGCCCAATAAGTAATTTATTGTCACGGAAAGTGTCTGAACATTAATTAATCATTTTTGACTAGATTACCTTTTTGGTTTATTGTCCTTTTCAAAGCGTTGAATAGCCACTCTTTCACCCCTGTATATCGGCAACGATAGCAGTGTTCTTCTGCCCTTAGCCGATAGGTCGTTTAGTTTTATATATTTAAAAGCGATTGTCTTTAATTCGTCCATATTATGAGCCTCTATGCAATAAAAATTACCCGGGAGTGTTAGCTTTACTAGCTCCACTATCTTCTTGTCACGAGTATCTAAACTCCCCACGGCCAATATCACCCCAAAACTAACTGCTATTTGCTTTATAACATTAAACTTACGAGGATACTGTTGGCATATAATATATTCTTTTGCCTGGAGAGGATCATCTTTTTTAGCAACCCTACTTTTATTTTTTCTCACGCCTGCCATTTCATATTATTATAATAATAAGGCTTATATATCTTCCCCTTGTTTTTGCTTTGTTTAATAAGTAGTCCCTGTTTAGAAAGTCGGTTGATATTGGGACTTATCAAACAAAGCCCATAAAAGCCTAACTACTTTAAAAACACAACTTAATAATTTAATAAAGCTTTATCTTTATTAACAAATATTTTTTGGTAGTTTACAACGCTTAGCATGACAGATAATAATCCCACAAAAAAAGTAAACCACGGAAATTTTATCATTATATTATTATAAATTGTGAAGTCTGCCATAATAATCCTAAAGGTGTCTACTTCTAACATTGTTCGATATATGTTCGATATTTCGATCCCGATATAAGTCATTACCAATACAAATACCATTAATAACCCTAATAATACTGGGCTTTTACCAGCTTGATAACCAACTATTAACATCCCCAATACTAATGAGAATATAAAGAAATAACTAAACCATATGAGTATTTCTCTTAACGCAAGAAACGGATATACCGATAATTTCCATAGGTCTTGACAACTCCCAACAAATATATTATCTTTAATAATACAGTCCGTGGATTTAAAGGAGTTTTCTGTTATATCCATCACATAATAAGTTATTCCAAAGAATATCCCAGACATAAAAATGGCCAATATACTTATAATCACCAGTGAGATGCTACCATATTGTTTTATGTTATCTAATGCATCAAACATTATTTGCTACCCTGCATTTTAATTAATTCCATATAGTTCGCTTTGTCTAATTTAAAATACTTTACTATAATATCTACTAAATCTGCATAGCTTAGAAACTCGTTGTCCATATTTGCGTTGATCTTGATTCTATTTATTCTAAGCCTTTTTAGAAACTCCTTGCTTTCTTCACTCAATTTAACAGAACTTTTATTTTGCATTTCCAAAACCCCAATTCATATTTTTTATTTCATCTAAATAGCCTATTGACCACTCTTGAATATAACTTAAAAAGACTAATCCCACCAATATACAACTCCAAGAATACATAAACATTAACACCTTCATCAGTTCCATTAATACTATTATGTTATATGTGTGAGCCATGCTAGTTACCATTAATAAAATAGGAAAGCCCAATAAGTAGTAAATTACTACTCCATGATTCATTAAATGAAAGGTTAATGTTGCCAATATCACTTTTATAGTATTATTAGTTCCATGTTTCTTTAATATTGTTTTATTCCAGTTTTTAAAATCTACTTTATGCTTTATATAATAAAAGGATATAAATAAAAGCATAAAAAAAACTAATAAACTTATTTCTATTATGGATTCCCCTAAGGTTATTTCTATCCCTTTTTTTGTTATTATAACAGGAGCAGATATAAAACCCCCCATATTGGAGGAATTACAATAAAATACAAATGAGCCCTTGTCTATTATGCTAAAAAACTCCCCTGGTATATCGAAATAAAATACTTCTGCCTCTGCGTTATAATCAAACTTTGATACTATTGAACGACTGCCGTTAGAATAATATGTTTGTAATTCGCAATCTGTAGTTAAATTAGTTAGTCTTAATCCATCAGTCGAATTAAAAGCATGAACGTTAATTTGGAATGGGGAATCTAATTTCAAGTTGTTAATCTTCTGATATTCTACGGTTATCCCAATATTCGGATTTGATACTTGGAAAGGCGGCTGCGCTGAAACCAAACTAACCAAAACTAATGTTAATAATAAGATAAGCTTGTTTTTCATATGGAAATGCAATTAGACATAATACCAGAGTCTTTAGACCTTGGGAAGAGAATGTGCTTATCCTCACAATTATTATTATCCTTCTCCGAGTTTAGTTTCTTAACTTTTCTCCATTTCTTTAAATCCTTTCTTATAGCTTCAAGATGAGAATTGTCCAAATATTGTTTTCTTTTGCTATTAAGTTTTTCCTCTATCCTTGCCTCTTCTTCTCTTATAATGAAGTCAATTATTCCCTTTTCTGTTAAGAAGATATATTTCCCAATGCTATTTTTTGAAACTCTCCACCCATCTCTTACAATATATTTTTTCGTTATTTTCAGTAATTTAATCTTCATAATTTTTAATCCAACTATTAAATCATAACTGAAAGATACTTTCTTAATTTTATATCCACAGGCATATAATATTTGTCCAACTTCTAAATTTTGTTTTTGTTCTTCCATTTTGTTTTCTATCCTTTGATACCCCTCGCTTTACCGTGTGGGGGTTTTATTTTGTTATTTTATTATTCCTATCTTTTTAATTATGTCGTAGCTTTCTATTCTGGTTTTAGATTTTCTTATAACGAATTTATTTCTATTTTTTTTAAAATATTCATTAGGCACGTGCACGTCAGCAACCTTTCTTTTTAACACGCTTAAATCGACCAACTTGGAAGATTGAAATACTTTACCAGTCGTTAATAAGCTTGTATCTAGTACATAAGAAATTAGATCAAATGCTCTTGCTTTTGATGTAGGGAGTTTATTTATCTCTCTCTCTTTTTTGTCGTCAACAAATACAGCTATAAAGCCCCTATGCTGTTTAATCCTCTTTGTCTTTTTTTCTTTTATTACTGGAATAGTTAGAGGAAGGGGATATTTTCTTTTTCGCTTAGTAGGAAGTTTTCGCTTAGTAGGTTTATGAGTAGTTATCCTTTTTAATGCCTTAATAGCAACTGTTTTTAATTGCTGAATACGCATTTGCATTTGTCTGGTCTTCGTTTTTAATTGCTGAATCTGCCCAATTTCGGTTATTAATTGTTTCGCTTTAATTTGCATCTGCTTAATTTTAATTAGGGTTATTTGCTGAACAGTCTGTATGTCTAAAGCTTCTATTAGATTTGTCTGAATAGCTCTTAGAGCGTATGCGTTATTTATGTTTATTAGAGGAATCAATATCCCAGTTTGTTTTATTAGTGCTCTTGTCATATTAGGAGATGTCATTTCGGTTAATTTTCCTGATCTGATCAATGGTTTCGTGATAGTCTGAATAGATTTGACCGCTGTCTCTACATGTACTTTATTTATCTTTGATACTCCTGCTTTCGTCTGCATCTGCATATCTTTATATAAAGGCTTTGTTGTGGGTGCTACACCTTTTTTAGGCACTATTCTTTTTATAGAGGGTATTCTGGGCGCGGGCTTTGTTGTGGGTGCTACACCTTTTTTAGGCACTATTCTTTTTATAGAGGGTATTCTAAACTTGCTGTGCCCTATTTCTATATATTGCCCCTTTGGAAATATTTCGATGATTGACGGAGATTGTTTGGTAGATGGTATTAATTTAATCCCCTCCTTAATCCTTTGTATTCTTATAACATTTGTAATCCCTGCCGTGGATGCAACACCTTTATCTTTATATATTTCTTTTAATGTTGCCTCTAAGTTCGGTTTTTTGAATAATGTAAAATCTTGTTTTATTGCCGATTCTAAACTTTTTAATTGAGTTTTGGAAAGTATATCTTTCCCTATAAATACCTTTTTGGTTTCTAAAGTATTTAATATGTTTATTAGTTTCTCATTTAATGCTATTCTTGTTTCAAATCTATTATTCACTAGAAATAAATCTTTAAATTTAACTCTGATAGGTTTCCCCTTTGTTCTTCTAACCTTTTGATATACCTTTATAGCTGTTATCTTATTAACTCCCGTAGCTGTCTTAAATCCGATATTTCTTATCTTGCCATTATGATAATTAAACTCAATAGCAAAGGCCTCCACAATCCCCTTTTTTGTCTGGCTGGCTATCACTACTCCATACCTTTTAAATATATAAACATTGGATATCGGATCAACTTTGGGAAGTCTCCCTCTCAACAAGGATTTATAAAACCTTATTATTGCTTCTGTTTCTGGTAGTTTAGATTTGATTTTAATTGTTTGCATATAAAAAGCCCCATCTAATAATTGGTAATTAGTTATCTTATTTTGGTTCGCTATTTTGATTAAACTAGCCATAGCCTCTTTATTCAATTGCCCAACTATTCCAGAAGAACTAACTTCTCCTCTTATTGGATCTACTAATTGTGCGTTTTTTGCTTTTAAATATACTGCGTTAAGCTGCCCCTCTCTAAATTGTTTTAGGGTTTTTATTCTGTTTTCTATCTCTTTTTTCTGGTTATTGCTCAATTTGACAGTCCTATCCTTTGCTACCTTTATTTTCATTAAATCCTTGCTACCTGCCCTTATACTTCTAATTATAAAGGACGGCATAATAAAACCAGTCAATAATCCCACTTCTTTTGCAATCCCCTTCGCCCCAAGTTCAATATCCCCCACGGCAATATTCTTTATATTAAAGGCTGTTTCTCCTGCTAATCTTGAAATATAACTTGCTCCAAGCATGCTCAGTCCCCTTTGTATCAATAATTGTGTTGCTTTACTTATAGTCCCCCCAGCTTTTGCCCCAAAAGTTGTTTTTAATAGTGGCTTCCCTAACTTGCCCAATACTGCTCCTCCTACAAAGATGGTGGCAATAAATAACGCCTGTACTGCACCTAATCCAAAGTTTAATGCCACCATCTTTGCTACTTTTTTAAAGTCTTTAGGTAGTGGAGAACGAACGACATCCTTGCTTAATCCCAACGCCCCTAAATAGCCCCCCCCCACTAATGACATTATCGGAACTCCAACCCCCAACCCAGCCCCCAATACTACTAACGATTTAATTCTTGCTATTGTCCCCCATCTTTCGGGGTTCTTGATATGATCAGTTAATACAAATAGATTAGTATTCATAAATTTGTCCTGCTCCTCTTTTGGTAAAGTATTAAATAATTTATTATTATAAATAGATTTAATTTGGAAATCAAAAAATTCATCTTTTGATAGCTTCCCCTTATATTTGTTTTTATATATTTTATATTTGAAATCATTTAAAAACTTTAGATAAGCATTCGAATTCCACCACTTCTTTAATTTGGTGCCTCTTATTTCTAATGGGTCGGGCTTTAATGTAAGTTTTGCTTTAATCCACTCCTTTGAGCTTGGTGTATACACCTTTCTTAAAATTGGGTTAAACATATAAGCAGTAGTTATTTGTGGCAATGTTTCCAGCCCCATACAAATTCCCTTTTTCTTTTCACTTATAGTTATAATATCCCCTAGTTTGTTTCTCTCAAAATAATATCCACTAGGCAACTTTACTTTATTTAATGCCTCCTGGAAGTCTCTAAGCGCTACAGATTGTTTCAACTCTTCTTGGCTTATGTTAGAAATGTGTTTTTCCAAATTCCCTGTCGGAATCGACATTTTTAATATATTATCAGTATATCCCGTAATCGTTCCACGTGAACGAATTGGCGAAAATCTTGTGGATTTTAGGAATTGTGGATTTCCCTTTGAGTCAAATCTATATTCTGCGAATCCCGTATCTTTTCCACCTTGATAACCCAAAAGCTTTCCAGTATTGGCATTTATAACAGGTGTCAGTCCCTCTTTTGTTATTTTAGATATAGTCTCTTTTTGTGCTTTTGCCTCTGACCTATCTCTATCAAATTTATATTCCATGCTTCTCCTTTCGTTTTTTCCCGCATCATTAACTCTTCTAATAACGGAGTCATAATCATACAAATTCCCTTTTTTTATTTGTCTAATTAATCTAGCAAGTTCTCCCATTTCCGCTTGGGCCTCTTCTTCTCTTATCTTATATTTTTCATAATCTCTGCTCCCCCTTTCTGTTTTGTCTCTTTTTTTGCTATAATACACCTCCGCTTTTTCTTTAGAAGTGAATACCAATTGTAATTTGGAAACTGTTTGATTTTGATAATTCGCAATATTCCCCCTTATTTGCTCTACTTGTATTTTAATTATATTCGGAGCTGCGTTTAATACTGCATTTATCTGATTTAAATTATTAAGAGAACTTATTTTTTTTATTATGTTATCTAACGCCTGTCGTTGTCTTGCCTCCTGGACCTCTATCTGTGCAAATCTGCTTCTGGATATAAAACCGATTGGACTTATTGGGGTAGTTCTTGGTCTTTGTTTTAAACCTCTTTTCGCTGCTACTTGTTGTATGCGTTGTAGCCTTATAGACACCCTATCTCTAGCCATATCAATTATAATATTAATTACTATTTAAATATTACTTTAAAATTACATTGTTAAGTTAAAGACACCTAATTATCTCCAAAAACTCCTCTTTTAACTATCCAATAATTTCCATTATTGGATAACCAGCCACGATTATACATTTTACTGATAAATGAAGGGGGCAGAAGGCCCCCATGAAAGTTTTTTGTTCTAGCTTTCTAATTACAATTAGACAATATCAAACTGTAATTAAACAGGAATTATATAAATTATTTATGTATACGTAAATAATCCATTTTTACTTACAATCCGTTAAGACATGTGCTAATCATGCCTTAATAATTATTAAATTATAATAAGGTTTAAGTAGGTTGTGGTTATTATAGTAGCATGAAAATAAATATCTATTTGAAAAAAATTGAGCCCTTTATCGCTATCGGCATTTTAATATTTCTTATTATAACCTCTACTTTATTATATCAAGAACAAAAGATTACTAAAGAAATATCTGATAATTGTGGGTGGGGAGAAGACAACTATTATTGCATATGTGAAAAAAGCAAGGCATCTGAATTAAAGAATATCATGAGGGGGGATTTTAATTTATCTGATGTTAAACTGGTTGGGTGATGTGATCAAAAGGGTTCTTGTCAATGTTATCACCATGGCTATAGTCATCATGGCTATTTATTTTGCCTATTTAATGGTATTTTAAAAATACCCTATATGTAATGTTACGAATACTTCTGCCTGAATGGTAGTAGTTAAATTATAGTCTTGATAGTATAAGATAGGTGTGTCTGTTTATGGGATTAAGCTTGGTTGTTGTGCCCTTATGCCCCACAACATTTAAAATACTTGATTTGTGTTATCACGAGTGAAAGAATTACACATGAACAAGGAATTCTACTTTAAAATGATGAATTATATAAGCAATAAGGGTTACGCTCCAGACACACTCAGACAGCATTCATGGAATTTAAAGAAGATATGTAAACAATATAAGATATTGAATGACAATAGACTAAAAATGTTATTGAAGAATATCAAATCTCGAAAAGAAAGGAGCGTTTTAGCTTTAATAAATGATTACTGTTATTTTAACAGAATTGATTTCATAATTGTTCTGCCCAAGATAAAGACTCCCACGAGAAAGGTTCCTGAAATTATATCTATAGAAGAAATCCGAATTATGATTGATTCTGTACCTAAACCGTATGACCTTATGATTAGATGTCTTTTTAATATAGGCAGTGGGCTTAGTGGAAGTGAGGGGATTAAACTCTGTTGGAATAATATAAAGTGGGCTAAATGGTTGAACACAGGTGGGACTGGGATAGCTATTATTAACAATCCAATAAACGAAAAACGTCGTGCGGTTAATATCCCAAAAAAGCTCATGAATGACCTTTATCAATATGCGAAAGAATTAAGAATATTAAACGAATTTGGAATACCGATTGGGAATATGATATTTAAATGTGGAAAAGAAAACTTTAAACCCGACCTAATGAGTAATAATATAAAATTATGGAAGTATAAATATTTGATTGCTACACGGCGGTGGCTTAGATATAATATTATAGAAAAGCATTGTAATAAAATACTTAATAAGAAAATACGTCTTGATTCATTTATGCGCAGTAAGGCGACTTATCTTTATAAGATTGATAAAGTTCCTATTGAAAATATTCAGCAATTACTTGGACACGCGTCTATTGAAACAACTTCAATTTATACCAAAGTTGATCCCATGAGTAGTTTTGAGTTGATTAAAAATACTAAGGAGATTTAAATAAGGAAGTTATTATTCAGTGGTGGGACCGTATTTTTATGCATTGTTAAGTTTAAAAATATTGCATATTTATTAATGAGTGCTATTCCGAAAATAAATCACCTAGTGTTACGTAATAAATATGTTAGAGTTTTATCTTGGGAAGTTACCTTCCTCTATTCATCCTTCTTCTAGTTTATTTATCCCACCACGCCGATAAATTAAGAGCAATTCCTGTTTAATATTTTCTAACTCCAGAGTGCCCCAAAGTTAAATCGCAGAAGTCTTTTATTATCCCTATATTGTTTCCATTTTGTTTTCTATCCTTTGATACCCCTCGCTTTACCGTGTGGGGGTTTTATTTTTGAATTATTGAATTGAACTTCTTTGGGGAAAAATGCATATCTCTTTCAATTAAAGGTAATCCTCCTTGGGCTGCTGTCGCTAATTTATTAAAGCTAGCATAGCCCCACTCATTATTATTTGATCCTGTTACATATCCGAATAATGTATCTTTACCGTCAAATTCTGTAACATATAAAGTATATCGAGAATAAGGGGAAAATAACTTTAAATAAACAATTGGGTTCTTGGTATTCTCTTGCGAATATATTTTTGGGAGTTTTTTTCTCACATGCAGGGGAAGCAAAGCATGTCTTCTAATTCCTCTTAGGGGTTCTTTAAATAGTGTTAATCCTTTAACTGATCTTGCCAGAGCCACATTGGTTATTTTAACGTGCTTAATAATCTTTCTTTTTTTAATTGGGGTGTCTACCCCCTTAATATCACTTCTATTTCTTCTTCTTTCGTAATAGATATTTCCCGTCTTTGATCTTCTTTTGCCAGGGGATAACGCTTTTAGGTTTTTATCTCTAGCCATATTGCTAACGCCAGTTTGTCTGGCTGATCTTATTAATACCCTTGCTTTTCGCTTAGGTGTACTTTCTGGCATAATTATTTGCAGCTTGGTTAATGGTTTAGCAACCCTACTTTTATTTTTTCTCACGCCTGCCATTTCATATTATTATAATAATAAGGTTTATATATCTTCCTAATTACCTACATTGTTAAGTTAAAGGGAGCTATTTTATATTATTAATTTAAACAGGAATGCTATTCCTATTCAGTTAAAACAAAGGCTTAAGAACGCCCGTCCCATATTCAATATATGGTTAATGAAGCAAAGACCGAAATTATTGTAAGAAAATTTTTAGAGAAATATAAGGAAGATTTTGAGGACGGAGATAATAATTTTGTTATAATTGAAGAGAAGAAATCCGACAACCCAACAATAGACAAACTTCTAAAAACTGCTTCAAAAAGAGGAGATGGTGCTGGTTACCCTGAATTTATAATTAGTTTTCCAAATAGTGATATATTAATTGTTATTGAATGTAAAGCAGATTTGAGAAAGCATAAAAGCAAAACTATGAAAAATTATAGGGATTATGCTGTAGATGGTGCTTTATTATATTCATCTTATCTCTCTAAAGAATTTAATGTTATCTCAATAGGGGCTTCTGGAGAAACACAAAAAGAACTTTTAATTGATAATTTTTTACAAGTTAAGGGGGAGAAAAGGGCGAGAGATTTAAACATAAAAGAAATTTATGATTTTGAAAGCTATTTTGAATTATTAAAAAAAGATAAGATAAAAGAAAAATTTGATTTTCATAGATTAATGGAATATTCAAGAGTTCTTAATCAAAATTTAAGAGATAATTTTGAGTTTGAAGATAAATTAAAACCCTTAGTTGTTAGTGGTATTTTATTGGCTCTTGAGGATAGGGGCTTTTGCTTGTCTTATCCGACGAAGGAAAAACCTCTTGAAATTGCAGAGTTGATAATTAGCACCATTAAAGAAAGATTAAATAGGGATAATATTAAGGGTATAAAACAAAATACAATAGTTAGCACATACGGATTTTTAAAAAATAATACGCAAATAATAAATGATTTTGACGAGAAAGGAAAACCAAATACAAGCTTAAAAAATTTAATAAAAGAAATTGAAAGAAATGTCAAACCATTTTTACAAGATTATAAACAATATGATATTATCGGAATTTTCTACAATGAATTTTTAAGATATGCGAATGGAGATGGGGGTTTGGGAATTGTTTTAACTCCAAAACACATAACAGAGTTATTTGTTGAATTAGGAGAGGTAGGAAAAGATAGCGTTGTTATTGATAATTGTTGTGGAACTGCGGGATTTTTAATTAATTCTATGAAAAAAATGGAAGACTTAGCAAAGGGAGATAAAAAGAAAATAAAAGAAATCCATACAAAGCAGTTAATAGGTATTGAAAATAATTCTGCCATGTTTTGTCTTGCTTGTTCAAATATGATGTTAAGAGGAGATGGAAAATCAAATATAACTCAACAAAGTTGTTTTCAAACGCCAAAGGAAAATATAGAAAATTTAAAGCCAACCATAGCTTTTCTAAATCCTCCATATTCAAAAGATAATGGGCATAAAGAATTAGAATTTGTTTGGAATGCTTTAAGCTTCTTAGAACCTCATGGAACTTGTATAGCCATTGTTCCGCAATCTTGTGCGATGAATACGAAAAAGGGGAATGAAAATGTTAAAGATAGAATACTAAAACATCATACATTAAAGGCGGTTATGAGTGTTCCCGATAAACTTTTTGATGATAGTGAAAAAAGTGCGGTTACTTGTATTATGGTTTTTGAAGCCCATAAAGCCCATGCTGAAAACACTAAAACTTGGTTTGGATATTGGAAAGATGATGGTTATATTAAAGTTAGACCTTATGGTAGAATAGATTATAGACACCTATACCAAGAAAAAATAAAATATTTTTGGTTGGATAGTTATTTTGGAAAGAAAGAAATAGAAGGATTTTCTGTATTGAAAAATGTTAGTGGAAGTGATGAATGGTTGGTTGAACCATATATTAAAACTAAATTCAAAGATTTAAAAGATGAAGACTTTGAAAAAACATTATTGGATTACTCTACTTTTTTATATTCTAACAAATTAAAAGATAAGGTTTCAAGTGAAAGTCTAAATCCTAAAAAATTAAACATAGACTTTGATAAGTGGAAAAAAGTAAAAATTGGATTTAACGAAGTGGATAATCCGAATGGATTGTTTGTTGTTAATGGTTCAAAAACAACAGATAAAAAAATACTTGATGACAACAATAAGTTAGAAGAATTAAAATATCCTTATGTGACTACGCAGACAAGTAATAATGGGATTAGGGATTGGTATGATACTTTTACAGATGAGGGGAATATTTTAACTATTGATAGTGCAGTTGTAGGTTTTTGCTCATATCAACCATTTAATTTTACTGCTTCTGACCATGTGGAAAAGTTAGTTCCTAAGATTGAGATGAATGTTTATAGAGCCTTATTTTTAGCAACTATAATAAATAAAGAACAATATAGATATTCTTATGGTAGAAAATTTAATCAAGACAGAATAAGAGATACTGAAATAAAATTACCATTTAAAAATGGAGAAGTAGATTGGGATTGGATTGAAAATTATATTAAAGGATTAAGTTATTCAAAATATTTATAATTTAATTTCTAAGTGAATAATGCCTCTCTCTTTTATAAACACTTGATAGTTTATCTTCTTTAATAAATTTTGATTTGTTTTTATTTTTCATTATTTCTAAATATAATCTTGAACTTAGAGAAGAAATAGGTGTCGCAGATTTGAAGGTTATTTTTCCTCGTTTTATTATTTCGGAATAAATCTGTTTTGCAGTCATTGACTTTCTATTTTTTTTAAGTATTATCTCTGCCTCTTTTAATAATGTAACCATAAAAATATCAAGAAAATACATTATAAAAGATTAACTAACTTCAAATAAAGAGAGAAAACATAGGTTAATCATTTTTCGCCATCTCAATTAATCCAAGCCATTTATTAGGATTCTCCATCTTCAAATCAGTAGCCAATTCATAAGGGCAAACCCCGATAGCTTGATGTTTTCTAATGAAATTATAAAATATTTCGTAACCTTTCATAATCGTCTATGCCGATTCTATCCGACCATGAAATCCCCTAAAAGTTACAGTCCTTTCTCTTATTGAGTTGTGCATTCTCTCAACATAAATATTAAATCCTTCCCCTTTTGAAGCGATATGTTTATTATGAAAAATATTATATTTTCCTATTTTGTTATTATATCCCCAAGTCTGCTTTATTACTTTCTCATAAGCCGTATAGCCGTCTGTTGTGATAGTTGTGATGTAGCCTTCTGTTTTGTATTTGACTTTTTGCATAACTTCTTTTAATTCTTCTTGCCCTCGTGATTTAAAATATTTTGAACCAACCATATAACGAGTTTTGACATCAATAGAATCAATAAACCAATCTTTACTAACTCCTTCTTTCTTGTGGCTTATTCTTCTGTGATATTCCATTTCGTCAAGTTGAACTTCCGAGCCACCATTTATTTTTAATTTATCGGTAAAGCCACTTATCATTTTAGAATATTTTACAACCCAATTATAGATAGAAACATTAGAAGAATTATGAGGTAAAAATGCCTTAAAGTGTTCTTGAACTTTCCGAGTAGAAACTCCTCTATAAAACAAATCTAAAGCACAAGTTATTTTCTGTGGGTTATTTCTCATTCTATAAAAACCATCATCAATAACAAAAGCCTTTTTACATTCATTACAAAAATATCTTTGTATCTTTCCTCTGTTTTCTGTTTGCCTAAATCCTCTTTTCTTTGTTTTATTAGAGTTGCATTTAGGACAGCAAACTTTTTTAACTTCGGTTTTCTTATTTTTATTGTGTTTCATTTAATCGTGGGATACAAAAAGGGGGGTGTTCAAGCACCCTTCATTTTCTTTTTGTGTTTATTATTACCTTATGAGGTTATACCTATATAAGTAATAAAGACTATATAAACCTTCCGTTTCTAAGTATAACCTAAATAAGTAACATTTATAAAGTATAGTTTCTTAAATAAAGCATGGCAGAAATAGAAATAAAAGTAAGAGGTTACAAGTGTGAAAGATGTGGGCATGAGTGGATGCCAAGAAACAAAAAAGAAACTCCTGTCATCTGTCCGAAATGCAAATCTCCTTACTGGAACAAACCTAAGAAGAAATAATTTTTTTAGTTCAAATAGCTCCCTTTAACTTAACAATGTACTAATTACCAATCTATATTAGCTGTTTCTAGTTTACTTTTGTTAAACAATTTACTAAAAGTATCAAATCCTTCTATCTTCAAATAAAAGTTCAGCATTTTAAGTTTTTTATCGTCTGGGATCTTAATAATACTTAATTCGTTCCACAGTGCCTTTTTATCCTTAATCTTGCCCTTTCCTATTTTTTCGATTGCTCCTTGGACTATGTTCTCAGGGGTTTTATCTACCACTACTCCATACTTCTTTTTTTCCTCATCTGTTAAATCTCCAGTAGCCTTTTTTTTTCTAACTAAATCGCCATACTCTTGTTTTAGTTTTGCTGAAAAATCTCTAAACGCAATGCGTCCAACATATTCAGGATGAATAGTCGGGTTTACTATTGTTCTTGCGGGATCTTCTTTTAAATATTTGGATTCTCTTTCAAGTATTGCTTGAATATTTAGTCCAGTGCCTCCCTTCACCCCACTTCTTTTACAATATACCTCTCCAACTCCTCTTCTTACCCAAATCCACATAGTTAAATGACTTCCCAGTGCTGGATCAAATTCTTTTTCAAATGGCATACATAACAGATAAATATTAAATAATTTTCTATTCTGGTTTTTTCTATCCGCTACAGCGTTATTTATTTTACTAAACCACTTCCTACGATTGGCGACTCTTCTGGCTTCGTCTAACCATAATACCTGTCCCTCTTTTGTTATCATTTTATAAGCGAATTCGTCTGGGTCAATAATAAAGTTGTCATTTGCCTCAAACATTGTTGTTCCGTCGTTTAGAATAAAATTAGCCTCCTTTCTAGCGTGTTTGAAACAAAGTGTTCCCGTGAAAACTGATTTCCCGCTTCCAGTATCACCCGTAATTAAAACAAAGCAGTCTTTTTCAATCTTTAATCTACCTATCCACGATTCCCATAAAGCCCTATGTGACCACCAGAAATCATAAAATAATTTAGAATAGCCATGGGGAAATATTGTTTTAGACCTAGTTCTGTTAAAGTAATTCATTTATTGCATTCCTTGACTATTTAAATGTGGAAATGAAAAATTTACATCTCCAATATAGTTTTTACTCAAATGTATAACGCAAAATTGAAATCCATTTTGAGGAAACGTCTTGGGTGTGCCTATTAATAAAATATCCTTTGCCATCTTGTTTTTTATTTAGATCCCCTTATCTCTTTAATAATCATATATATTGCCCTGGATATTAAGACATAGAGTATTACTAAATAAAGATTAATCTCAGTTAGGTGGGGTTGATAATGCATCCCCGAGAGAACAACCATAACCCAGCAAATAAGGGAGAGTTTTTTAATCCATGACAACTTTAAACAGCTCCTTATTATAGCGAATACCCCTTCCCTCTTATTTGTAACAACTTGATTCTTCTTATTCTTCTTATTCTTCTTATTCTTCTTATTCTTCTTATTTTGGGTTTTCATGCTTCGGACACTCTAGCAATAGCTTCTTTTTCTTTTTCTTTATAAGTTAGTTCCTCATCTTCTTCAATACCAGCAGATACTATTTTATTCGTTAGCATTAGAAGATAAACTTGCTCGTAGGAACTTTCTAAATCTTCTAACATTTCGTAAAAGTTATTTGTTAATTCGGATTTGGGTCCTTCCTTAGCTGAGATTGTTTTAATAAAGTCATCTGTTACCAGTTTAGTTTTGTCTGCCTCTAATATAGCCATCTTACAACTACTCAAAAAGTCTAGCCATTTTCTCATGGTATTATAATCGTTGGTGTGATGTTTAAATGGGTGCTGTTGTTGTTCTATTTCTTTTTTAAATTGTTTTTTCCATTTCTGTAAACTTCTAAAATATATTATTGGTCGTGAAATTGTTATCATCTCTCGCTGAGCTGATATAATTAGATTTAAGGCCCTTACCTGGTTAAATCTTCTATCGTTATCATTTATCTTGTCTATCCCAGCAACTGACAGTTCCCCAGTTCTTGCCTGTTTCATTGAATCCCTATGCCTAATTAATATTTCGAGTGTTATCTCTTTAGATATTTCTTTATTGGGATTAAATACCTTTATATCTCCATGATCCCCCATTAGCTATAACTCCTATACTTATCCTCGTTTCTCTCTGTTCCTTGAAGACTTTCTTGTGCCTTTACGCTATCGTGTGTTAGTCTGTTCTCTGTTCCTTGAATTGAACGGGAATAATTAGCTTGAATTCTCACCCATACGTCCAAAAATATCTTATGATTTAGGGACTTCATTCTTCCTTGTCTTGCATAGTTCAAAGAGCCATTGTTATTATTATATCTCCCATATTGATACTCTGCTATTCTTCTAAAATAATATTCTATTTCTTCATATAATGCATCTAGTACCTCCCCAATTTTATCCAAAGGTATCCATCCCAATTTTATATCTGCTGATAAATGACTTTGGATTAATCTAACAATATTTTCTCCTTCTTCGTCTGTAAAACAATGCTCTTCTTTTCTTTTAAGTTCCCATTGATGAGTCGCTTTATTAAACACGTCTTTGAATCCCCTTACGTCCCTTTCTAATTCTACAAACTTATTTTCCAGTATAAAGTGATGAAATGATTCGGGTTTTTGTGAGCTTTGAATATTTACCTCAGCGTCGTTCTTATGACTAAAATCATTATCAAAGTTATCATTAATAGAATCTTCAATAGCTTCTTCGGGGTGGAATCTGCTCTTATCTATTGTTTCATTTCTGTCGAATTTACTATCATCCAGTGTCTCATTTATTATTTCGCCAGCCACTTTTGCCGTGCTTTTGAATTTATTTAAATATTTACCCATCTCTATTTGTTAATTCGTTTAATATTTTAGCTATCTTCCAAGATACTAAGAGAGGTATGTTAAAAGCTAAGTTAATTAATAAATGATCAATCGCATACCTTGTATCAAAATAGTATAATCCTAACGCTACTAAATCTGTTAGCAGTAGGAGATATAATATAATTTCAGTGCTAGTTAATAACTTTGTGCCCATGTTTTATTGACGCCTCCGCAATATATTTTTTGTTATTTTTTCCGTTGTCTACTTGGAGAACTATGCCATTATTAAAACATTCTATTAACTCTTCTTGGCGTTTAGTTAATTTGTCTTTTTTATATTGTTTTTTAAATAGGTTAATCATTTATATTTGACTTGTTATTTATTAATCTCCGTAAATTATTCGTTCCAATAATTTCTTTTATTACCGGCATCATTAACGATTGGGTATTAACGGTTGCATCTATTGTCGTCATTGCTGTTCCCAAATCTTTCATGGCGGCTGCTGTAGCTTGTGCTTCTTGTGCTTCGCTCTCATGCACTTCCCCCCATTTCTGAATTGCCACGATTCCCATAATAGTTAAACATATCATACCAACAACCATAAAGGCATATTTCGCAATCTGCGACCATTCCAATCTTTTATTTACTTTATTGATGTTCTGGAATTTTGCCCTTAACGTTGAAATAGTAATATCAACCTCAGCATGGGTAGCACTTACATTTGCACAGCTTTTATCTGGATTAAAAAACTCTCCCTTATTGGTATATATCCTATTGTTTGTGTCTATGATGATTGAATATTCGTTATGTCCAGTATAGGTGTCTAGCGCTGGAAGTAAGTAACATCCTAATAATGATTTTTCTAATTCAAATACTTCTGCCCCTTTAACCAGAGGAAACCTTCGCATATTGATAATATATGTATCTGTTAGTCTGTTGTCTGAAAGCACTCTTCTAACTTTTAATACGTGTGTCCATTGTTCTTTTTTGGTTCTTATTTTATGTATCCACCAAACGATTCCTATTACTCCAAAAATAACTACAAGTGGAATTAATACCCAAGCAAATTTGGCCATGCCACTAATTCCACTTGAAAATATATTTATTGCTGGGTCTAAACTATCTACACTCATTGTTTTATATCCTCTATTAGCTTGTTTATATATGCAGATGATGATATTCCTTTGGTTTTGGCACAATGTTCTAACTTTAATTTGTTTTTTATTTTTAGAGAAAATGATTTTATCGTTATTAGCTCATTAATGTTTGTTTCCATGCATTAATTAATAATTAATAGTTTATATATATTTCGGGCGGGTGGGCTTTGTTTAACAAGTAGCTTGTGTTTAGAAAGTCTATTATTATTTAGAATTTAATTTGGCAACATCAATATCATTATCTTTATATTTTTTCCATCTTTGATATACTTTATCTTTTTTATTCCAAGGTATTCTAATTGACCATTCTATGTGGTTATTTTCTTTATCATCATATAATTGTATTCTTCCAAGATGTCTTCCAAGAAAATATTTCATACGACCTTTATCTTCTAAGTCTTCTTTATCTGGAATATAAAGATATATTACCGCCTTAAGGCATCTTCTTTTTTTAGTAGCCATAAATTAATAACTAAGAGAGATTTAATATACTTTTTTGTTTAGAAAGTCGGTTGATATTGGGGCTTATTAAACAAAGCCGGGCGGATGTGTATCTAAATAACGATAAATATATAATAATAAGGGTGTGGGACTTTCACCCACTCTACGGAAAATATCCGTAACTAAAAAAAATAACTTCTTTACCTAAGCCTCGGAGAGATTAGGCAGTGATACTTTGTAATCCTGTACCTTTGTCAAATAGCTTCTTAACATAACCAACCAACCATACAACTCCTACGATTGTCCCGATTATAGCTAAGAATCCAATTAGACCACTAACGAATAAACCGAAGTTTGCTGATAACTCCGTTACGTTAATAATTGTGATACTGGAGAAGATTGTGTTTGCCAATAATGTTCCTACAATTAATGCGGACACAACAACCATAATAACAACAGCCATTACAGTAGTTATTGACTCCATAATCTCTTTAGATTTCATTTAATACACCTCCGTTAGTAAATAATGTTTTGGGAAGATTATCATAAGCTAATTATATTATAATTATTTATAAAGTTAAGTAGTCGATAACTACCACATATTATTAAACTTATTTATAATGTACTAACATAAACCAAGAAGCTAACGTCATTAAAATATAAAACCCTACCCAATACCCATGAAGAATAACCATTGTTGAATTAATAGATGTTATTACTAGAGATAAAATAAATGAAGCAAAAGACATGGCGGCCAGAGAATGCCAAAATCTCTTTTTTCCTGTTGTTTTTAGAATAGAGAAATAAGAACTAGCTGTTCCCAATATCCAAATAAAAAATAGCATTACGGGAAAGAACGGAGGGACTGACGTAACAACCGATTCTATAACTGGTATAGCCCCAACACTTTCATTAAAGTCTCTTATTGTTAAATATTTCTGCATTATAATCCATTCCTTACTGCTTTAATTGTTAGGTAAAGGAGTGTTAATCCCATCATCCCAGCGAATACAGATATGAGTATTTCTCCAGCCGTGCCAAATAATATAAACCCCATAAATACTTTTGATGCTTCGAAGAATCCTTTTATTGTCCCAGCTTCTCCGTATGAAGTGGCTACCGAATCTCTACTACCTAAATCTCCCAGTTCAGGATTGGTCTTAGATGTAATATTTAATAATACATTAGAGGAATCTTCTAATTGGATTAGTCTTGTTCCCGTTATTTGCCGTGCCTTATTAAACTCATTTTTGGTATTTCCCAGAGCATCTGGATTATTATTAAATGAGAATAGCACAGCAAAGGAGAGTAAGGAAAAAAAGAGCAATCCAAACAATGTCCAATTTATAGCAATATCTTTAAAGTTATCATTAACCATTGCTTACCTATCCTCTTGTGACGATAATTTAAATATTAAAATGCCTGCGGCGACTATTAACCAAATAATGCTACCTAATCCCATGGACAAATCAATCCCATTTATTAACCATATCGATCCTGCTAATACTAATGTTATGATTGAATTTATAACAATCCATTCGGGACTAGAAAAGGCCATTCCTATTAAACTTAAAGCCAGTATAAATACAATAAATAAATTATTGCCCAAAAAATCCATTTTATTATCTTTATAAATTGTATAAGATTCAATGGCCTCCAAGTCACCTCCTTTATGAATTTCTAATGTTACTGCACTATCCCCAATCATATTTGAATAAGAACAGTCTATAGATCCAGCTGAAGAAGTTATACTTTGATTGCACAAAGATACGTTCCCGAATGTATCAGTTTGAGTTAATAAGATATTTATATTATCTGGAGTTCCGCTTGGTATAATAAACGTCGTCGTGATTGTTTCGTTTATGCTCGATACCAAATAGGTAAAATCCTTTAATGTTTCTAATGTTACAGAATTTTGAGAGTCTATCCTGCCAAGTAAGTTTTCTGTGCATTGTCCACTTAATTCATTTTCACATTTAAATGCTAAATTATCAAAAATGTCCAATACTACACCCTGTTTTACAACCGTAGCACGATAAACATTATTATTTAAATCTATGTGAGATATGGAGGTTCCTAACGCCGATGTTGTTGGTGCCTCTACGACTTCATAAATATTATCTCCTATATATTTTCTTTGTAGTTGGATAACTGCGTTCTCTACTGATATTAAATTGTCGTCTTGGTATTTTAATAAAAACTCTGTTGAATCATTTAATGCCAAATCAAATACTGTTAAATAGCTTGGATAGTTTTCTAAATCTGCTCTTTGAATATTATAAAATTCTGCTGCATAATCTGGGGCGGAATATCTTATTTCTGTATCTAAATAATAATTGCCCCATGATGAATTGGGTGTTAGGCAAATTGCCCCAGAGCTTACAGATTGGAAACTGGTATTAATTGATTCCACTGTTTCGTTTGTAAGTTTTCCTATTAATTGTGCGTTTAATTCTATATCCCCGATTAAAATCCCCCTGGTCTTTTCGTCTAATAAAGAGATATTTAATAATAAATCTTCTCCTGCCCCACACTCTTTAAAATTTGTATTTAATACCAATTGAATTTTAGAATTTAAAAGATATGTTTCTCCATTTATTACTAAATAGAAGCCTAGTGATAAATTAGTGTCTGAATTTACTGCTGGGGCTGGCAGTGAAGTACTAATTTCATACTCTCCACTAGCATAACTTATAATTGTGGTATAATTTGTATTGTTATACTCGAATATTGCCTGCGATATGGCATTCGATCCTCCTAGTATTACTTCCGCATTAAAAACGTTAAGTGCTCCTTCATAAATTGAAGTGTTATAAATTACGTTTACTTTCTCAAATAAATAACTCCAAGTTGTGGTATCGTCGGCGATTAGTCCAAATGTATCATTGGCATAAACTGTTATAGTATTTTGTCCTTTTGCATATGTAAAGTTGGCATAAGTTGAATTGCAATCTAAAGTATTATTAGTTCCATTATAGGTATACCAGCATTTATCTAAATGCTCGGTTAAATTCTGTCCTTCCTCTGATATATTATAACATAAGGTTTCCTCTATATTAGCTGTTCTATTATAAACTCCCAATGGAGCTGTAATATTTACAGACGGTGCAGTAAAATGGACTACAAAGCTTCTGTTGCTTGCCATAATACAGGGTGTAGCCCCGCACGTTTTGGCACTCCATATATAATTGCCCTCGTCAAAAGTATTCGTCCAATTAGTTACTACGCTTGTATTTGAATCTAACGATGTAAAGTTTGAACAAATTAAAGCATTATCTGTAGCGTTCCATATATATAAGGTAATATTATCCATTTGAGTAAATGCTATTGAAGATGAATTTACAGAAAAATTTATCGTTGGGTTAATTGAGTTAAAGTTATTTATTGGAGAGAGCAAAAAGGTTTTTATTCCTGCAATTTCTTCTTCTGCTCCTGCCGTAAAATTGGGTGCTGTCTGAGTGTATAGTTGATTGATTTGCGTTGTGGTTAGGGATTTGTTGTAGATAAAAACTTCATCTATTTTTCCATTAAAATAAGAAGACGGAGTGGCTCCACCATTCTGAATACCCAAATAAGTCCCAACAGCATTTTCATTAGATATTCCACTAGACTTTGCCGTAGTGCCCAATAGCGTACCGTCCACATAAACCCTAATATTAGAACCATCGAAAGTTCCAACCACATGATACCATTGCCCTGAAGATAAAGTTGTAGAACTTTCAGCATAACCCGTATTGGGGTCTGTTCCATCAGAACTAATAGTGAACCTCAACTTATCATTAAGAACATATAAGGCATAGGATCTACCATTCACATCAGGAGATTCCCAGAGCCATTTACCTGCTATAAATTCAGTAGAACCCGTAGTATTTTTATATATCCAAGAACTTATAGTTATAGCAGAAGTTGGAGTTATCCCTGTTCCTAAATTTACATAATCACTAGTCCCATCAAATTCATAACTCCCATTAATATAGCCACTACTTAGACTAGCACCAGTTACGGTTCCATCGTTACTTCCAACAAAGTCATTAGCATTAGCGTCTAAATAATAAGCACTAACAGGATTAAAATAAACGTCACTTGCTGAGCTTGTGCTTTCTGCTTCTGAATTTCCATAGTATCTTTTCGAGCAGTTTTCTGCTAAGTTGTTTACTCTAAATTGCCCGTAGATTCCAAACTTAGCCTCTAGCGTATGATTAAATTCCAAACTATCATTATAACAGGAAATAAATCTAGTATCGTTCCAGTCTGTGTTATCGTTACCAGTTTTGTTAATCATCATATAAGTTATGTTCCCTGTTAGGTTTGTATATTCTTTTCTGTATTCCCAGTTTGAGTTCCACCAATTCCACGAAACCAATTCTTCTCCGAATATTGTTATAATCCAATCCACTTTATTTTTCAGATATTTCTTGGCTGATATTTCTAATTGGTAATCTCCTATTATTTCTTCTCCATTATATTCTTCCCAAATAAATGCCTGTTTTGATTTGGTTTCTGTTCTTATTAAGTTGGCATGGCAAAGCAATGAAGTATTAGAAACATTAGAAGTATTGTTATTTATTATTGCTTCACATACTTCTTCATAAATAGGAACATCATATTCTACTAGTTCTTCGCGCCCTATTCTAAATGTTAAGTCTTTAATATTAGTTATTTGATTTCCCTTTCTGTCTATAAATTTTATTTCATCTAGTAGGGTTCTAGGATCATAAAAATAACCCTCTAAAATTGCCTTACAATTAATTAAGCACTGGTCGGTATTATATATTAATTTAATATCTGCTCTATCTCCACCAAATAACCAGTTTGGTAAATAAGAATCAATATCATAGCTTCCATATTCTCCATCTGATTCATTAAACTTTGATACGTCTAATAAATCAGCACTAACAAAACCAATTAAAAATGATATAAATAATATAAATACGAGATTATTTATTGATTTTTGCATTTGGCACCCTGAAATATCGTTTACATTTTGAACAACAAATAAATCCTTTCTGTTTTGTTTTCCATCCATACTTACATCTAGGACATTTAACTGGTATACTAATATTGTCCCCTACCCTTACTCCCTGCTCTCTAATCATAATAATATTACTAATTACTACTATTTAAATATAATTAATGAAATTGGTTGTTCTTGGGATTGGATTGCTTTTCTTGTAGTAATCGCTTCACGGATTCGTGTTTCAAATTGCCTCACTGTTTTATATTTTGTCATTATCACCCAAAAGCCTCCGCCTCTTTCTCACTCAAATCCTTCTTCATCTCCGCCATAGCTTCCTTAATCAAATTATCATCAGGAATCTCACCAGAAGAATCACTAATCTCATCAAGCGACAAACCCATCTTAATCATCTCCTTATGGGCAATATTCAAATCATGCCTCAACAATCTAATCTCATTCCTCAATCTCAAAACCCTCTTCCCAAGCCTCTCCGTTTTCAAATCTCTAAACTCTGGGTTATCTCCCCACATTGTAACAACAGCCTCTCGAAGCATTTCAGATTGATTACACCCTTTCTTAACCTTCCTCTCAAAAATTTCTCTAACTGGGTCGCCAATAAGCCCAGCATTCATAGAAATCCGCATATATGGGCTTTTTTTCTTGTATTTTTTTATCGCCATTTTTTGTTTTTTTGTGCATAACAAAAGTTATGCAATGAGTTTTCCCAAACCAAAAACTTTTTTATTTTTGATTTTGTGTTTTCTTCGGAAATTTCTTCGGAAATATTAAAAAACTCTAAAGTAAGTAAAACCGTCTTTTTACTAAAAAATAACAAATCAACCTAGAGTTTAGATTGAAGTCGTTTACTTACTCGAGTGTGCATAACTTTTGTTATGCAGTTTTGTTGCGCTAATCTTCTTTTTTCAAATTGTTCATTAAAGGGTTTACAAAATTCCCTAAATCCAAAATCTAACAGAGATTTTTTAACATCATTAATTTCCATCTCTCACCTCTAATATATAGGCAACGATAAGGCAC
>LGVF01064652.1_pt1 | contig 24000 bp, 14 predicted proteins | sample 469901 | NCBI WGS metagenome assembly LGVF01 (sample SAMN03893561, study PRJNA290197) | marine sediment metagenome | material: sediment; isolation source: combined push core samples #3730, #5133, and #5579 collected at Hydrate Ridge | place: Pacific Ocean: Hydrate Ridge
GGATTTACATCTGGTTGTCTAATTGCTTCAAAGATAGCAGTATTGATAATATCTTGACTTAAGTTAAAAATCATATCATCAGTAGCTCCGCTTTCTACATCGTCAATTGACATAGTTAATTCTTCGTATAACATGTCTTTCGCACTAGCACCCTCTACATATAGATGAGTAGGCATGTGAGTATCACCTGTTCCATCATACATAAGTGTTGCAACTAATGCTGGTGTCCCTAAAATAAACAACACCGGAATAAAAATAGCCATAAATAATCTTCTCATTAAAAATCTCCTCCATTCGTTATTTCAAATATAACCCAATTATATAGAAAATATGTGAATATTTTATGAATTTAATATATAAATCTTATGAAAAAGGTGAGAACGAAATTGTATAAGTATATTCTTCTAAATTAAGTTCACCTTTTGAAACCTGTGATTCAATGTTTTCTGTATCAATTTTACTAAAAATTCTATCTAACATTGTTTTAGATATTTCATAGTCTGCGAGGTAGTATTTGTCTAAAGTAAGCTCTATAGACATACTAAGTAATTTTATATCAACATCAAATACTAAAACTAATATTGTATTAACCTCAATAAATTCTTCTGTTCCGAAACTAACAGTTAAAACTAATTGTCCATCATCATTCATTTCTGCGAAAATATAATTAATATAATAATAATCTTCATAAATAACATAATTACATTCAGTAGTTTCACAATCTCCAAGTGGATCATAATCTGAATTTATATTATTTTTAATAGAATCATAAATTACTAAATTAATAATATCCTCTACTAATGATGATTCTTCTGTAGAACCACTTACAAACAAACTTATAAACTTAGCTTGTAAAATATCTGTTAAATTTGCGTCTTCTTCGTAAACGATTGTTGATAAACTACTATCATCAACATCTACCTCTATAGCACCTAGTCCGATAACTCCTAAAGCAATCAATATAATCAATATAATAATTAAATTTCTAATTATTTTCATATAGTCACCTACACTAACTTAATTCTACTAGAACCATTAAGTTCCATATTATCAGTTTTCTTAGTTTTTAAATATTGATAATAACCAGCAACGCCAATCATAGCGGCGTTATCAGTACAATACTTAAACTCAGGAACAATAACTTCTACATTATTAATTCTTTCATCTATTTTCTTTCTAAGTCCTTTATTAGCAGCAACTCCCCCTGCGATCATAAACATCTTAGCATCATACTCTTCAATAGCTCTAATACTCTTAGTTACTAAAACTTCAGTAACTGTCTCTTGGAAACTAGCACATAAATTAGGAATATTAATCTCTTCATTTCTTTGTTTAATATTATGTACTAAATTAATAACATGTGATTTAATTCCACTAAAACTAAAATTATATGTATTACCTAAACTAATATCAGGCATTTTATATAAAGGTTCTCCAGTAAAAGCAAGTTTATCCACTATAGGACCTCCGGGATATCCAAGTCCTACAGTTCTAGCAACCTTATCATACGCCTCACCTATAGCATCATCCATTGTTTCACCTAGTTTAAAGAAATCATAATGTTCTCTCATTAAGATAAGTTCTGTATGTCCTCCACTTACTACTAAACATATTAAAGGAAATACTAAATCCTTACTTAATGCATTTGCGTAAATATGTCCTGCGATATGATGAACACCAACAATATCTATATCATTACTAAAAGCAAAAGCCTTAGCAGCATTTACCCCTATTAATAAACTACCAATCAGTCCAGGACCTTTAGTAACTGCGACTAAATCAATATCACTTTTTTCTACATTCGCAATATTTAAAGCTTCCTCAAAAACCATGGTAATCCCTTTAATATGCTCTCTAGAAGCAATCTCAGGAACAACTCCACCATATGCTTTATGAATATCTATTTGACTTAGAACAACATTACTAAGTACATTAATTCCATCTTTAATAATACTAACACTTGTTTCATCACAAGAACTTTCAACACTTAAAACAATCATTATTTACCTCCTAAACTAAGTATCATGAGTAATGCATCTTCTTTATTCTCATAATACTTTTTACGTACTATGCCAACTTTAAATCCTATATCTTCATACATCTTAATTGCATACTTATTACTTACTCTAACTTCTAAAGTAAGCATATCAATCTTTTCTTTATTACAAACTTTAACAACTTCATCAATAAGCTTTTTACCAATACCTTGTCCTCTATATTCTTCTAAAACAAACAAATTTAAAATCTCAGCATTGGGTATAGTAAGCCAACTCCCAACATAAGCTGCTCGTTTTTTATCTACTAAAGCAATAAAATATCTAGACATTTTATTGTGTAGTATTTCATTATACAAAGTCATTTCTCCGAGGCTCTTCCCAAAGATTTTAATCTCTTCTTCATAAACAAAAGGAACATCACTCATATCCATTTTTCTTATTAATAATTCCAAATTATCACATCCTAAACTAGTTTCAATTATTCGTCATCAGTAACATCTTCAGGTTCTACTTCTTCAGTACTAATAGCTTCAATTAGGTCTTCAAGTTCATCAAGCGCAATAATCTCTTCTTCATAATCAATCACAAAATCATCAATTAGTGGTGTTATATCACCTAAACTACTTAAATCTAAGATATTAATATCTTCTGTGAATCCAGTTACTTCTGCGATTGTTAGTTCATTTTCTTGAATCTTTAGGAATAACTGTTCATAAATAGCTATTTCCTGGTAGTAATTAACTAAATCTGACACAAATCCATCTTTATCAGAATTAAATCCAATACTATAAACTCCTATTGATTTAACTGAATTAGGTAAATCAATAATATCAATAAACTTCTCAATTGAGTTTTCATCATATACAACAATACTTATAATAGTATCTTGGTTAAATCCTAAAGTATCTTCTAATGCATATCTTCTAGCGTATGTCCCAGTCTTAATAATATTATTTCTATCTACTTCTTGATACTCACAATCAATTCTTTCATATTTAAATCTTGTTGAACCTATTTCAATATTTATAGGTACTTCAAAATCATCATACTTAGTACACGAATACCCTGCGTCAGTAAAGATATCTCCAGTAAACCCTTCAAGTACGTAATCATAATTAATTAACGGATTAAAGTATATCATATCTTCTATAGATAATAATCTATCAATACTTAGTTTTACTAATTTTCCTTCTTCATTTGTTTTATATTCAACAAGAACATTACCACTTTCACTTACTAAATAATCATCTTTTCTAATTTTAAAATTATAAATACTAGCATCTTCACCACACGCAGATAAGAATATAACTAAGAATAAACTAATAACTAATAATATCTTCTTCATCATTGGAACATCCCCAATCTACTTAAAGTATCATTTATAATATCTATAATTTCTTGAGAATTAATTAATCTTACTTTCTTAATAATTTCATGATCTCTACCTAAAACATCAATAGTAGTTTCATCCCATATATTATTCACATCTTCATCTGTGTAGTTTTCTTTTAATACTAATAAATTAATAGATTGATTATCTAAAACATATTGTTCAAACACAGTGATTTCTTCAATAAAATCACTATTATCTTCATATAGATTTCCAGCTTGTTTAGTAGACATAGGAAGAGCGCTAATTAGCTCTTTAACCCATATATCTTCAAGTTCATCATAATAAATATTTTCAATAAATATAATAACTTCAAAAGTATTTATTTTAAAATCAGCATCTTTATATAAAGTAATATTTATATTTTCAAGAGGATTAGTCTCCACAACTAAGTATTCAGTTTCTATTGTGTACCCATCTTCATGGAAAATATATTCATCATAAGTACAATACCCATTATCTCTAACATTATAATAATAAGTACCTTCATTTGTTCGAATAAATTTAGGTATCATAGAATCACTTTCAACCCCACAACTCGTCAAATCAACAACATTAACAAATGAGTTAAATAAGACGTTTTCGCTTAATAGACCCAAATCAAAATTAGTATAATCTAAGGCTTCAAAGAAAGACATGATTTGATCAATTTGAAAAACATCGATTTCACCAATCGAATTAGTGTGATAACTAATAATCAAATCTTCACTAAGGACATATCCAGTACGATCTTTTTCGTAATTTCCACGGTCTAAGATCCCACATCCACTTAGTAAAATAACACTAAGCAAAACTAATAAAAGTCTTTTCATATGTCTTCCTCCTATCCTATAGTGAACCCGATAAGTCCACTTTCTGTCGTTGCATGTGTATTCGAATCATCAATAATACTTTGATCTACACTATTAGTTAAATCAAGTTCTACTATAACTAAAACAGTTTCATCTAAAGTAGCTTGAATAGAATCTCTAATAGCTTGAACAAATGCTGCACCATTATCAATTTCTAATTGAGCTTCCGTAGTTCCTTCACCTGCAGTATAACTATCTAAGTAGAACTGCATATCTCCATAACTTTGTCCATCAATTGAAGTATTTAAATCAGGATCAGTTATGTATTGGAAGTAAGTATTAGTTCTAATTTCATTAAATGCATTTAATATTGCTGTATCTCTAAATCCGTCATATCTAACGCTATCCAGTACTTCCTGAGCTGTTAAGTCATCAAACTCAGTATTATAGAAATCATCATAAATATCCTGACTAATAATCGGACTAAACAATATAATTCCTGAATCTCTTAAATCTTCAACAATACTTGTTACATTAGCTACGTCAAGTGTATTAACTTCAAGTTCTACTAATGAAGCTACAAGTCCTACACTAATAAATGATAAATCATCAATCAATGTATCATTCATAGTATATTTATTTGAAGCAGTGAATGATGTAGTTACTACACTATTAATTGAGTTACCAGATAATACTAAATTCACTACATCTCCATTAAGTATTACATTACTTGAAAGAGCAGCAGTAACATTTAAATCATCAAGATTAGATATAGTTAAATTAACTGTATTTGCACTAGTATAGATAAGCGTAACAGTGTTACTTGCAGTAAGTGAATTAATATCTATATTTGTAGCTTGCGAATCGATATTTATACTAGCAGCAGTATCGGTTACATCAAGATTAGTAATTGAAACAGTATTATTATTAATAGCTTCTAAAGTAGATCCTCCTACTGTCATAGTAGTAATTGTTCTTACTCCCGTAGTATCAATTTGTGTATATGTAGTATTATCCACAGTAACCGTACTTGCATCTAAATCCAGGGTTAATGTTCCAAATCCAACATTTTCAGTAAATAAAACTGTATCTACCGAACCAGTTACATTATTAATATTAGCTCCTAAAATAACTACATTTGTTGAAGGAGCATTAAATGTAATACTATCTACATTTGTATCTATATTAAGATTAGCTACTGATGTAGTTGTTAGGTTTAAATTGTCAGTTATTGCGCTTGTATAATCGATTGATGCAATATCTGTTGTTAAATTAAAGTTATTAGTATTAGTGGAAATAACTAAAGTATCAACTGTACTTAATAAAGTATCAATCGAAGTTAATGATGTATTATTCACAGTAACACTAGTAGTAATTATATCTAATGTTAACGATCCGTTATCAGTACTACTTAAAGCAATATTATCTGCGGTACCACTTAAGCTATTAATATTATTACCAGTAATAGTTATACTCGTAGGAACAGCATTAAGTGTAATACTGTCTACATTTGTAGTAATACTTTGGTTAGTAACGGAAGTTGTATTTAAATTTAAATTATGAGTTACTGCACTTGTGTAATCTAATGCAGGAACATCAGTTGTTAAGTTGAAGTTATCATTGTTAGTAGTAATCTCTAAAGTATTACTTACACTTGATGAAGTATTAAGTAAAGTTAATGAATCACTATTAATTATAAGATTATCAATGGTAATATCTGTTAAATTAATAGATGCGAGTGTTGCTTCATCTAAAGTTGCATTATCAATGGAACCGTTTAAGTCTAACGATGTAGATGAGGCAGTTACAAATAATGATGCCCCTACTACAGTACTATTTGTTGTTAAGTTATTTAGGTTAGGTAAATCTAATATTATTGTATCTAAGTCATTTCCTAGTAAAATTAGTGAAGTAGTATTACCACCCATGATATAAGATTCTATAGTCCCATTAGAGAAATCTAAGTTTGTAACATTAGTATCTTCTAGTCGTACTTGATTTGCATTAAATCCAACACCTATATTTAAATTATTTAATGATGTAGAATTAATTAATAAATTATTCAATGTTCCATCTATTGAATAGTCTAATGCTCCTGCTGATAAGTAAAGAGTCGCATTATTAACTGCTAAATTAAATGTAGAACTTGTTAATGTAGAACTTGTTAATACTATATCAGTCGTTGAATTAATTGTAATATCTTTTGTATTAGTACTAATACTTACATCAACTGCTCCACCATGAGTAAATTCTACTGTAGTGGTTAATCCAACACCTAAAAATAATGTATTAGTATTTGTAACTAAGTCTAAATTAGTTATATTTGTTCCTGTTACATCTAAACTAAATGATGAATCAGATATATCTAAATTAGTTATATTTGCGGTACCAGCTGAAATATTTGATAAACTAGTAGAACCTAACTGTAAAGAAGTTATTGTACTACTATTATCAATAGTTACAGTGCTTAAAGCAATATTAAAATCTACTGTATCCGCAGTTAAAACAAATGATCCTGAACCTGTATTAGTTGAATTAACTATTAAATTATTAGTACCCAAGTTAGCTGTTAGGTTAACCAATGAATTATTATTAACAGTTGAATTAAGTATAGCTGATCCTGTTACTGATAAAGTAGCTACACTACTACCAATATTAAAACTAGTTACATTTGCTGAATTGGAAGTAATGGTATCTACTAAAGGAGTATTAAGTAATGCTATAGTACCAATATCCGAAGTCCCTTGTATATTAAGATCTGTCATATTTACATTATTTAATTGTACAGTTTGTGCACTCATATCTAAGTCCATTGCTACTACTTCTGAGTTTATTTCATAAGTTGCAGATGAAGAGTTTGCTGAAATAGTACCCAAGTTATTCATATTTAAAACTACAGAAGATATAAATGGTCCACTTATATCTATATTTGCTTCACTTGAACCTAATATAATCGAAGTAATACTAGCATTATTAAATGTAAGTGTATTTATTGAACTACCATTACTAATATCTAAATTATCCATGAAAGAAGTTGTATTAAATATAATTTCTGGTACATTATTTGTATTTAATACTAAAGATGAGGCATTTGCCAATATATTAAATATTTCGTTATTAGTAGATGCCACTGTCACAACAGCCCCTATTGCGCTTGTTGTTAAGTTATTGATTGAATTGTTAGAAATATCAAGATTAGTTATATTACTTCCTGTAACAGCCAATAATGCTTGATTTGATGTAATTGTAGCTGTAGTAATTGAAGTATTGTTAAGTGTTGCAGTACCTAAGTTATTAGAATTAAGAATTAATTCATTTAATGACCCTAATAAGCTAATTGTTTCAATTAAATCATATTCTGCGTAAAGATTATTTCCTGTAAAATCTACTACTAAGTTTAATTCATCACTATTTAAGTATGCATTCCCATTAGTTATATTTATTGTATAATCATTTGCATTTATATCATTAATATTCAATGTATCTACAATAGTCCTAACGGATATAGTAGGTACTAAAGAGTTAACTGTCATTGTCGTTGCATTAACTTGTTCTGTTGCAGCTTTATATATATGATCTAGTAATTCTGTATTAAATATCGTGTTTTGTGAAGAATAGTCAGATAAATCAACTTGAACTACGTTAGCACTATTTAATGTGAAATCTAAGAAAGTTCCATTTAAATCGGCGTAAATATTATCTAGATTTAATACTATATTTCCGCCCCCAATATCTAAATCATAAGTATCGTTAACTGTATTCAATGTAACAGTTCCTGCTGATAGAGAAGAAAATTCTAAACTACCATTTGAAGCGATATCCAGTGTTAATGTATCTACTAATACATCTGTTTCCTGAATAATTAAAGACGTAATATTACTGTTATCTAAATCAGTAATATTTTTATTTAGAGTTTCGATTGTTAAGACTGTAAGGTTTGAATAATTATTTAATATAGCGAAACTATCATGTTCACTTGTTTCAATAGTTAATATTGCCATATTATCAAAACTTAAAGCATCAAAGTTAATTGTAGTTTCAGAAGTAGATGCAAGAATTACTTCACCAACATTATTAAAACTATCAATAACATCTATTGATCCATTAATTGAAACAGAATCACCACTTGAATATACATCAAAACTAGTATTAAGTGTAGCTAGAGATGTATATAGATCTAGATATGATTCAGATAAATTAAGACTAGGCATTGTATTAAAGCTATTATTAAACTCTGTAAGATTTGCTCTATTCACAAAGTTTACTGAATTAAGTGAATTCATTCCATCTAGGTTATTTATAACCAAAGTATTCAAACTATTAAAACTTAAGAATGTTAAATCATCATATTCACTTAAAGAACTGAAATTTGTAGTATCTTGGACGTTTTCCAGTATAAGTGTTTCTAGATTAGCCTCAAATACAGCTGTTTCAAAATAGCTTAAATCTACTAAGTCTATCGATAATGATAAATCAACAAGATTAGTAAAATTTGTTAAGAAATCAATATTATCAAAGTTATGTTCTAATAAATCTAATTCTGTAATAAGACTATTAGTAAAGGAATCACTAGTTATTGAAGTAATTGTACCTTCATTATTCACAGTTTTATTTAAAATAAATTCTGTGATTGCTATATTTTTAAACCCATCAATTTCAGTAATTAACAGTTCATTCATTACTATGTTATCTAAACCAGGCATGTTATTAATACCGTCAATTGTACTTAAAGTAAGTGTCAATGTATCACTATTATACTGATTTGAAATATCTAAGTCAGTTAAATCAGGTATTCCATCAATAAAACTTACAGTTGTAAGATGGTTATTGCTTATATCAAAGCTTGGAACACTAGTTACAAAATTTAATCCAACCAATGTTTCTAAATTATTATTCTGAATATTAAGTTCATCAGTAACATCTAATTCAAATAGTGAGTTTGTAATTGTACTAATTGAATTAGCGTATAAATATAATGATCCAGCTGTAACACCATTAAATGAATTATCTACTGTTTCAAAATTATTTGCCACAACTGATAAAATATCATCAGTACTTATTAAAAGATTATTGAAGGAATCAGATAAAGAAGTAACTCCAGATCCAGCATTATCAAAAAATCCAAGTAATCTATGAGAACCATTATTAAAACTTCCAGAAACTGATGCAAAATTATTGCCATATATATATAAAGATCCTTCAGAAGTTGCTGTAGTTATATCATTGAATGAATCTGTGATTTCAGTAACTCCTGTACTTAAGTTATCTATAATCTCAATAAAGTAATAATTACCACCATTAAAGCTTCCATTGATAATTCCTATCTTACTATCATTGATTTGAATCGTATTTTCTATAGTATAAAAGTCAAATATATCATTAAAAGAGTCTACAATACTTACTAATTCAACAGAATCCAATCTGAAAGTAGTTAACTCCACAAGTGAGTTAAAACTATTTTCTATTGAAATAATATTTGTTCCATCTAATAATATTATTGATAACTCTGGTAACTCAATAAATGAGTCTACTAGGTGGTTATCTCCACTTATGTTAGATGCATTAACTTGATCTAGCTCATCTAAATCATTAGTATTTAAGCCGCTTATCACTGATAAATTTGATACCGCAGTATCAGAAATATTAAGGCTTACTAAGCCAGGATTACCTAATATAAATCTAATATCTTCAATATTTGTATTTGATACATCTATTTTATAAAGGTTTGGAAGATTAATAGAAAATTCATCTATTAAGGCAATATCCATTCCACTAAAATTAATATCTCCAACACTAATAAGTCCATTAATTGAACCTAATATTTGTACACTTTCACCTAATTCAAAGCCAAAATCAAACATATCAGTTACTATCTCAGTTTCAAGTCCTTCATCCTCTATGTATAACAAAGGAAGGTTAGGAACATTGTTAAATGAGTTATTTATAATACTAATTAAATTTGGATTAGTTTCTAATTCAAATTCTTCAGGCCAGTCTTCAACTTCACCTAGAGGAAGATCCCAAAAGACTTCAAAATACTCAAGTTCAGGTAAATCACTTAATCCAGATATTACAGTTAAGCCATTATCTGATATAATCAACTCTCTTAAACTAGAGTGTCCTTCAATACCTGAAATATCAGTTAATACATTAGAATGTAAATCTAAATTATATAAATGAGGCCAATACTCTTTTTCTAACGTTACTAAATCGGGTATTGATTCAATCAAGTTATTACTTAAATTAATATCTTCAAGATTTTCAATACTAAGTAATCCAGAAAAATCAACTATTGAGTTATCAGATAAATCAATTATAGTTAATCCAACCATTCCTGATAGATCACTAATATTTTCAATGTTATTTCCATATAAAACTAGTTTTTTCAAACCTGTATATTCACCAATAGGTGAAATATCAATAATATTATTATTCTCTAATTGAAGTGTTTCAAGAGGTAAATTAAGACCTCTAAGTCCCTCAATAGAAACAAGATCATTATCATTCAACTTAATTGTTTTTAGATTGGACGCATTATCTAAACTAGAGAAATCAGGGCTTTCCCCGGATCCATCACAACCAAGGTTATTAAAACTTAAATCAAGTGATTCAAGGCTGGTTAAGTCATCTAAAGAGCTTAAATCACAAATGTTATTATCACGCATTTCAAGTGTTATCAAGGAGCTTAATCCACTTAAGTCATCCCCTAGAACATGTATATTGTTATAGTTAACATATAATTCTGTTAGTTGGGTTAATTGATTAATATTTGGGAATTCAGAAATTTCATTATAACTAAGGTTAAGTGTTGTTAAGTTAACTAAGTTATTTAATCCATCAATATTAACAATTCCATTGTCAATTAACTCTAAACTAGTTAATTTAGTCATTTCTTCAACACCATCAACACTTTGAAGTGTCTTTGTACCTGTAATATTTAATTCTTTAATCTTACTTAAGTTTTTAAAACTATCAATACTAACTACAGAAGTATTCAATAAAGTTATTTCTTGAATATTCTTAAGTGCACTAATAGGGCTGATATCTTTAAAACTTTGTCCAATTAAAGTAAGGGAAGTAAGGTTTTGGAAACATTGAATACCACTTAAATCAACTTCTCTATATGGATCATCAACATCAAACTCTAATTCTATAACTGAAATAGCAGTTAAATAATCATCTCTAGTTATTCCTCCAACAAGATCATATAAGTCTTTACTAGCAATCGACATAAAGCCAGAATATGTTTGACAATATTCTGGTAAATGCTCATTTTCAGCCGTTTCTGCACAACTTCCAAGGAAAATTATGAGTGGTAAAAAGACTAACAAAATAAGATATCTGTTAATTGTTTTCATTTTAGTCCACCTCTCTTAATATATCTATTGGTTTAGTATTTGCTAGTTTAGAAACATTTCTGTTACTTAAGAATCCTAGTAAAACAAATACAACAACGATATAGAATAATAGATTAAAGAAGCTAATATTAGTTATTGAAGCACTATCTCCAATACTTAATTTCATACCTGCAAAGTTAATAACTCCACTTCCTTGATTAATAACATCTAGGAATACGGCGTTAATTACATCGTTAGCGTAATAAATAATAACAATACTAAGTACTGACGCAAGTATAATTTCAAATACAATTTCCATAAAGAACAAGACTTTAATATCTTTACTTGTTGAACCAACAGAGCGATATACTCCAATCTCTCCAATTCTCTCAGAAAGAATTACTTGAAGCAAAATATTAAAGAAGACAATACTAATAAACATTAAAACGTTAAAGAATACTCCAAACAGTATTCTAATACTTGTTAAGTAATGATAACTTTCTGTATTTATCTTACAACTTGAATAATCTCTAAGATTGAATACATCGCCTAGTAACTTGACTTCCTCAAATTCAGAATCACTATTTATTATATTATCAATATCATATATTGAACATACTTCTCCTTGTTCAATATTTTCTTTTCTAATTATCTTATAATCATTTTGAACACTTTTTGAAACACTATTTAAAGGATATGCAAAGTATTCAAGTGCTATATCTACAGGGGCAAAGTCTTTATTAATACCACTAGCTAAATTAATACTATAATATCCAGTTTGAATTACCACAGTTGGACTAGAACTAAATAATTTATTATATGTTTCAAAGTCCATATATACAATTGATTCATTATCATTTTCAATAATACCAGTTATAAGCATCTCTTTAGTTGATAATTGTTCTTTAAAAATACCATCTTCAAAATACGCTAATCCTTCTAACAAAGACGCTTCATCGTATAATGCACGATAAACTCTTTCAATATAAAACTGATCAAATGGTGGAATATATCCATTTGTTTCATTTTCATCAATTACGTAATAAACTGCTCCACTTCTAAACAATATATCAAAGTAATCAGGATCTATATTATTAACCTGTGCTTTAAATCCATCAATATAATCAATATACTCATCAACACTTTCAAAATAACGACTAAATGATTCATCATCAATAATTTGATCGCAATTATCTTGATAAAACTCATTAATATTGTCATAGTAATAACAATATTCAGGAATATTTATATTTAAATACCTTACTTTAGACGTTTCTAGGTAGAAAGGATTATCTTCTACTATTGAACCATCTTCAAGTTCAACTAAGTTATTAAGGTATTCTTCAACATTATAGATACCTTTCTCAATATTAAAACTATATAAAGGCATCTCAATAGAAGTTCCAATAAATGAATTTAAACTAACAATGTCATCACTTAATTGGAAATACTCTCGATAAAACTTACTAGTAACCATAATTTCATCAAAGTTATAAGGATACAAACTATTATCAATAAATAAATCATCAAAAGAATAGTTCTCAACATTGGCTACATCAATTAATCTTAATTTATGCTGATCAAGTAAATCAGGTCTAGTAGGAATATTAGTAACTCTTTCTATTCCTCCTCGTTCAAGACTAAACGCTATATCTACACTGTTTCCCGCAATAATTTCAGAAGTATCATTAAGGAAAAATGATTGATATGATTCAAGTAAATTATCAGATGCAGCTAAATAATCATTTAAGCTCACCACATCATCTTCAGGTACAAAACTAAACGCATAACTATTAGCTTTATTTAAAGCTTCAAAGTAAGCATCATACGCATCACTAATTCCTCTTTCTACACCGTTAAACAAAATAGTAAAACTAAATGCTAGCGCTAAAGAAAGCGCTGTGAAGAAAGTTCTTAAGAACTGTGATCTTATTTTTCTAAAAGTTAATTCAACCTTATCTCTAAGACTTAAATTAGTAGGTTTTGTTTTCTTATATACGTTTTGATATGTTTGTTCAATATCTTCTTTAATTAAATCACTAGTAAATTTACCTTCAGTAAGCTCAATAATTCTTGTAGCATGATTATTTGCTATACCTCTATCATGAGTTACTACAAGTACTAATCTCTCTTTACTAAGCCCTTTGATTAGTTCGATTACATTTTCACTTGTCTTATGATCTAATGCACCAGTAGGTTCATCAGCTAAAATTATATCAGGGTTCTTAACAAGTGCACGAGCAATCGCTACACGTTGTCTTTGTCCACCACTAAGCTGGTTTGGTAGTTTCTTAATATGATCTATAAGTCCTACTTTAGTTAAAATATCTCTTACTTGAGCATCTCTAGTTTTCCTATTTGTACTAATTTGATATTTTAAAGCTATTTCCACGTTTTTATATACACTTAAATATTCAATTAAGTGATATTCTTGGAATATAAACCCAATTTTCTCATTTCTAATGGCATCCCAATGCCCTTCATTGATATTTACGATATTATTTCCTTCTAAGAAATAATCCCCACCATCAGGAGTATCAAGCCCACCTAATATATTAATTAATGTACTCTTACCACTACCACTTTTTCCTACAACTGCGACGAATTCACCACGTTTAAAAGACGTAGTCACTTTATTAAGTGCTACAATTTTTCTTCCTTCTTTAGTCTCGTAAACTCTAGTAACATCTACGAGTCTTAAAATAATATCGCCTCTACTCATAGTATCACTCGCTTCTTAGTGCATCTATAGCTCTCATGTTTGCTGCTCTAAATGAAGGGATTAACACACTTGCGAACAAGAATCCCACAGCTCCCAAAATAACTAATACACTAAAGTAAATTTCATAACTAAACATTTCATTAATACCAAATATTCCTTCATAAACTGTTAAATCTACAACAATATTTTTATATAATATCTTGAATCCTAAAGCAATCACCACGAAAATAGCTGTATTTATCAGCAATATTCGTAAAGCTATTTCTAATGTCTCAAACACAAACATATTTCTAATACTTTTTTTACTAACTCCAATACAAGAGTATATACCTATCTCTTTAATCCTTGAAGTTACACTACTAGCAACAATATTAATATCAATTGTTCCACTAATAACAATCAAACTAATAAAGATAGCCAAATAAATATAATCTAACATCTCTTCTAAAGATTTTGTTTCATTATATTGTCTTAACTGAATATTTGAAACAGTAGCATCAATACTTGTACTAAGCTCTCCAATACTAATTCCTTTATCAAAATCATCTAAATAGAACGAAATATAAGTATCATAATACTCATCAACTCTAGAGAAATTATAATCATATCTTAAAGATTCAATATATCCATAATTTTTATCTTCATCAAGAGCACCTTCAGCAGCTCTTGGAGCACCTGATTTAAAACCATTTATCGGAACAAAAATCTTTCCAGTATAATTAACACCACTATAATAACTGTTTAATACACCACTAATAATGAATTCTTCACAATTATCCTGAATAATACCAGTAGTAATATCATCAGATGTTAATATTGTTTCTCCACAAATATATAAAGAATCATCAATTAAAGAACTTAAATTAGTTATAGGTGTAGTTGAACCTGGGTTATATGCTTTACTAAGGCTATACTCATAAAATCTAGATAAAATAAACTCACTACTAACAATAATCTCATTATCCTCTTCAGGGTAATGACCTGCGATTAATTGATCTAACAAATAGAAATTATCCTTATTTTCAGGTAATGTAACTAGTTTAGGGCTTAATACCCCATTATTTACAGTAGTAACATTTGAAGAAATAGTATAAAACTCTTCTTCATTAACCAAATACATCTCCTGAACATATAGTTCATAATAAGGTAAGGCTTCATCAATATTATCAGTAGCCTCTAAAGTAGTAATAGTAGCTGTTTCATCATCATAATCTGTTACTAAATATTGTACATAATTATTATTTACATCAAATAAATTGAAATTATATGAAGTAATATTCTTCATAACAATATTAACAACAAGTAATAAACTAATACTAATAACAAAACTAAGTAATATACGTCTATTAATTTTAATCTTTTGTTTAAAGTTCTCTCTAGCTATTTTCCTAGTAAAAACAGGATTATTAGAAACATACTTTCTCTCTAAAGGTACAAAACACTTTTTACCTTTAACTAAAGTTCCTTCTAACTCGGGAAATTGCTTTTCTAAGCGCTTTTTAAGTCTTCTTGTTACCTTTGTTTCATATGATAATAATCTATTTGTTAAGTCTCTTGTTGTATTGTTTTTCTCTTTTATAATTTCATCACTAATAACTTCACCATCATGTAATCTAACAACACGTGTAGCATTCTTATAAGCTAAATCTTCATCATGTGTAACCATAATTATTATTCTACCTGCTGAAAACTTTTGTAGTAAATTCATTATTTCTTTTGCAGTACTACTATCAAGTGCACCTGTTGGTTCATCAGCAAGTATAATTGTAGGATTAACAATAATAGTCCGTGCAATAGCTACTCTCTGACGTTGTCCACCAGATAATTCATTAGCTAATTTATCTTCAATACCTTCAAGTTCTACTTCTTTTAATAATCTTCTAGCTATTCCTCTAGCTATATTATTATCACTACCTGTGAGGATTAATGGTAAAACTACATTCTCCATCACAGTTAAATGATCTATTAAGTTAAATCTTTGGAAAATGAATCCAATTTCTTGGTTTCTAATTTCTCTCCATTTAGTATCATTAAATTTATCAACATCATCTTCATTAAAGTGAATCTTTCCACTAGATTTTAAATCAATACCACTAATCATATTTAGGAATGTTGTTTTTCCACTTCCAGACTCACCTAAAATAGCGATAAACTCACCCGGATCAAATTTTAAATTAACATCCTTAAGGGCTATAAAATCACGTTCTTTAGTTGGATAAATTTTTGTCAATCCATTAACCTCTATCATAAGTTCTCACCATCCCTAATAGCACGAATAGTGTCTATATTACTTAATTTCTTTGTTGAAACTCTTTTAATAATGTATTTATATATGAAGAAATAGAAAATAATAGTAACTGTGATTAATACTATATAATTCATCACAAATACATCAAATAAATTAAAGTCAAAGAATAACCCCAGTAAAGGCATATAGTAATGTTTTATTGGAGCATCAATAAATAGATTTAAATTACCAAGTGCGTATAAAATCGCCACAAAACTTCCGTAGCTAAATAAAGCTACTCTTTTATTTTCAAGCCGAACCATATCATATATATCATCATAACTAGTCCCAAGAACACGTAAACTAGCCAATTCCTTAATTCTTTTCCTTGTTGCAGTTTCATAAATATTTCCATAAAGGTTTATTAATACAATACTTAAAAAGATAACTGAAAGTAACAATATGAAATATACAACTACGTATAAAACTACCATAACTAAGCTTCTAATAGCATTCGTACTAATACTACTTATTAATAAATCTAAGTTAGTACTTTCCATAAAATTAATAAATCCAGGACTTGATTCTAAGTTTTCCATCATAATTACAAATTTATCTACAAACGGCAACATTTCAAGCACAAACCTTGGAACTACTAAGAATACTAAAGATAAAATACTACCAAATTCTCTTTCAAAACTACTAACTAGTTCTAAAGAATAATAATCTCCTTCATAACTTTCATAAAACTGATTATTAAATAGATGTCCATAGTACTCATAAATTACTCTATTAGTACTTTCTTGATACGTTAGTCTTGAAGGATCTCCATAATTTTCTAATAAATCAACATACTGTGAACTAAGTTTTGCTCTACCATAAGCTGTTTCTGAGTTAACTAAAAGCGTAGAGAATACTCTTGTATTCACATTACAAGACGGGCATAAATAATTAAATTCTACTCGATCACTAATTACCGACATATGTTGTGCTATATAGTAATTTAGTAAATCTTGATATCTTAATCCAGGAAACATTGAGTTGTTAATGATATCTTCTAAAAAGTCTCCGTTAGGCGCTTCCCCAGCTAAATCAGCTTCTATATAAACACTAATTAATGCTGATGCTTGGTTTAATGTAGTAATCCATGCATTAAACTGTTCACCAATTGTTTCTTTAATATCTGTGATATATGTTTCTTCAAATTCTTTAACTATTAAATCAACTTCATATTCTTCATAGTTTTCTTTACTTATTTCTGCATATTGAATACTTTTCGATAAAGTACCTACACTAGTATTATCAATAACTAAGAAGTTTATTAAATCTTCAGCTTCTTGACTAAAGATAAAGCTAAAGTTAGTACTAGCATTATTAGCTATAAAGATATCATCTCTCATTTCTAAAAATGGGTTAATGTCGCCATCAAAGTTAATTAATCCTACAATTTCAAATGAACTGATTAAAGTATCATAATCCTCTGTATAAGTACTTCCTTCATCAGTAAAAGTTATAACATTTCTAGTAATTTCTAATGTTCTTTCACTAACAGGTAAAGCGAGGAACGCTTCACTGATCATATAACTTGGAATAATCTCTAAGATATTACCAAATTCATCTTTAAAGTCATCAGGGTTTAATATTTCATAATCAAATAAATAAGCAACAGGAACTACAACTTCGCTACTAGTTGCAGGTAAAACACTACCTTCTAGTAAATGATCACTTAATATCTCTTCGTTACTTTCAGTGTAAACAAAATTAAACTGATATATTAAAGATTCATCTAAGTCTGTCCCCATAAACTCGGTAACATATGTATATGGTTCTGGGTTAGTTACTATGTTTTGATAAGTATATTTCAAATCATCAAATATTATTTCTTCGTTTTCCTGTCTTAGTATAATACTCGAGTTATTATAATAAATTGCGAATATCTTTTCTAAGTTTCTAGCTTCTAACTCACTATAGATATACTTAATTTGTTCTTGTTCATACTGATACCTGAAATATGGGTCTAGTAATAAGTCATCTAAAAACTTACTAGTAACAATCTCAGTTTGTGTGAAATCGCTTATAAAAGGCGTTTCTAAGTCTTCATATAAATTTTGATGTTTCTCTTCCATTTCAAATTCATCAGTTGCGAAAAAGAGAACATTTTCATTGTTCATCGTTCTAGTATACATAGCTTTTTCGTTAAATCCACCAAATGTCTCAGTAACAAAATTAAGTCCAAACACTATTGTTAAGAGGAATACAGTGAATATTAAAGAACTAAACAAATGAAGTCCTATGTTTCTTAAAAATGCTTTATTTGCGTATTTCTTTTTACCGAAAAAGTCGTCACTAGTTTGTAAGAATCGATATATTCTAGTGTTTAGCTTAGAGTTTCTCATTCTTTCCTTAATTAAGTCTTTCTTTAACTCATCATCAATACTAAATTCATCAGTTCTATTTAATCTAAAGTTTTGAAGGTCTACTCCTAAATCTTTAAGTACTGTAGCCTTATTCTCTTGTTCAACATGTTTCTCTATATCAATAATTTTCTTAATTATTTCATTATCTGATTTAATTTCTTTATCAATAATTAAATCTATCTCATCTACCTTAACTAAACTAGCATCTGTGATAAGTTCATTTTTAATAGTGTATCCACTTTTTAATTCAATAACTCTAGAACCATAATCACGGACAATCGCTTTATTATGCGTTGCAATAATTAATAACTTAGTTCTACATAAATCTCTTAAAAGATCTAATACTTCATTCCCTGTTCTTGAATCAAGAGCTGCTGTAGGTTCATCTGCAATGATAATATCTGGGTTTTTAACAAAAGCACGTGCTATTGCTACTCTTTGTTTTTGTCCACCAGAAAGTTCATAAGGATATTTATCCGCATGCTCTCTAAGCCCTACAAGCTTTAAAGCATGTAATGAAGCCCTTCTCCTACTTCCGTTATTTACTACTCCTATAACTTTTAAAGCTAATTCTACATTTTCAATTACAGTTAAGTTATTTAAAAGAACATACTGTTGGAAAACAAACCCTATTCTTCTTTTTCGAATAGTGTCTATTTCTCTTTCAGTTTTTTCTTTCATGTTTTCTCCACCTAAGAAGAAACTTCCTGCATAATCTCTATCAAATCCACCTAGGATGTTTAATAGTGTACTTTTACCACTACCACTACGGCCTAGTAATACAACAACTTCACCAGCTTCTAGCTTATAGTTAATATCACTAAGAGCAATTACATTATAGTTTACAGTCTCATATACTTTAGTTAAGTTCTTTAGCTCTATCATTCTGTCGCTAACATCCTTATTGTGTTACTTCTTGATATTTTGTAAGCCGGAATAAGGCTTCCAATCATAAACAATACAATAACAATTCCAAAAATATAAACTATATGAGAGTAATGTAGGTGAAACTCAATTAAATTTGAATCAGTATTTAAGAAGAACGAAATAATCGTTCCATAAGTAACTTCTAGGATATTCATAAAGAATCCAAAGTAATTAGCTACAAGTATTTCTCTAAATTTAAATACGTTATTCACAACTAAAATTAATATGAAAGTATAAATCAAAGTATCCTTAAAAATAGCTATAGTAAACTTAATAGGTCTGAACATAAATAGAATAGCTATTGATTCTTGAGAAGCTCCAAAAGCTTTTAATACAGCTATTTCCCTTTTCTTATTCATGATATTAATAGTGAAAACAAATAGATAAGATACAATACAGAAAGCAATTAGAATATATAATATTACAGATATTAATGATGCAATATTTTGTTCTAAAAACTGATATATAAAGTCTAATATAATATTTTTATCCGCTGCTTCACTTTGTACGAAGAACTTTAAATACCGCTCAGTAAAAATATCTAAATTCTGGTTTATTACACTTATTACAATAAAAAGAGTTAAAGAAATACTAAACGTTCTAAACGTCTTACCGAACCTCTTCTTATCAATATCCATACTTAAAAATGAGTACATCAATAGATTTAATAATCCGGCTGTATTTTCCTTTAACTTTCTTTTCTTAGATTCTATTATCTCAGTATTGTGTATAATCTCATCTTTTAAGATATTACCATCAACTAAGATTATCATACGATCACTATATGTTTTCGCAAATTCCTCATCATGAGTAACCATTATTACTGTTTTAGTTTTAGATAACTCTTTTAATAATTCTAATATTCCCTTAGCTGTATAGTCATCAAGCGCTCCAGTAGGTTCATCACAAAGAATAATCTTTTGATCATTAACTATAGCTCTAGCTATTGCGACACGTTGTTGTTGCCCACCTGATAACTCAGGAGGTCTAACTTTTGCGTATTGCTCTAATCCAACAGAAGTTAACGCAATTATAGCTTTTTTACGTGCTTCTTTAAACTTAACACCATTAAGAATTAACGGTGTAGCTACGTTGTCTAAAACACTCATATCTTTAACTAAGTTAAATTCTTGAAAAACAAATCCTATATAATTATTTCTTATAGCATTTATCTTCTTAGCTCTTAACTTAGAAATATCTTGTCCATCAATTATAACTTTCCCTTTTTCATATTCCATCAAAGTACTTATAACGTTTAAAAGAGTAGTTTTTCCGGATCCACTTCTTCCCAAAATGGACACAAAACTACCTTCTTCAATATCTAAACTTATTCCTTTTAATACGTGTGTGGTGTTACTTCCATGTGTATAGCTTTTATGTAATTTCTTGATGCTTAGTATGCTCATGCCCTCACCACCTTATATATATACTACATTATATATGTGTATATATTATGAATATAAGTTACTTTAAATTTCTTTCTGCTTCAGTGATTCTTAAGTAATTAGGATTTAATCCATGAATATCTTTTACCAAAGTAGTTATATCAGAATTAAGTATAACTTCTAAGTTTGGCTCTCCACTACCTACAACTTCATACGCTTCTTTAATACTTTCTTTATATTCTTCAAGATTAACTAATTTTTCATCGTCGGCTAAAACTAGCGTTTTCCCTACTTTTTTGTATAAACCTAAGAAAGAGTTTCCGCGTCTAGCATCAATTTCTGAAAGAATTAATCCCTCAGTTGTAACAGAACTAGCATAAATGGCTAAACTACTTACAGTTCTTACAGGAATATCATCATTCCAGGCAAACATTTTAGCTACAACAACACCTATACGTAGCCCTGTATAACTACCTGGACCTATTCCGATAATGATTTCATCTAAATCCTTAACTTTTACATTGTTTTTTCTAAAGATATTTTCTATTTCACTCATTAGCTTAACTGAGTGATCATTATTACCTTCAGCATAGTATTTACCTAAACACTCTAAATCCTCATAAAGCCCTATATAAAGGAATTTAGATGCAGAATCAATTACTAATCTTTTCAACGATTTCTTCATATTTACCAGATCCTTCTATTTTTAATAATCTCTTAAATTCATCAATAATTTCTATTTCAATAATTAATTTCTCTTCAGGAAGACTTTCTATAATGTGTTTATACCACTCTATAACACAAACTCCATCACCGTAAACATACTCTTCTAGGTCATAATCCATCCCAATACCATTTAGACGATAAACATCCATATGATTAAGATCTATTTCTCCTTCATATATCTTCATAATCGTAAAAGTAGGAGAATTTATCATATCCGTAATACCCATACTAGCACCTAGAAACTTAGTGAGTGTGGTCTTACCAGCACCTAAATCACCTTCTAAGCATAGTAAATAACCTGGAAATAAAGTCTTTCCAACTTTTTTAGCAAATACGTTCATTTCATCAATGTTATTAATAATAATTTCTTTGTACATAATATCACCTTGTTATATATATTTTTATATTTAAAATTATATCATAAACTATTTATATATAGTATATAAATAAACGGTTATGGTATAATACTCCTAAAGGAGTCGATAATAATGGACTTAATCCTATACAATCCCTTATCAAAGAACAATAAAGGAAATGTACAAACTCATAAATTGATTAGATATTATAAAAAAAATAACATTCCGTTCAGACTTAAAAGTATCGTTAAAATATCTGATATGAAGGAATTCTTAGAGAAAAAGCAAGAATTTGAAAAGGTAATATTACTTGGTGGAGATGGAACAATTAATAGGTTCGTTAATAACACTATTGATTACGATATAAAACAAGATATATATCTTAAAAAAAATGGTTCTGGAAATGACTATTTAAGAAGCTTAAAAGGATTTGATGATTTACCTCAATATATTATGAAATCTGTCTTTGATACTGGGCAAGAAACCCATTATATAAACTCTATTGGAATGGGTCTTGATGGATATGTCGGATACCTAATTGAACAATCACCAAGAAAAGGACAATTTAGATACTTTTTTAATACATTTAAAGCACTGGTAAAATACATACCTGAGCCATTAAACTTAACAATTGATGATAAAGAATATAATTTTAAGAAATCATATATTGTAGCTATTTGTAATGGTAAATATTTTGGTGGTGGAATGAAAGTTGCACCAGATGGAAATATCTCAGATGAAGAACTAGATATTGTAGTTCTACATTCTGCTAATAAATTAATGGTTTTACCAATATTTTTCATGCTTTATCTTGGAAAACATAGATTATTTAAAAAATACGTCTTTTTCAAAAAAGGTAAAAAAGTAAAAGCAGCATTTACAACACCTCAAATATCTCAAGCTGATGGTGAAACATACTATGATATAACCTCTATTGAGACTATGAGTTCTAGTAAGACGATTCACCTTAAATATTTCGAATAAAAAAAGAGTTTTCAATCAACTGATTGAAAACTCTTTTACTTTATATTTTTAACATAACAAAGCTTAGTTTTGACCTTTGTTTCAACAAATCCCATCTTTTTAAGATACTTAATATGACTTAAATTCTTAGTAAATACAACAAACCTATTATAACCTTTTCCAAGGAAATACAATTTCTGTCCTCCAAAGATAAATTGTCCGAGTTTAAAGTCTCTAAACATCGGTATTACGTAATCTAATGTAATCTCTAATGTCTTCTTATCAAACTCGTTACAAATAAAGATTCCTGCTGGATTCATATTCCTTAACAAATACAGCTTAACTGTGGCCTTTTCAAAGTCTATTTTAGAAATATCTAATCGAGTCCCAATATCTTTTTTATAGAAATCTAAGAAATAATTTAAGTACTCGGTATCACTTTCGATTGGTAAAACTCTAAAAAACTCTTTTGATTTATACATTCTAACTAAAAAGTAAATATCAATAATTACTATTCCTAAATTCATAAAACCAGTAGGTAAAGATCCTATTAAGAATCCGTAAATACCAAACAACAAGGCTCCTCCTAAGTTAATCCATCTTAATTTCTTTATAGAACTCATAAGTAAAGAAATAAGAACAATTAACGAAGCAATATACCCAATCCAATCTAAAACCATCGGATCCATAATAACACCTCCATTTTTTTATCTAATTTATTATATTATATTGTTACAAAAAAACAAGTAATATGTTGGTAAA
>LGVF01000270.1_pt3 | contig 23979 bp, 22 predicted proteins | sample 469901 | NCBI WGS metagenome assembly LGVF01 (sample SAMN03893561, study PRJNA290197) | marine sediment metagenome | material: sediment; isolation source: combined push core samples #3730, #5133, and #5579 collected at Hydrate Ridge | place: Pacific Ocean: Hydrate Ridge
GCCATGTCCTGCGGCAATCAAGACTGTCCGCGGCACAATCAAAATATTGACCATCCCTGTTGGTTGCACACCGGTTTTCTGGAAGAAGGCCAGCAGAGTTGTATCCATTGCTCGTCGGCGGAAGATTGCCGCTCCTGCGAGGTGTTTAAGTCCATAAACGGTAGTGGCGAGACCATGAACGCTATTTTCCGTCTGTTCCATTCAATGAAAGGCAGTGCAGGCTTTCTTGAGTTGGATAACATCTCCCGGGTTGCCCATCACGCCGAGAGTCTTCTCGATCTGATTCGCGCCGGCAAAGTCAAGATGCAGCCTGAACACGTTAGCCATCTGTGCAAGGCTTGTGACTTTTCTCGGGAGGCGATGGCAGCAGTTGAGGCCGATCTTAACGATCAGGCCATGGCTGAGGTCGCCGATGAAATTGCCGCCAGCTTGGAGAAGGCAGCGAGCGACGCCCTTGCCTTGGCCGCTGCTGAACCGGCAGTAGCTGAAGAAACGGTTGTACCTGAGGCTCTTGCCGCTGAACTCTCGGCAGAGGACGAACTGGCGATGTTGATCGGCCCTGAGATGGTGGAAAAGTTTGTTCAGGAAGCCGATGAATTGTTGCAGAATGTTGAAGAGGGGTTGCTGGCCTGGAACGAAGCTCCTCTCGATGAAGAAGCCATGGGGTGCCTGTTTCGTAACGCCCATAGTTTTAAGGGCAATTGCGGTTTTTTTGGTTACCGGCACATGGAGCAACTCAGCCATCAAGTCGAAACTGTGCTTGATCTGGTTAAGGGTGGAGGCACTTTGCACGGTGAGGCGCCGGCAGACTGTTTGCTGGAGTGTCTCGATTTCTTACGCTCTGCTGTGGCTGACATTTCTCAGGGTGGCCGCGGCGAGATAGACGAACTGGACACTGAGCTGGCCAAGCTTGAAGCATTGATAGCCGGTGAAGTCCCAGCGGTCGAGGAGAAAGAAGCCCCGTTGCTTGGACAAATTCTGGTCGAGCAAGGAGTGGTCGACGCGGAGACGGTTGATCAGGCGCTTCAGTCGCAAGGAAGGCCTTTGGGAGAAATTCTAGTTGAAAAGGGAATCGCCACGGAAGAAGATGTACGCGACGCTCTCGAATCTCAAAACAAGCCTCTGGGTCAAGTGCTGGTCGATACGGGCAAGGCCGAAGCCAAAGCGGTGGACGAAGCACTCAAGGTCCAGCAGAAGGCCGCTCCCCAAAAGGCGGCTAAGCCCAAGCAGAGTGCAGTCGTACGTCAGGATATTCGAGTCGACTTGCGTAAACTGGATGATTTGATCAACCTTATTGGCGAAATGGTTATTGCCGAAAACATGTTGGTTCGCAGTCCGGACCTTGAGGGCCTGGAGCTGGACAATTTCGGCAAGGCTTCCCAGCACTTGAGCAAGATCGTGCGTGATCTGCAGGAAATGGCCATGATTATCCGCATGATCCCGGTTTCCGGTCTGTTCCGGCGCATGATTCGCCTGGTGCACGATCTGTCCGTTAAGTCCGGTAAAAAGGTCGATCTGCAGCTCTTCGGTCTGGAAACCGAGGTCGACAAGACTGTTGTTGAACAGATTTCCGACCCACTGGTACATCTGCTGCGCAACTCCCTGGACCATGGTCTGGAAACGCCTGACGAGCGGATAGCTGCCGGTAAACCGGAAAAAGGCGTGGTCAAGCTTTCGGCTCGGCATCAAGAAGGCGAAGTTTGGATCATCGTCGAGGATGACGGTCGAGGTCTGAACCGGGAAAAGATTCTGAAGAAGGCTATAAGCAAGGGGTTGGTTGCGGGCGATGGCTCCCAATTGAGCGATAAAGAGGTTTATAATATGATCTTCCAGGCCGGTTTTTCAACGGCCGAAAAAATTACCGATGTCTCCGGTCGCGGCGTCGGCATGGATGTGGTCAAGCAGAACCTGGAAAAGATCAAGGGTAAGATCGAGGTGACGAGTAAGCTGGGTGAGGGCACCCGTATCATCCTGCGGATTCCCCTGACCCTGGCAATTATCGACGGCATGCTGGTGCGGGTCGGAGAAACCAAATGCATCCTGCCGCTGCTATCTATTCGTGAAATCTTCCGACCGACCCCCGATGTGATTACGGTCATGCCTGACGGCCTGGAGCTGGTGCGGGTTCGGGATTGTTTCTACCCGGTGAAGCATTTATACAAAATTCTACAGGACAAGGCCGATTCGGAACAGGTCGTCGATGGGGTGCTGGTGGTGCTTGAAAATCAGGACAATACTGTCTGCCTGTTGGTCGATGAAATTGTCGGTCAACAGCAAACGGTCATTAAAGGGTTGACCGAATATATCGGTAATGTCGGGGTTGCTTCGGGCTGTACCATTCTTGGTAACGGTGAAGTCTGCTTGATTCTGGATGTTGGCCACCTCACCGAAGGGGCAGGGCGAGCCCGCCAGTTGCAGGCACAGACCGCCTGAGCCAGGATACCCAATATTCAAACCAAGGGGGGGGAATGACCACTAGCAGTTCCGATTGTGCTGCTCTGATGCCGATTTCCGATCAGGAATTCGAACTACTGCGGGGGCTTATCCACCAGCGTTTTGGTATCAACCTTACCGACCAGAAAAAGTCGCTTTTAGTGGGGCGGTTGCAAAAACTGTTGCGCAGTGCTGGCTATATGAACTTCAAAGCCTATTACGAAGACCTGCTCGGCGACCAGTCCGAAACAAAGCTGAGCGAACTGGTAGATCGTATTTCTACTAACCATACCTATTTCAATCGGGAACGAACTCATTTCGATTATTTTGCTCAGACCGCTCTGCCAGCGGTGGTGAAGCGGTTGAGACAGGCCGGAGAAAAGGATCTGCGCATCTGGTGCGCCGGCTGCTCCTCGGGTGAAGAGGCCTACATGCTGCTGATGCTCATGCAGGAATTCTTCGGTAGCGAATATCCACAATGGAATTGCGGTTTGCTGGCGACGGACATCTCTTCGCGGGTATTGGAGGTCGCTGGCAAAGGGATCTACCAAGAAGATAAGATTCAGGCTCTTCCCCAGGCGCTACGCAACAAATATGTGCGACCTACCGGCGACGGCCAATTTGCCTTTAGTGATACCTTGCGGAAAGAGGCAGTTTTTCGGCGTTTTAACCTCATGAATGAAAGATTTCCGTTTAAGAACTCATTTCATATTATTTTTTGCCGTAATGTCATGATATATTTCGATGGTCCGACCCGTTTGAATTTGGTGAGTAAATTCCATAAGTTCATGCATCCTGGTGGTTACCTGTTTATTGGGCATTCGGAAACTCTCGGCCGCCAGCAGAATTTATTTAAGTATCTGGTGCCTGCGGTCTATCAGAAGGAAGTTTCTTCATGAGTAAAAAGATTCGCGTCCTGATTGTCGATGATTCTGCGCTGGTGCGCCAGCTATTGGCCAAAGGCCTGGCCATGGATCCGGAAATTGAAGTGGTCGGAACGGCCTCCGATCCCTATGTGGCTCGCGATAAAATTATACAATTGGCGCCGGATGTAATGACCCTTGATGTGGAAATGCCGCGCATGGACGGAGTCGATTTTTTGCGGCGCTTGATGCCGCAATATCCGATCCCTGTGTTGATGGTTAGTTCGCTGACTCAAAGAGGCAAACAGATTACACTTGATGCGTTGGATGCCGGTGCCGTCGATTTTGTTTCCAAGCCGACGACGGATCTGGCTCGTGGTCTGACCGGCATGCTGCAAGACTTGCGAGTCAAGGTCAAGCAGACGGCCAAAGCCAATGTGTCCCATTGGAAAAACAAATCGGCGGTTCGATCTGCACCTGCTGCGAGGGCTCCGCAAAGAGCGCTGGCTGAATCGACCGATAAGGTCGTCGCCATCGGTGCCTCAACCGGTGGCACCGAGGCTATTCGCCAAATGGTCACCCAGTTTCCGGTGACTATGCCCGGGGTGGTTATTGTCCAGCACATGCCGGCCGGTTTTACCAAGATGTTTGCGGATCGACTTAATCAACTGTGCGCCATGGAGGTCAAGGAGGCCGAGAATGGCGATCGGATCATGCAGGGACGGATTCTGGTTAGCCCTGGAGGATTGCATATGCGGGTGATTCGTTCCGGTGGAATCTATCAAGTGAAATGCGAAGCGGGCGAAAATGTCAGCGGCCACTGTCCGTCCGTCGATGTGCTGATGCACTCGGTGGCGCAGCATGTCGGCAGTAATGCCATCGGCGTGATGCTCACCGGCATGGGATCGGACGGCGCTGCCGGGATGCTGGCCATGCGCCAGGCCGGAGCCAGAAATCTGGCTCAGGACGAAGCGACTTCGGTTGTATTTGGTATGCCGAAGGTGGCCTATGAGCGGGGGGGGGCCGAACGCCTTTTGCCGTTGGATCGTATTGCGCCTGCTGTTATCGATTTGCTTTCAGAGCGGAGATCATGAGTCAAACTATATTGGGAATAGGAGATTATGGCGCTGCCAAACACTCGGGGGGGGAGGTCAAAACCTTTGCCTTGGGGTCCTGCGTAGCGGCTATTTTGGTCGATCCCCGAACCAAGGCGGTGGGGATGGTCCACGTGGCTCTGCCTGATTCGAGCATTAATGAAGCCAAGGCCCGGCAGCGCCCCGGGTACTTTGCCGATCTCGGTCTGCCTCTGTTGCTACAGGAAATGGCCAAGCTCGGTTCCCCGGCCAACGGCCGGGGACTAGTCGTCAAACTGGTTGGCGGCGCGTCCATCATGGACCATAACAATACCTTTAACATCGGCAAGCGTAATGTGTTGGCCCTAAAAAAACATCTCTGGAGTTATGGTCTAGGACCTTTGGCCGAAGATGTCGGAGGCAATCACAGCCGGACCGTTTCCGTGTTTGTCGATACCGGTAAAGTTATCGTTAATTGCCCAGGGCGTGGGCAGTGGGAAGTATGAAAGAAGGCATTATGAGCAAAATCGTGGATCGCGAGGCCGTTCGCCAGGCGATTGAAAAGTTGCCCCTTTTTTCACCCAATGCTTTGCAGTTGCTGCAGGTGATTGCCGACCCTGATCATGAACTGGATGATATTGTCAAAATCGTCAAGTTCGACTCGGCTTTGACCATGCGGGTGCTGAAGGTGGTCAATTCTTCGGTCTATGGCCTGGTTAAGGAGGTCACTTCTATCGATCGGGCTCTTTCCTACCTCGGTGAACGCATGGTGGTCAGCATCGCGGTGCAGGAGAATACCGGTCAGTTGTTCAATAAGCCTCTTGAAGGCTACCAGGGCGGGCAGGGGGATCTATGGCGCCACGATCTCTTTAGCGCCATCGCTTCCCGGGAAGTCGCTCGATATGCCAAGGGGAACTTCGACCTCGACTTGGCCTTTACCGGCGGTCTGTTGCACGATATCGGCAAGTCGATCTTCGCCACCTTTTGGAAAGATGCCTCTCAGGAAGCTCTCGGTCAGATCGAGCAGGGGGTCGTCAGCGATTACCTGATGGCCGAACAGGATCTTGCTGGCCTCGATCATACTGAAGTTGGCTATGAGATGGCCCGCCATTGGCATTTGCCTGAATCGTTGCAGGCGGTGATTCTTCATCACCACCACCCTGCTGAAGCCATCGAATCTATGCAGCCGCTGGTGTATGCTGTTCATGTCGGAGACATCGTTTCTATGATGGCCGGCTGTGATACGGGAAGTGACGGTCTTAAATATCAACTTGATCCCGGATATGAGGAATTTTTCAATCTATCGCCGACTACTCTCGCCGAAATCTTACTGAACTCCGAAGAGGAATTCAGTAAGGCGGAAGCATCGTTGGTAAGCTAACAGGAGGAATAAGGAATGAATCGGATCGTCATTGCAGATGACTCAGCAACGGCGCGGATGTTTATTCGGCGTTGCCTGGAGATTATCGGTCTGGGCGAGGCTACGCTGGTAGAAGCGGAAAACGGTCGCGAAGCCCTTTCCCTGCTCAAAGAGGAAGATACCGATCTGCTGCTGACTGACCTGAATATGCCGGTTATGGACGGGGCGACCCTGCTCAAGTGGGTAAAGAGCAGTCCCCGTCTTCACGATCTTCCGGTGTTGGTTATCACCAGCGCTGGAAACCCAGCCAAGGAGCAGGAGCTGAAAGCTCTCGGTGCTTTCGGCGTGCTGAATAAGCCTGTCTCGCCGGCAGTCCTGAGGGATGCCCTTCAGTCGTTGATATCCTGAACAAGGGAGAAGTTATGTCTGAAAAACTGGAGCAGGATATTTATCGCGCCATAGCCACGACTCTTGAAAATATGGCTTTTATGGCAGTCAGCCAAGAACTCGAAGAGGTTAGGCGCTATCCTGCGGAGGAGATGGCTTCCAGTAGGTTGCTGATACACGATCCCATTCAGGGAGAGCTGTATCTATTGATGCCTAAGCCTCTATTGATTAAGATTGTTTCCTCGATCTATATTCTTCCAGCGGAAGAGCTCACCGAGCAAATGCTGCTCGATATGCTGGGCGAACTGATCAACACCGTTGCCGGGCTCTTTTTGAACGCCTATCTGCCGGAAGATCAGACCTACAGCCTGGGCTTGCCTGAGCAAGTGCCTGTTGGACAAGAGGACGGTCCGTTTGACATGCAACGATGGGATTTCCAGGTAGAAAACGATTTGTTTTCCCTGGCCTTGGCCGGGGACGGCTTTATTGATAGCTGAACGGTCTTAACGAGGTTTAGGTTTATATCTTCACCAACTGTTAATCTGAGAGGGGAAAACAATGGGCAAAAAAGTTCTTATTATCGATGACTCCAACACCATGCGAAAAATCGTTACTCGCTCACTGCGTCAGGCTGGTCTCGATTTTGATACCATTCTGGAGGCGGGCGACGGGCAGGCTGCACTCGATGTCCTGGCAGGCGAAACGGTCGATATCATTCTAAGTGACATCAATATGCCGGTTATGGATGGCATCGAGTTTTTGCGGCAGAAGCAGGCCGATCCGAAGATCAAGGATATCCCGGTGGTGATGATTACCACCGAAGCGGGAGCGGATATTCTAGACGAGGCCAAGAGCTTGGGAGCTGCCGGCAGTATCAAAAAACCCTTCACCCCGGACCAGATTCAGGAAACCCTGGGGAGTCTTCTGTAATAAGGAGTTGATCTGTGGATTTGAACAATAGTATTAGCCAGGCAACTCAGGAAATCTTTCAGACTATGCTGATGATGGAAGCCAGCCCTGGGCAGGCATTAACTGAAAGAGCGAATGGTTTTGTTGATTCCATTAGCGCCATTGTCGGTATGGCAGGGGCCAGCAAGGGTATGTTGGCCATTCACATACCTGCGTCTACCGCGCTGGTCATTACCAGCAGCTTTTTGATGATGGAAGTTACCGAAGTGGACGACGATGTCAAGGATGCCATTGGCGAGTTGGCCAATATGGTGGCCGGTAGCATCAAGGCCGATCTGACGGAACAGGGCCAGGACTTTAAACTGTCCATCCCTTCGGTGGTGTGCGGCACAGAATATGAAATCGACTGTCTTACCGACAGCGACGGGGTGATCATGCCCTTTTCCATCGAAGGGGGAAATTTCCTGGTGGAGTTTCATCTGCAGAAATAATTACGAAGAAACTAATACTCTCCTGTTCAATTGCTTAGGGCCGGGCGGCTTCAGCAGGGTATGAAGCTGACCCGGCCTGTTGGTTTTGTCTCGGGAGCCGCAGGATCCAAAGGTCGGATGCGGGTGTTGTAGTGACTAAAAAGGTTGTGCCGATAGCGCTGCTTGTATGCCTATGGATAAATTGATAGAGTTGCACCTATGGAAATAGATCCAATCATTACAGATGTTCTTGAGGAAGTGGGCAACAAGGTCGCTGCGGGCCTTGGGGGCATGCTCGGTTGCGAACTGGATCTGCCGGCGCCGACGACCATCCTGCTCTCCAAAAAGGAGTTTTTCGCCCAGTCCCGCAAAAAGCAGGTCATGGTTCGCATGATCGTCAGCGGTGACCAAGAGGGCTACCTCTACGTTTTCTGTCGGCTCAAGGATGCGGTTTATCTTGGTGGCACCCTCATTATGCTACCGCCGGCCGAACTGGAGGAGCGGGTCAAAAAGGAGGCCTTTGGCGAGGAGGAGGTTGATTCCTTCGGTGAAATTGCCAATATAGTCTCTGGCGAATTGTGCTCATCCTTCGAGGAGCTTTATCCAGAAAAGCTTCACTTCAAAATGGACGGTTTGGAAGCCCTCGTTCCTTCCAAGGTCAAGATGGACGCGCCGGAACCGTTTCCGCCGGGCCTGTATCTCAAAGCCGCTTACCCTGTTGCCCTCGACGGCAAGGCATTGGATGAGCTGGTATTGCTCTTTCCGGCAGCGCTGCTCGGGATAACGGTTCCCGAAGCTCCGGATCTCGAGACAAAGCCCAGCGACGATACGTCCTTTGCTACAGGGTCGACTTCCGGCCGGTTGGTCAACCCGGAAGAAGCTGCGGCTTTGTTGGGAGAGCTTTCGCCGGACAGTAGCTCTGCTGGCGGCATTGCTGTGGAGACGACCTCAAATGCGAAGCCAATTCAGGACAAACAGCCGCTCCGTATGGACGAGGAGCCGAACCTCGAGGGGGCAGACCCGGTCATTCTGGTGGTTGCCATCGATGGCAATTATGGCCAGACAATCTGTGCGATGATTAATGATCATGGATATACCGCTACCCTGGTTGATCGCAAGGAAAACTTTAAGGATTTATCAAAGACGTTGAGCGGTCGGGTAAGGGGGCTGGTGCTGGCCATGGACGAGATCGGCGATCAGAGTTTTTCTGTTGCCATTAAGGTGCGCACTGCCTTTGGCGCGTCAGTACCCCTGATGGCCGCCGGCAGCCAGTGGACCCGAAGCAAGGTATTGCAGGCAGTGAAATACGGGGTTTGCGATATCCTGGTGACCCCGGCTAGCGCAGAAGAAGTCATGGAGAAGGTCGAGGCCCATTTTAAGTCTGTTCAGAATGTCGCTGTTTGATGATCGATGCGTGAGGTGGGTCAGAAGAGCAGTTCGGACAAGGAACCGTCCTCTTCTTTTTTGCGTTTGATTTTCTCGATCAGAGTGGTCCGTTTGAGATTAAGAAGTTTGGCGGCTTCGCGTTTGTTGCCGCCGGTCAGTGTCAGGGCATGGTTAATCAGCTTGTTCTCAAAGCGGCTTACGGTGGAATTGAAGTCGATCCCTTCGCTGTTAAAGGTCACCTGTTCATCGGCAAAATCGATCACATCGTCCTGGGGACCTTCTTCCCTTCCCTGTTGGTATTTTTCCGGTAGATCCTTTAGCCCTACGTTTTTTCCCGCAAAGAAAATCGCCATCCGTTGTACCAGGTTTTCCAACTCCCGCACATTTCCCGGCCACGGGTAGCTGAGCAGCGCCTCGATTGCGATTGGTGAAAAACCTTTCAGGCCCTGCTTTTTATTACGGTTGGCAATGGCGATAAAGCGCTCGATCAGCAGTGGCACGTCCTCTTTGCGCTCTCGCAGCGGCGGAATCGTGATAGGCACGACATTCAGGCGGTAATAGAGGTCCTCGCGGAACAGGCCGTCTTCTACAGCTTGTTCGAGATTGCGATGGGTGGCGGCTACGATGCGCACATCGACCGGAACCGGCTTGATTCCACCGACCGGTTCATATTCCTTTTCCTGAATAACTCGCAGCAGCTTTGCCTGCAGAGACGGTTTCATGTCGCCAATCTCGTCCAGAAAGAGGGTGCCGCCGTTGCTGTACTGAATGCGCCCCATCTTTGATTGAGTCGCTCCGGTAAAAGCCCCCTTGATGTATCCGAATAGTTCGCTTTCCAAAAGATCTTCCGGGATTGCCGCACAGTTGACCGGAACAAAGTTTTTTCCCCGTCGAGGACCATGGGCATGAACGGCTCGTGCCACCAATTCTTTGCCGGTTCCACTTTCACCTAAGATCAGAACGGAAGCCATTCCTTCTTTGGCGATTTGCTCAATACATTTAAACATTTGTTGCATTTTTGCTGAATTGCCAATTATTCCGTGAAATCCTTCCGTCTTGCGAATCTTGCGGCCCTGCGGTTCGCCGTCGGTTAGCAGTTCGTAATGGCTGAGTGCTCTCGATGTTGCGATGACGGCCTCTTCAGGGTTGTAGGGTGTGTTAATACAAAAAAATGCCCCGGCCTTGAGTGCCGCAATCTGGGCGTTGCGATCATCTGCGGGCACCCCGGCCAGGACCACAACCTGGGGATTCGCATGCTGAATCTTTTTCAAAAGCTCGATGCCCTTTTTCTGGGGCAGAAAAAGATCCGTAAGAAGTATGCTTATCTCTTCATTGAGGGCGATCTCAAGGGCTTTTTCCGGGGTCTTTGCTTCTAAGACCAGGCAGTCGTTTCGGTCCCGTAACAGAACCGCAAGATCTTCCTGATTAGAGCTGTCGTCGCTTACCAGAAGAATGGTTCGTGGAGAGTCTTGCATGGTTGGTTTATCCGTCAGATGAGTAAGTGTCGGCTGAAATGCCTGGTAAACCTTCTTTCAAACTGGCTGCGCAAGGTGAACAACGTGTGAATTATACCACTTAAGAACCAAGTGGACCCCATCCTAACAAAACTTGCAGGCCGAAAAAAGACATTTTCCATCAAAGTTGGCGGAATTCTTCGGAAGAAGTGTCTCGGACGGTAACGGGGTTCCCCGGACCAGGTCGGCTCGGGTTTTTTGAGGGTATGCGGGAGCAGGTGATCTTGTAACGCTGTGGCAAGAGGCCGGTCTCGTTTGTCTTGCCAGGTGTCTGTTGGACTATGCGGATACTCCCGGGCTAATTTGCAGCTGGCTCATGGATAGTCCGACAGCCTACTAGTTAGTTTTCATCCAGAAACGGCCCTTTTCCCCAATCTCGGCGTCAATCCGCACGCTTGCTTGTGACTCGGGCCATCCCTGGCCCTCGCCCTTCGGGCAGCCAGAGGCTGTCCCATTNNGTGCGGCGTAAACAGCTACGCCTCCGCGCAAGCGCTTGATTTCCTTGACCTTGGGAAAAATTGCTCGTTTCCCATATGAAAACTGCACTGTGTCCATCCAGGGTTTCCGGATGGACACTAGTTAAAGGAATATCTGGCTGCTTTGCGCAAGGCGGCAATTGAGCGGCGCAAGGCCTGAGGAAGGCTAGAGCCTCGCGAGTGGGACCTGTGCGAAAGGTGAACTGTTGCAGGGAGGTCGCCTGTAAAGGGGGCAGGAAATATTTCCGTGCGATTGCGCCCCCTCTCTTTGGCATTGTAGAGGGCAAGATCGGCATGTTTAAGAAGTTGCAGGGGGCTGTAGCGGCAGTTCATGGAGGTGGCCGCTAGACCAATGCTCACCGTAAGGGGGAAGCCGAAGTCGTGACGGAAAACTTTTGCCCGTAGTCGCTCAGCGGCCTGATAGGCTTGTTCGGCGTCGCATTCTGGCAAGATCACCACAAATTCTTCGCCGCCAAAGCGACATACGACATCCGACTTGCGTGCCGAATTTTTCAACAGGTCGGCAAAGCATTGCAGGGCCTGATCCCCTGCCAGGTGGCCATGGGTATCGTTGACGGCTTTGAAATGATCCAGATCGGCAAGGAGGAGCGTCAGGGGCCTGCCGGTGCGATGGGCAAGGGCAATTTTTTGGTCCAGATCCGCATCAAAATAGCGGCGGTTGAAGAGTCCGGTCAGACCATCGGTAACTGCCTTGCGGGCCAAGTCCGCTTCTGATCTCCGAAGCAGCTCAATGCGGTGCTTGTTTTTGAGGTGCCAGCCGATCTGCACGGCAGCTTCCCGGCAGGGCATGTTGAGGGCAAGGCAGTCACAGGCCCCGAGTTCAAGAGCCTTGATGCGGTTGTTTTGCAGAGCGCTGGGGGCAAAAAGCAGCAGTGGAATGTCTCGCCATTCGTCATGTTCCCGTAATTTTTTCAGCAAAGGAGACAGCTCCGAGGCTTTGTGCGGGTAGGGACAACAGATAATGTCGATGCGCTGTTCCAGTGCGGCAGTTGTCTGCTGTTGGGTGACACAGTGGACGATGTTCTGGAAAAGCCTTGTGGCCATCACAGTGCTGGCGATCTGGCTAGCCCCACTGCTTCTTGGGCTGATAATCATGGCAACGTTTTGCATCGGTACAAGCCTCATAAGAAAACATGCAAAAATGACTAAAGCGGCTTACTGTGCCTTTTCATTGATTATCTAATCAGCAATAACGGTGCCAGCTTAAAAAAATCTTGTAATGATCTAAGTGTCGCGTGTTCTCTGGTGGAATGTCGTTATTTTTCAAAGGGTTGAAGTTGTTGAGAATTTTTTGAAAGCCCCATGGCGTAGAAGGCGGGGGTAAGCCAAAAAAATGACAAAGGATGTTTGCTTGCCCGTTACAGGGCTTTGGATTGGTTTTTTATGGCGGGACAGTCAAGGAAATGACGAGGGGTTGCAAGGGGCGGGATTGCTGGCTTAGGCGTGAAAATTGATCCTGGAAGCGGTGTCAGGGGTCGTTGTGGTGCTTGAAGCCTCACTGCTACCGTAGAGGGCACGGACCAATTGCCGGGTAGCGGGTGATTCGTCACTTGTTTGCTGCCGGGGGGCGATGGTTGCTGCTGGGGAGTAGGGTAGCGCTAATAGTTCGCCGGATTGGATGGGGGTCGCAGTGGTTATTGCGGTGTCGGGCGCTGCCTGCTCTTGCGCGCTGTTAGCAAGGGAAATGGATGCGCTCGAAAGGGTGATGCGGTCACTTCCCTGGGGTGTCCCCGCTGTTTTTGGGTTGCCGGCCTGGTCCCGGTTAGTAGTGCGGGAGCGGTTGGTGGAGCCTCTTTCAGATCTCTGCACTGGGGATGATTTCTGCGGGGCAAGCAGTCCCGAGATCAAACTCCCAAACTCTCTGGCAATGTTCATCGAATTAAGCTCCGGTGCAAATGCTGTAGACTACTCTCACAGTATACCATGACCTTTTGCAGAAGCATATCTCGTGCCTTGTGGGGCGCTCGTTGAGACGCGAGCCCGGGCGATCAGGCTTCCTTCATGATCTGCGCGGTAAAGAGATAGATATCGCACCCTGCCTTCTGCCAGGAATCCTTGGCCAGGCCGGCTTTGTAGCAGGTGTGCTGGAGAAAGGTTTCGCGATCCCATTGCTGTTCAATGGCGACCTGGGGTAGCAGAACGCCCCGTTGGCCATCCTGCTCAAGATAGATGCCGTGCCGCCCGACGATGATTTCTGCGGGATCCTTGGCCTTGCGCAGGGGAGAAAGAACCGAGATCTCGATGGAAAAGTTGTCGAGATCATCTTTCCCCATGGGATAAAATCGGGGGTCTTCTGTCGCGGCAGCGACGGCCATAACGGCAACCTCTTTGCAGAGCGGTCGCTGGGAGGTGAAGGTGCCGATACAGCCCCTGAGTTGGCCGGCCTGGGACAGGGTTACGAAGCAGCCCCGGTGCTGGTTAAGAGACTCTGCTTCATGGGTCGGTTCGACTAGGACGCCGGTGCGCAGGTAGCTGGTTATGGCATCGCGGACTATGCCGAGCAGCACGGTTTGTTCCTGCTTGGTCAACGGTGTACCCATGACGCCTCCTGGTTGAGGTTTTGGCCTCCGCCGTAAATCCGCAAGCTGCTTAGGGAGGAGCTGGCCGGCTCGCTAGGAGCCGGCCATTTACAAGAGACGCTTAGCCTCGAGTCTTTTCGTATCGTTTACGCTCGTTGGCGTCAAGATATTTTTTCCGGAGCCGGATGGAAGTCGGTGTGATCTCAGCAAGCTCGTCATCGCCGACATACTCCAGGGCCTGCTCCAGGGAGAGGTTGCGCGGGGTGATAATGCGGATTGCTTCGTCAGTGCCCGAGGCGCGCACGTTGGTCAGTTTCTTGCCTCGGCAGGCGTTGACCACCATGTCGCTCTGCTTGGCGTTCTCGCCGATGATCATCCCTTCGTAGACCTTGGTGCCGGGGCCCACGAACAAAATACCCCGATCCTGCAGGTTGAACAGGGAATAGGCCACCGTTTCACCGCTCTCCAGCGCAAGCAGGACGCCGTTCTTGCGGCCGGCGATAGGCCCTTTGTAGGGGCCATATTCATGGAAGGTATGGTTCATGACCCCGGTGCCGCGGGTGTCGGTGAGAAATTCGGTACGGAAACCGATCAGGCCGCGCGCCGGGATGATGAACTCCAGACGGTTGGTTCCGTCCATGGGATGCATGGCGACCATTTCCGCTTTGCGCGTTCCGAGTTTTTCAATGACCGTGCCCTGGTGCTCCTCGGGAACGTCGATGGTCAAATACTCCATCGGTTCGCAATTAACGCCATCAATCTCCCGCATGATGACTTCCGGCTTGGAGACCGCCAGTTCGAAGCCTTCGCGGCGCATGTTTTCGATGAGGATGGACAAGTGCAGCTCGCCACGACCGGAGACCTTGAAAGTATCGGTATTGTCCGTGTCTTCGACCCGCAGTGAAACGTTGGTACGCAGTTCCTTGTGCAGACGCTCGCGAATGATTCGCGAGGTGACGTATTTTCCTTCGAGACCGGCAAAGGGGGAGTTGTTGACCATGAAGTTCATGGACAGGGTCGGTTCGTCGATAGCCACGTAGGGAAGCGCCACGGGATGTTCTGCGTCGGCAAAGGTCTCGCTGATGCCGACCTCTTCAAAGCCGGCGATGCAGACAATGTCGCCGGCGATAGCTTCCTGGATCTCTACCTGCTGAAGTCCTTCGAAGCCGATCAACCTCGAGATCCGCCCCTTGCTAATCGTGCCGTCTTTTTTTATCGCCGCGATAGTCTGGCCGGAGCTGACCCGGCCGTTGGATATCTTGCCGGTGGCGATGCGGCCGAGATAGTCGTTGTAGGCGATGCTGGTAACCAACATCTGAAAGGGGGCCTCTGTGTCGACTTGGGGAGGTGAAACTTCCTTGCCGATAATCTGGAACAAGGCTTCAAGGTTGTCTGCCGGGACCTTCGGGTCGAGAGTCGCGTGGCCAGCTTTGGCGTTGGTATAGATAATGGGGAAGTCGAGCTGATGTTCGTCGGCGTTGAGCTCGCAGAACAGGTCGAAGACCATGTCGACCACCTCTTCCGGGCGGGCGCCGGGACGGTCAATCTTATTGATGACCACGATCGGTTTATGGCCCAGGTCGAGGGACTTTTTAAGCACGAAACGAGTCTGCGGCATGGGGCCGTCAAAGGCGTCGACCAGCAGCAGTACCGAGTCGACCATCTTCAGTACTCGCTCCACTTCTCCGCCGAAGTCGGCGTGGCCCGGTGTGTCGACTACGTTGATCTTCAGATCACCGTGGGTAATGGAGAGGTTCTTGGACAGAATCGTAATGCCACGCTCTTTTTCAAGATCGTTGCTGTCCATGACGCGTTCGGTGATGGCCTGGTTTTCACGAAAGACGCCTGATTGTCTGAGCATGGCATCAACCAGGGTGGTTTTGCCGTGGTCGACGTGGGCGATAATGGCGATGTTGCGAATGTTCTGTGGCAGCATAAAAGGGGTGCTTCTCCTGTCAAGATTTATGTAAACTGGTGATTCTGTTCCAAAACCCACCAATCTTATATGGGATGTCCTTGAATAGCTAGTAGAAATTGAATGGCGGAGTTTTTTTGTTCGTTGCCAGCTAAAGACCGCCTTTCAGCGCAAAGCGCCTTGCGCTCTGAAGCAGGGCAATTTAAGATGAATCTAGGAGGCTGTCGGACTATCCATGAACCGGCTGCAAATTTGGCTGTTTGGCCCATATCTCAGCTCCTTTTCGGCCCATAGCTACAGCTATGAACCTTCAAAGGAGTTAAAATCTGTTCTCAAATATCCAAATTTTCGCTTCGGCCCGTATTGTCCGACAGCCTCCTAGTACAGAAATCAGATGTTTAGCTTGGCAAGGGGCCTCGCACGCCTTAGCCCAATCGCAGGAGGCTCAATGACATATCGGTTTAGGGTGCAGGTTGCTGGATTTTTCCTATTGCTGGGGCTATTGGCCGGTTGCGCGGTAAATCCGGTCACTGGTCGCCAGGAATTGGCCCTGTTTCAGGTGTCGACCAGTGAAGAAATCAGCCTTGGCCAGCAGACCTTTCCTCGGGCTCTGCAGCAGATGGGGGGCGAATATGGCGATCCACGACTGGCCGAGTATGTTCGGCAGGTGGGTGACGCCTTGGCGAATGTCAGTCAGCGTCCCGATCTGCCCTATCAGTTTAAGGTAGTCAACGACTCGACTCCTAACGCCTTTGCCTTGCCGGGGGGATTTGTCGCCATATCCCGCGGATTGCTGGCTGCCTTGGAAAACGAAGCGCAGCTGGCCGCGGTGCTTGGTCACGAGTTGGGCCATGTTACGGCCCGTCATTCGGTGCAGGCCATGCAGCGCGGTTCTCTGCTGGGCCTCGGTATGGCCGTTTTGGGCGGCGTAGCCGGGCAGGGCGGCTATGGTGTCGCAGCGCAGCAGGCGGGACAGCTTGCTGCTGGCCTGCTGGAAAATACCTATAGTCGCGAGCAGGAACGGGAATCCGATCGCCTCGGCGTCGATTGTCTGGTCCTGGCGGGCTACGACCCGCAAGGGGCGGTACAGCTTCAGGAGTATTTTTATCGCAAGGTGGAGCAGGGCGCTGAGCCCATGTGGCTGGCGGGTCTGTTTCGTACCCATCCTTTTTCCAAGGAACGAATGCTCGATCTTCAACAGTATGTTGCCGAGCGCTATGCTTCGACAGTGGGTGACCCCAGTTATGTGCTCAAGCAGCAGGACTTTGCTCGGTCTGTAGCCGGCCTGCGGCGCATGCAGCAGGGCTACGCTCTCTACGATCAGGCTCGGCAGTTTGAAGCACAGGGCCAGCTCGCAAGGGCGATCGCCGTTTATCTGCAAGCGGCCACAGCGGCTCCCGATCAGGCCCTGATTCTGACCGCTCTTGGCACCGCTTACCTCAAGGCCGACGATCTTGTCGCCGGCCAGCAGCATCTGAGCCTGGCAGTGCAGCTTGACGGGCAGTACTATCGGTCGCGGCTCGGCCTGGGCTATCTGCTGCTGGAGCAGGAGGATTATCCGTTGGCGATACGAGAACTGGAGGCCAGCATGGCTCTGCTGCCGACCCTGCAGGGCGCGTACTTGTTGGCCAGCGCCTACGAAGGTAATCGTCAGATCGGCCAGGCCGTGGAAATGTACCGAGCTGTGGTCAAGGCTGATGCCAATGGCCGTCTGGGGCAGTCCGCCGCCGAGCGCCTGCAGGAACTGGAGCACCCATGAATCGCTGGAAAGACCTGCTGGAGGCGGAAGAACGTATTGTCTGGCAGGGCCGTCCGGCGCCCCGCGCCTATACTTTTCGCAATTGGCGCTGGTCTTTGCAGGCCGCCGCCGGCCTGGTTATGGTGTTGTTCTTCAGGCAGGGTAATGGCCCTCTAAAGGTGGACTACGCCGTCGATCAATGGTGGACCTGGGCGGGTTTGGTCGTCGGTTTATGGGCTGGAATTGGTCACCTCATCTGGGCTCGTCTGGAATGGGAGCGGGTCTTTTATCTGCTGACCGATCGGCGCCTGCTGGTCGTTTCGGGCATCCTGGGGCGTCGTCGTCAGGTATTTCCCTTGGAACAACTGCAACAGATTGAACAGGATGCTCTAGGTCCCGCCTTGGCCACAGTCAAGATCTCCGGTGGTGGCCAGCGGTTGACCCTGTATTGTCTGGAATACCCCCATCTGCTTCTTCAGCTGCTATCTTCCCATGTCGAGGCCGATACACAAAAGGTTGTCGGCCTTTCCGAACCGGCGCAAGACATTTGACTTTCTGTCCCCTGATTGTCTATGATTGCAGATTAACCTGCTGTGGCATGGGTTTTTCATGGCCAGTGCGGCAGAGGCTTTCTTTAGACGCAATCAATGGGTCGTCTCGCGCACAGTTTTCAGCGCGCTAGGTCCGCACATATCCAAGTGGTGATACAAGCAGAATGATGGAAAAATATTTTTATCTGGAAACCTTCGGCTGTCAGATGAACGTGGTCGATTCCGAACAGATGGTCGAGATTCTTCAGCAACTGGGCTACGGCCAGACCGATGCTCCCGAGAGCGCTGACCTTATTCTGTTGAATACCTGCTCTATCCGGGCGAAGGCCGAGCGTAAGGTTTACGGCCATCTCGGCCGTTTCAAGCCCCTCAAGGACCGGAACCCGAATCTTATTCTCGCGGTTGGCGGTTGCGTGGCCCAGCATGAAGGGGAGCGGATGTTCGACAAGGTCCCCTTTCTCGATTTTGTGTTCGGCACCCACAATGTCCATCGTCTTGCCGAGCTGGTGCAGAACGCCGAGGCCAAGCAGGGGCGGGGTCTGCTGGTCGATTTTCTTAATGAGGAAGAGCGTCGCCAGCTTTTCCCGACTCGCCGACCGAGCCGGGAGATCAACCGCTTCGTGACCATCGTGCAGGGCTGCGATAACTTTTGCGCTTATTGCATCGTGCCTTATGTGCGGGGTCGGGAAGTCAGTCGGCCCATCGCCGAGGTGCTGGAAGAGGTGCGCACCCTGATTGATCAAGGAGCGGCGGAAATTACCTTGGTCGGCCAGAACGTGAATTCCTATGGGGTCAAAGAAGGGGACGAGATCTCCTTTGCCGAACTATTGCATCAGGTCCATGCGTTGCCGGGCCTGCAGCGACTGCGTTTTATCACCTCTCACCCTAAGGACTTCTCCGAGGACCTCATCGAATGTTTCGGTAGCCTCGACAAGCTTTGCAAGCATCTGCATCTGCCCGTGCAAGCCGGGTCCGACCGCATTCTGCAGGCCATGGGGCGCGGCTACAGCCGCGATCAGTATCTGGCCAAAGTGAAACGACTGCGCCATGTCTGTCCCGAGATTCGCCTGACCTCCGATGTGATTGTCGGTTTTCCCGGCGAGGATCAAGCCGATTTCGAACAGACTCTCGACCTGCTGCGCCAGGCGCAGTTCGCCGAAATCTATTCCTTCATCTTTTCCCCTCGGGAAGGTACCGCCGCCGCATTGCTGGCCGACGAGACGCCGGCTGCGGTCAAACAGCAGCGCTTCGATTGCATGCTAGCCTTGCAGGACGAAATCACCCGTGGTTTCCATGAGGGGGATGTTGGCAGGGTAGTGCCGGTGCTGGTCGAGGGCGAGAGCCGCCAGGGAGGTGGTCAATTGTTCGGTCGCACTAGCTGGAATCGCATCGTCAATTTCGAGGCCGATACCAGACTGATTGGCTGTATTGTGCCGGTGCAGTTGATTGAAGCCCAACGCAATTCCCATATCGGGATTGTCGCTACGGAGCAAACCGACTCCCGGCAAGCTGGTTAGCCCAGAATCTGTAACCTTCAAGATAGGGTTTCACTATGATTGATCTGCATACCCATACCCTTTTCAGCGATGGCGAAATGATCCCCTCCGAGCTCACCCGCCGCGCTGCGGTGGCCGGTTATCGGGCCATCGGCCTGACCGATCATGGTGATCGATCCAATATGGATCTGATCATTCCTCGGCTGGCTCGGGTGGCGGACGACCTGGGCCGTGCCTGGGGATTAACTGTGGTGCCCGGTATTGAATTGACCCACATTCCTCCTGCAGGCATCGCCGACGCCGCCCGCGAAGCACGGGCTCTGGGAGCGAAGCTGGTGCTCTGCCACGGTGAAACCCTTAGCGAGCCCGTCGCACAAGGGACCAATCGGGCGGCCCTTGAGGCGGACATCGATATCCTCGCCCATCCCGGCTTGATCAGTGAAGAAGAGGTTCGTCTGGCTGCCGAACGGGGTATCTACCTGGAGCTGACCACCCGCCGTGGTCACTCGCTCAGCAACGGCCATGTCGCCCGTCTGGCCTTGGCCTGCGGTGCGTCCTTGGTTCTCAACACCGATAGCCACGCACCGGGGGATCTGACCCCTTTGGCCCAGGCACGGCGTATCGCCCTCGGTGCCGGCTTGACCGAGGCCCAGTTCGGAGATTTGCGCAAGAATAGCGAGAATCTGCTGCGACGTTTGATCGGCTGATTGATCGTTCTGTAGTCGGTCTGGAACCGAAGGTTGGTCAGCAATACCATTAATCTTCGACGTCCGGCAGCAGCCGGCCGTCCCTTTGATATGAGAGAATAATTGCCATGAACGAACAGGATTTCGCTTTCTTAAAAGAGCTGGTGGAAACGCCAAGCCCCTCGGGTTTTGAGCAGGCGGCTCAGCGCGTCTGTCGGCGTGAAATGGGCGAGGTGGCCGACGAGCTGCATACCGATGTGATGGGCAATGTCATTGCCCGCCTGGCTGGCCCGGAAGGGGCTCCGCGGGTCATGCTCGCCGGTCACTGCGACGAAATCGGTTTCATGGTGCGCTACATCGACGAAAATGGGTTTCTCTACTTTGCGCCCATCGGTGGCATCGACGCCCATCTGGTGCCGGGACAGCGGGTTCATGTTCATGGTGCCGGTGGACCGGTGCTGGGGGTAGTTGGCAAAAAGCCGATTCATCTCATGGAGGCCAAAGACCGGGAGACGGTAGTCAAGCTTAACCAGCAGTTCATCGATATCGGCTGTGCCAATGCCGAGGAGGCCAAGAAGCTGGTCACGGTCGGCGATCCGGCAACCTTTGCTGTCGGTGTCGAGCGTTTGCAGGGCGACCTGGTCGCATCTAGAGCCTTTGACGACAAGATGGGTGCTTTCATCGTCTGTCAGGTGCTCAAGGAAGTAAAACGACGGGGTTCCGTTCCCGTCGACCTGCACGGTGTAACCACGGTGCAGGAGGAGGTCGGCCTGCGCGGCGCGACTACCAGTGCCTACGGCGTCGATCCCGATGTGGGCATCGCCATCGATGTCGGCTTTGCCACCGACTTCCCCGGTGTTGAAAAGAAGGACATTGGCGAATTTATTGTCGGCAAGGGGCCGATCATTTCCCGGGGGGCCAATATCAACCCGGCTCTGTTCGATCTGTTGCTGGCCACTGCCCAGGAAGAAGAGATTCCCTACCAGTTGATGGGGGCGCCCCGCGGCACCGGTACCGATGCCAACGTCATGCAGCTTAACCGGGCCGGAGTCGCCGCCGCGCTGATTCAGGTGCCGTTACGCTACATGCATTCGCCGGTAGAGGTTCTGTCTCTGGCCGATATCGACTATTCTATTCGCTTGCTGGTGGCCTTGATGCCCCGTCTGGCTGAAACAAAAAGCTTTGTCCCCAACTAACTTTCGCCCCCCAAATTTACGATCTGGCGAGCCTGCTTTTTGGCTTGACGCTATCGGTCCATTTTTTTAATATGCTCGACTAACTTTTTACCCCCACAGAGGAGATGGCGATGCAGGGTTCCGGTGATATTCAAGAAGGTTTGACATTCGACGATGTCTTGCTTGTGCCCGCTCACTCGGTAGTGTTGCCCAAGGAGGTGGACCTCACCACCCAGTTGACCGCCAGGATTCAGCTCAATGTGCCGCTGCTGTCTGCGGCCATGGATACGGTAACTGAGGCCCGCGCCGCCATTGGCATGGCACGGGAGGGGGGGCTGGGCATTGTTCACAAGAACATGTCGTCGGCCATGCAGGCCATCGAGGTCGATCAGGTCAAGAAGTCGGAAAGCGGCATGATCGTCGACCCTATTACCATGCGCCCGGAGCAGAAGATCTTCGAGGCTCTGGAGTTGATGCAGAAATACCGTATTTCCGGGGTGCCCATCACCACGGACGGCAAACTGGTCGGCATTCTAACCAATCGTGATCTGCGTTTTGAGACTCAGCTTGAGCAGCCCATCGCCAACGTTATGACCAAGGAAAACCTGGTCACTGTGCCGCCGGGCACCACCCTGGAAGAGGCCAAGTACCACCTGCACAAACATCGCATCGAGAAGCTGCTTGTGGTTGACGATAGCTATGTCCTGCAGGGATTGATCACTATCAAAGACATCGAAAAAGTACGTAAGTACCCCTTCGCCTGCAAAGACGATTTTGGTCGGCTGCGGGTCGGTGCCGCTATCGGCGTCGGTGACGACCGGGAAGAGCGTCTTGAGGCTCTGGTTAGGGCCGGAGTCGATGTGGTGGTGCTCGATACCGCCCACGGTCATTCCCAATCGGTGCTCGATGCCGTTATCGATATTCGGCGCTGCTACCCAGATCTGCAGCTTATCGCCGGCAACATTGCTACCGCCGATGCCGCCCAGGCGCTAATCAAGGCGGGCGTCGATGCGGTCAAGGTCGGTATCGGACCGGGTTCAATCTGCACCACCCGTGTGGTGGCCGGAGTCGGCGTGCCGCAGATCACCGCCATCATGGATGTGGCTCGTGTGACTCGCAAAGCTAATATTCCTCTCATCGCTGACGGTGGCATCAAATATTCCGGCGAGTTGCCTAAGGCCATTGCCGCGGGCGCCGACGTGATCATGATCGGTTCGCTGTTTGCCGGCACCGAGGAATCCCCCGGTGAGACGATTCTCTTCCAGGGTCGTACCTACAAGACCTATCGCGGCATGGGCAGCCTCGGCGCTATGAAGCAGGGCAGCAAGGACCGCTATTTTCAGGGTGATGTCGATAAAGACGTCAAGTTGGTGCCCGAAGGCATCGAGGGCCGAGTACCCTTCCGCGGCAACTTGTCGGACACCGTCCATCAGCTGCTCGGCGGCTTGCGGGCCGGCATGGGCTACGTCGGTTGCGCTAATCTTCATGAATTGCAGACCAAGGCCCGCTTTGTTCGCATTACCAACGCCGGTCTGCGCGAATCCCACGTGCATGACGTCAGTATCACCCACGAGGCACCGAACTACCGTCTCGAGCGCACTTAAATGGCGTCGCAAAAAGCTCCTCCTGCAGTGTTGCAGCGCTTTTTCAGGACTTCGACATACTGATGTATGCCTTCAGCTCTAAAAAATCATTACGCCTTGTAGCTCGAGCTTTTTGCTTAGTCATTACTCAAGTTTTTTGAAGAACCATTAGTTAGTTTCCGTCCGGAAACGGCTCTTTTCCGCCGTGGCGGCGTCAATCTTCGAACTTGCTTGTGTGGCGTACCGGTGTACGCCTCCGCGCAAGCCCTTGATTTTCTTGCCACGACGAAAAATCCCTCGTTTTCGACTCGGAAACCTGCCCGGTGTTCATCCGGAGTNNATGAACACTAGTTAAGGCGGCCATCTCGACCGCTAAAGCTATACTCGTTGCCAGACGGAGAGAGCATGTCCCAGGATATCCATAGCGAAAAAATTCTTATCCTCGATTTCGGTTCCCAGTACACTCAGCTTATCGCACGTCGAGTGCGCGAAGCTCACGTCTACTGTGAACTGCACCCCTATGACATGGCCCTGGACGAGATCAAGGCCTTCGCTCCCAAGGGGATCATCCTCTCCGGTGGACCGAAATCCGTTTACGATGAGGGCGCTCCGACCATCGCCGAAGAACTCTTTGAGCTTGGTGTGCCGGTGCTCGGCATCTGTTACGGCATGCAGCTGATGAGTTGCCATTTTGACGGTGCGGTGGTGCCCGCCGGCAAGCGCGAATACGGCCATGCCGAGCTGGAGTCTCAAGGGACACCGGGACCGCTGTTTGACGGTTTCTTTGTCGAGGGCAAGAGTCCGGTGTGGATGAGTCATGGGGATCACGTGGAACGGGTACCGAAGGGTTTTGAAGTGGTGGCTGGCACCGCCAACGCGCCGGTTTGCGCCATTCAGAATGTAGCGCGTAACCTCTATGGCGTGCAGTTTCATCCCGAGGTTAACCACACCCCACGCGGCGAACAGCTCGTCGACCGCTTTGTGCGGCACATCTCTGGTTGCAGCGGCCAGTGGACGCCGGGCCAGATTATTGAGGATGCTGTGGTTCGCATTCGCCAGCAGGTCGGCAGCGACCGGGTGATCCTTGGCCTCTCCGGCGGTGTTGATTCATCGGTGGCGGCGACCCTCATTCAACGCGCCATCGGCGACCAACTGACCTGCGTGTTTGTCGACAACGGTCTGCTGCGATTGGGTGAAGGCGATCAGGTCATGGACACCTTCGCCGAGAATATGGGAGTTCAGGTCATTCGGGTCGATGCCGAACAGCGCTTTCTCGATGGTCTGGCCGGAGTTAGCGATCCGGAGAAGAAACGCAAGATTATCGGCGGTCTGTTTGTCGATATCTTCGAGGAAGAGGCGGCCAAACTCAGCGACGCCAAGTGGCTGGCCCAAGGTACGATCTATCCCGACGTTATCGAGTCGGC
>LGVF01173238.1_pt1 | contig 23974 bp, 21 predicted proteins | sample 469901 | NCBI WGS metagenome assembly LGVF01 (sample SAMN03893561, study PRJNA290197) | marine sediment metagenome | material: sediment; isolation source: combined push core samples #3730, #5133, and #5579 collected at Hydrate Ridge | place: Pacific Ocean: Hydrate Ridge
ACCAATCTTTCATCAAATATTTTTCTACCCCACCAATTTTTATAATTATAGCTTAATAAACTATCATAATCATTAATACTATAATATTTATCAGCTTCTCTTCTAATAAAGGGCTTACTAGATGTATGCGAATTGTTCCCTATTTGGTTATATCCATTTTCTATTTCTGCATATCTAAATTTAGAATATTTTATATTTTGATCCTGAGAGTAAACTTCAGAAAAAGAAATTAAAATTATAAGTAGTAATAGTTTACGCATTTATTGATCTTTATATTTTTGGTTCTACCATTCTTAGTATGGAAAATATTGTAGTCTCGTCATTTCGGCTGGAGCTTGGCGGAATGGAGAAATCTGTTCTCTTATTGATGAGATCCCATTCGACTACGCTCAGGGCAGGCTTCTCCACTTCTATCGTCAGTCGAGATGACGAAAATTACTGAAATTTTAATATTTCCACAACATTCATGGTAATACCATATTTTTAATTAACCGAGTAAGTTTATTTAAAGGGAAAATACCTTCAGACACATATCTCAATAGCAATAATAAATATTATAATTTTGTTACTTCACCATTAATCAATTCATATTTATCTCCACTTTCTTCACAAACAGCAATTGAATTTTCATCAAAGATAAGTTTATGTCCATATTCGCTCATCCACCCTATTTGTTTAGATGGATTACCTACAACTAAAGCATAAGGAAGTATATTTTTTGTAACTACTGCACCAGCGCCAATAAAAGCATATTTACCTATATCATGACCACAAACGATAGTTGAATTTGCACCTATAGTAGCTCCTTTCCCAACATGGGTTTTAGAGTATTGACCTCTACGATTTATAGCACTACGCGGATTTGTAACATTAGTAAAAACCATAGAAGGTCCAAGAAAAACATCATCATCGCAAGTTACACCAGTATATATGGATACATTATTCTGTACTTTAACATTTTTACCTAAAACTACTTCTGGCGATACCACAACGTTTTGACCAATATTACAGTTTTCGCCAAGAACACAGTTACTCATAATATGACTAAAGTGCCAAATTTTCACTCCAGCTCCTATATTACAACCCTCATCAATAATAGCACTTTCGTGTGCAAAATAATTATTATCCATACTTGTTTTCTAAGTTTGAAACAAACATACAAAAAATGAATGTTTTGAGCTTTTATTAACTACTTCACTTTTGTTTACTTTTAAAAAAAAATAGTTTGCTCAATATTAGACTAATACCAAAAGCACAATGAAATGTACCTTAAATTTATTATCTTTTTCCGTCTCACTTCACTTATAATTTATTCCATAGCCATGCCATGCTAGAAATTATAAATTTGTGAAGCAAACAAATATTTAAAATTTATTAGGCTCATTTCATAATGCATTTGGTATAACTGAGTTATATTTGCCTTCAGAAAATTTATTTCAGTAAATATCAATAGATGCAACCAGCAAAATCAAACATTTTAAAAGCTTGCATAAACTTGCAACAAACAAAAGTTGACAAATTGAATGCTATGGTTGAAACATTAAATGATTCAGCTGTAAATTCGGATAAATGTGTTGTGGGTGATAAGCACCATACTTTTAGAGCACAGACTCAAAATGAACAAGAATTATATGCAAAGCAACTTAGTGCTGCTATAAACGAATTAAACACTTTAATATTAATCCCTAAACATAAACAGTTTAATAATGCTGAATTGGGTTCATTGATTACAACATCAAATGGAATCTATTTTTTGGCAACAAGCATAGGTATAATTAAAGTTGATGATTCAGATATTATGGTACTATCTCCAATTTCCCCAATAGGTAATTTGCTTTTAAATAAAGTAGCAGGTGAAAGTATTGTATTTAGAGGCAAGCAAATTGAAATAAAAGGAATAATATAATAATAAGCTTTTAAAATGGTAGATCAAGGAGAATTTATTAAAGTCAGAATGATTAATGAAGTTACTGCTCTAATTGATTCTGGATTCAAAAGAATTGCTGTAGGATTGATGGCTCAATACATTGAAACATTGGGAGCTTTTCTAGATAAAAAACCTTTTAAAACTCCTCGACAATCATCACAAAGATTTCATTTAGCATTAGAAAAACTATTTCCAAAAAGGTATTCTTCTCTCAATAAAAACAATTTTTTATACAAGCAATTAAGGTCAAACTTTACACATTTAGGTATAGAATCACAGTTTTTGGTATTCGATTTTGATAATAAAAACTCCGATTCCCATTTAAAGTACCATAATGGGAAAACAACCTTTGTAATTACAGATATGTTAATAGATTACACAAAAGCTTGTCATTCTGTAATTATAATGCTGGAAAACGATACAATTAAGAGAAAAAAACTAGCTTAAAACTGATAAATCAACATAAATCACTGACAAGTAAGTCATTGAGATGATAAAACTCGTTTATCAGGAAACAATATGTAGTTTTTTTCTTACAAAATATAGATCCTATATAAATAACTTATCAACAAATAATTAACCAAACAATCCAATACGCTCCAAAACACCAGTAGAACGGGAGAGTTACGATACACACACATGATACTATGCTAACATAGCATTATCGATAAAATAACAATAAACATACATCTCTTTACATATATATTCACACTTTTACACTGCTAATCAGCTACAAAAATGCACGTTAGCAAACAACGTAATTAAAACTAAAATTATTTTTATGAGACACACATTTACTAAAATGTATGCTACAATTGCACTAATGTTAATTACAACATTAGGTTTCTCTCAAGGTATTGTAACAGGTATTGCTTGGGATGACGATTTTAACGAAGCAATGGTGGGAGCCAATGTGGTTGTAAAAGGTACAATGAATGGAGTTACGACTGACTTCAATGGTGGATTTGAATTAACTGTACCAGAAGGAAGCTCGATAGTTGAATTATCTTTTATGGGATACAAAACTTTGGACATTCCTGTTGAAGTAAAAAATGGTGAAACTGTTTCTTTAGGGAAAGTTGCTATGAATGCAGATGCCGTTGGATTACAAGAAATTCAATTAATTGCTGATGTTGCTATTGACAGAAAAACACCTGTTGCTGTTTCAACTGTTACAGCTTTACAAATTCAAGAAAACTTAGGTTCTCAAGAATTTCCTGAGATAATGAAAACTACTCCTGGAGTATATACTACAAAATCAGGTGGTGGTTTAGGTGATTCAAGAATTAATATTCGTGGATTCTCTCAAGAAAATATTGCGGTAATGATTAATGGTATTCCTGTAAACGACATGGAGAATGGTAAAGTTTACTGGAGTAACTGGGCTGGACTTTCTGATGCTACACGTTCTGTACAAATACAAAGAGGTTTAGGTGCTTCTAAATTAGCTATCAACTCAGTTGGTGGTACTATGAATATTCTTACTAAGCCTTCTGAAGCTAATCCAGGTGGATTTGCTGAAGTTGGAACTACTGAATATGGAATGTGGAGAGGTAAAGTTGGTTTATCAACAGGTTTGATGGAATCAGGTACCGCTGTTACATTTATAGGTGGAATGACAAGAGGACAAGGTTATATTGAAGAAACTTGGGCTAAAGCATTTTCTTACTTCTTAACTGTTTCTCAGAAATTAGGAGATAGACATACATTATTATTTACTGCTTCTGGTGCACCACAAGAGCACGGACAGCGTCCTTATGGTAAATATAACATGTTTACATATGATCAGTATGATAACCCTGGAACTTCTGGAGTAAATAGACAATATAACGCTAACTGGGGTTATTTGAATGGTGAAGCAATGAATGAAAAAGAAAACTTCTACCATAAACCACAATTAGGACTTAACTGGTTCTGGACTATTAATGAAGCTATGAAATTATCGACTGTTGTTTATGCTTCATTTGGTAATGGAGGAGGATCAGGTACTCTTGGATGGAGACCTTCAAACTCTGACCCTACTACTGGAGAAAGACAAGGTTGGGATGATTTATATGCAACAAATCAAGCTGAAGCTGCATTAGGTAATGGTTCTAAAGGTATCTTAAGAAACTCAATGAACAACCACAACTGGGTTGGATTACTTTCTACTCTTAAATACGAATTCAATGAAAACGTAAAATTAATGGGTGGAATAGATACAAGACATTATAAAGGCGAACACTACAGAGAGGTTCGTGATTTATTAGGTGGTCTTCACTATGATGATTCTAAATATTCTGGAAATGCAGAAGCTAAAGTTGGAGATAAAGTAGCTTACAACAATACTGCTTTTGTTGATTACTATGGTGCATTTGCACAATTAGAATATTCTACTGATATTTTCTCTACTTTTGCAACAGGTACTGTTTCTAATACTACATATAATCGTACTGATTATATGAACTATGGTAAAGATGCAAATGGAGATATTGTTTATATTCGTGAAATTCCTGATTATAAAAATGCTCCAAGAGTTGCTGCTGATGCAGAAGCTGTAAGTAACTTAGGTTATACTTTCAAAGTTGGTGGTAACTATAATATTAATGAGGCTTTAAATGTTTTCGTTAACGGAGGATATTACTCTAGAGCTCCATTTATTCAAGCTGTTTATCTTAACTACAGAAATGATGTTAACCCTGATTTGAAAAATGAATCAGTATTAGCAGGTGAAATTGGAGTTGGATATAAAGTTCAAAAGTTTGCAGTTAAAGCAAATGCTTACTATACTAAATGGAATGATAGATTTATGAGAACAAGCTATCAAGATGATTTAGGGGAATATTACAGTGTAAGTTTTACTGATTTAGCAGAAGTTCACACAGGTGTTGAAATTGAGATGAACTACAAAGTGATGAACAACATGGACGTTGGTGTATTTGGTTCTTTTGGTAACTGGGTTTACTCTAACGATCCTAAAACTAACATCCTTGATGACAACAATGAAATAATTGGAGAAGGTGTAATTGTATCTTTAGATGGACTTAAAGTAGCTGATGCTCCTCAAACTCAAATTGGTTTAACTTGGAACTACAGATTCCTTGATGGATTCTCAGCAGGTGCAAACTTCTTATATTTTGACAATTTCTACTCTGCATTTGATACTGCTTCAAGAATCGTAAATTCAGGTGACACACCTGATAGAGAGCAATCATTCCAGATTCCTTCTTATACTACTTTAGATCTTCGTTTAGGATACGGATTTAAATTAGCTGGTTTAGATTGGAAAGCTAACATTAATGCTTATAACGTATTTGATACTTTCTACATGGCAGAAGGTCTTGATAGTGTTAATAAAGATTCTGATGGAAATTATGGTCACGGAAAAGAAAACTTTAAAGGTTTTGCAGGTTGGGGACGTAACTTCAACTTCAGCTTAAGAGTTACTTTCTAAATAAAAATAATTCATACAATAATAAGCCTTGTTTAATTTATTAAGCAAGGCTTTTTTTATGGGTAAAGATTCCCTATGATAATAAATAACTATATCATCATTTAATAATTCTAGCAACTACTTCTTATTCATACCTCAATATTGACTAATTTTATTTGATAATAAAAATTTAAAAAAATGCATTCAAAAATAATATTTAGTCTACTAGTTATGATTTTCAGTCTAAAAGGCTTTGCTCAAGAAAAAGAAAACATATATAAATTCGATATTATTGATATTGATGGTAATGAAGTATCCATGACGGATTATGAAGGAAAAGTAATCTTAATTGTGAATGTTGCCAGTAAATGTGGTTTTACTCCACAATACGAAGGTTTGCAGAAACTTTATGATGATTACAAAGACCAAGGATTTGTTGTTCTTGGTTTCCCATGTAATCAGTTTAAGGAGCAAGAACCCGGTAATAATGCTGAAATAAAAGAATTTTGCTCGTTAAACTATGGTGTTTCATTTCCTATGTTTGACAAAATAGATGTTAATGGCGATGATGCTCATCCACTATATTCTTTTTTGAAAGAAGAGAAACCTGGTACTTTAGGTAGCGAAAATATAAAATGGAATTTCACTAAGTTTTTGATTAATAAAAAAGGAGAAGTTGTTGAAAGATTCTATCCAGCTACTAAACCTAATAGTTTTAAAGGTGACATTGAAAGAGAATTAAGATTATAGCAATTAGCAAAAATAGAAAAAGAGTACTCGGTGAGAAGTACTCTTTTTCTTTGTAAAAACTAATTAATCTAGTGACACGTCACTAATGACCAAATTAGAATAGGTTATAATTTACTCCAAGTGAGACAAAATTTGAACCGCTTATTGTTCTATCATAAACTGCTTGCACATTAAACTTTTCGTTTAAATGATAGATACTAACTAACTCTACTCCGACACTTCCTGCTGCGGTAGGCAAGAAAAATCTATATGAGAATCCTCCACCAACATCAAACTTCTTAACTTCAAAAAGTAAGACTGATGATACTGAAAGGTGATGTACATCGCTTTCTTGTGTTTCCTCTAAATCGTTAGATGTTTCTTCTTGTGAAAGTTCATAAGTATAACTCAATGAGGTTTTTATTTTAAAACCTCCCTCATCAAATGTTTCCGTTAAGCCTAATTCGGCCTTCGGTCCATTATTTGCAAATGCCAATCCTCCATAGAACTTTGATTGCGCATTAGAAATTGTTGCAAATGAGATAAATGCAACTAATAATACTAGATTTTTCATTTTAAGGTATTTACTTGTAAATCAACTAGTTTGCAATTGATTTAACAATTAGGTTTAATATTGGTTTTGTGATAAATTAAAATTAGTGATGTTTTAATTAAAAAAAATAAATATAAATGTTAAAGTTGTGTAAGAAATAACTTTATCGATTTGTGGTGATTGTAATTACAACTATGAAGTATGCGTTATATTAGCTCAACAATATATCTTAACATCAAGTCGGTTGTAAACTATAAAATTACACGTCAAACAAGTTGATTTTAAAGACATTACAAATGATTATCAATTGTAAGATTGTAAAAGTAAAGCCAGTAAATCTCAAAATAGTTCTATTTCTACATATATGTAACTACCAGACATACAGGCATATACCTCAAAGACGAGATGTTAGTCTTTTTCCTACAACAAGTTGCCTAAGTAGGCAAATAAAATAATTTTGTATATGTTTGTATCAAACAAAATAACAGATGGAGATCCTAAGAAAATTTGATTTAAAAGTATTTATAGTACTATTAGTGCTAACCGTTGGCATTGATTACTTTAACGATCCCACGTTTGGGCAAAAAGATATTATTTTTGGAGCTGCTGCATCTACAATAGGTGCACTAGTTTGGGGAGTATTCAAGAACCGACTAGGCTTCTAGAATACTATTTTAACACTTAAATGCACTGAAGATGTAATTGTTTTCAGAAACAATAAGTTAACCTGAATTAAGGAAATTTTGCTCCTACACAAGGAGTAGGTGTAACGATTAAATTACTACCATATTAATGAAATGTATTACAAATAAAAACTTAATGAGTGAGAAATACTTGATTACACATATAAGATGAAAAAAGGGCCATATGAAATTGAATTTCATATGGCCCTTTTTATATTACTCTACTTTGAAGAACTCTTCTAACTCTTGTAAAGTTCCTTCACTCTGTTTCATATCTTTTACTATTTCACCTTTTTCTAATACTACAATACGTTCACATACATCGGTAACGTGATTTAAATCGTGACTAGAAACCAAAATAGTAACATCTTTATTTTTATTTAAATCTTTTAATATATTTTTCAGTCTGAACTGCGTACTTGGATCCAAATTCGCAAAAGGTTCGTCTAGGATTATTACCTCGGGATTACCAATAAGCGTAGCTACTATTCCTACTTTTTTCTGGTTTCCTTTTGAGAGGTCTCTAAGATATTTTTTAACTCCTAGAATCTCGCCATTAAAAAGCTCTTCAAATTGTGATAGCAATTCCTTTAGATCTATTTTGTTTACACCACGTAAATTTGATATAAATTCGAAATATTCGTCTGGTGTTAAATAACCAATCAGAAAGCTTTCGTCTATATATGAGGATGTGAATTCTTTCCACTCGGATGACTTATTAACTTTAATTTCTTGATTTGTTATTTGACCTGTTGTTGACTTAATAAGATCGAGCAATAGACTAAACATAGTAGTTTTTCCAGCTCCGTTGTTTCCTACTAATCCAAAAGATTGCCCTTTTGGTATCTGTAACTCTTCTATATTTAATACTGTTGTATTATCGTAAATCTTACTTATGTTTTGTAAATGTATCATTTTTTAGCTTTTCAGTTGAGATACAAAGCATTGTACCTTTGAGGTTAATATTTAACTCGCATTGCGTGAGGGATGGAGGCGGCATCCTTTTTTGTTTTTCTCAAAAAAGATATAGCCGAGAGCCCGACCTGTAGCTTTTGCGAAGGGGCACGCCCAAAATATTTTTCTATTTCTCGTTAAATGCTTCAATAATTTTATGCTTTCTTTCGGCCAATTGTTGAGCCACAATATATATTAGTTTCTGATGAAAAATTATACCTAACAACCCTATGGATATAATCAAAACTATGCTTCCTGTATATCCGTACAACATATCGCCTATCCAAAATATTAGTACAGGGAGTGCCAAAAGTGGAATTACCATTAACCATTGTTTTGCCCCTGTACCTTGGTAATTCATAACTGCGCTACGGGTTAAATCTATTGGTTTATTATTGTACGATGATAGTAAAAGGAGTAATAATATATTGACTCCGATATTGTAGATTGCAGCTGCAAAATGCATTACTAATATTTTCCACCCGAAATATACGTAGGGGGTTGATAGTATGAAAAATAAAAGTACTGAAAATGACATTATTGCGAATTTTGATTTTACGTAGGTTAATAAATTTGTACGCTGCGTCATTAGCATTGAGTAATGCGAACTATCCCATGACGGAATAAATTGTCCGAAATTGATGGCAAATATTCCGGTAATAAATATTGCTACAAAAATTAATAGCACGTGAGAGTCTTGATATATTGGATTTGTATAGAAAATTAATCCATAAAACAATAACGCAAATGACATGTACACAACTGTTTTTGGACGCTTATTTCGCCAAATCATTTTTAAATCTAATTTTATATATGGTGCAATTTCTCCTAAACTATCAGCCCAATCCATGCTTCTTAAACTAGCTTTTTCTGATTTACTTTTGATTGTATCATCAAGATTCATACGAGAAACTAAATACCTGAAATCGATGTAATAAAAACCTAGTACCATTGTTAATGGTATTATTAATAGAATTGGATTTTTAATTATTGAATTGAGTAATAATCCAAAGTAGTCTTGCGCTGAGAAGATTTGAAAATATTTTAAGATAAATAATGCTAAAAAAAACACTAACACCGGAAGTAGGAATTTTACATTATCTGTAAATAATTTTTTCAGAATTATATTTAGGAAATTATTACTCATTACAAATAATCCCATGGCAATAATCCAAACAACAATTTCGGTTACCGAATATCCATATTCCTGTAGATTTAATGAAAACGGAATAATAAATAAAAAAGGGATTAAATTAAACCCAGAGAATTTTGACTTAACTAGTAAATAATTAACTATTAGGCTTTTCTTAATAGGTAAAAATAAAAAAGGTTTTATTGATATAACTGGTAAGCTTTGCATCATAAACCTCATAAATAAATCCATACCTAAATAGACAAGTGTAAAGGAGTTTACTATTATTAGAGGGTCGCTAGTAACTCCCATATCTTCTTCTAAAATACGAGGGAGTAGAAAACCTAAAGCTGCGAAAATAGCGGCAAAGTATAGAACAAAAAAACCTAAAAGCAGATTTAGAAAAATATTTTTATTTCTAAAACGCGAACGTGTAGATTCTTTTCTACTTAGATTGATTAATTGTAGAATCATAGATAAAAATTTGATGGTTAAAATTAGGGATAATCTTGTTTTATAGTCTTAATGAAATGCTAAAAAATAATTTGATTTTAATAATTCATTTATTCTATATAGGTACAATATTAATACTTATCGCTGCCTTTCCTTTACATAAATTGCTTTTTCGCCATAACTAATTATTGCACTTAATTGTTCTAAAATTTCGGCACCTATAATTCCGTCAATATTACAAGAATCATGCTGGCTCAATGCCTCGTTAATTTGTGTTAAATCGAAAAGAATAATATTATCGAGATGGATAGGAACTTCCCCTAAACTCATTGTTTCGACTTTTGCTTGAAAAGTATCCATATCAATAGCTCCTGCTCCAGCAGCTTTATAATCTGACTCTTCAGGGTGTAAGTTATATTTCTCAGCATATTCGGTTCCTACGCAGCTTGATGAAGCCCCTGTATCGAGTATAAAATTACCTTGAACACCATTTAATACTATCTGAAACTGATAATGGCCAATTTCATTTTTCCCCAATTTTATTTGGTGATAACCTTTTTGATCTAAAAATTCTGCTATATCCATATTTTACATTAAAAAACTATCGAACTTAAAGATATTTATCTAGAATGCAGAATAAAAATCTATTTTTAAATGGTTAAGTAATGTTAACTTACTGTTTTTCTAAATTTAAGAGTTTAAATTTGCATCTCAATAAGTAATTAAATGAATAAAAAGATATATATAGCCATTGCTCTTTTAGGAATCTCCATGCTAGGAGTTATTTCGTTTCAAGCATATTGGCTTAAAGAAAATCATAAAACTGAATTAAGAAATTTCAAGCATGATATTTACCGCTCTTTATCTACTGCCATGAATCATGAGCTAGAGATAAGGATAGATAAAGTTGTAAATACTATGGGGGTAAACAAATATTGGTATAGCAATGATAACGAACCAAAACATAGACGCAGGAGACATCAAAATGCTAATACTCAGCCTAACTACTTTGAAGTTGAAAAAATTATAACGAATGGCATTTTAGGCGATTCTGCTTTTTTTGAATTTAGAATTAATGATAGTATTGTTGAAAGTAAAGCATGGAAAAGTAGAAGTGGTAGTAATAGACAATTAGATTTTAGGCAGAAAAAGATGGATAGAATTCTGCTTTCAGTAATGTCAAAAATGGACAATCCTCATCAAGTACCAGGTATTAAATTTAATTCTGATGAGTTTAATAAAGCATTCAAAGAAGAACTAAATGAGCTTGGAATAGATATTGACTATAAACTCGCATTAGTAGTTTATAAGGATGAAATAATAAAGGAAATAAAAGGCAAATTCAAAAAATCTGAACTTGATAAAGCTACTTTCTTTAATATTAAGCACTCATCATATCCAGGGGCAAGAGTTGCAGTATTATTTCCTAATAAAGGCATGTATATTGTTTCTAAAAATGCCATGATGTCAATAACTTCATTTATTTTAATCCTATTTTCTATAGGAAGTATCTTATATATAATTCGAAGTTTCTTTAGCCAAAAACGCATCTCTGAAATTAGGAGAGACTTTATGAACAATATGACTCATGAGTTAAAGACACCAATATCTACAGTAGGCTTAGCACTTGAAGCTATGCAGGATTTTAAGATATTAGAAAATCCTGAACGAACAGAACAATATATTAGTATTGCTCGTAAAGAGAATCATCGATTAGGAATGCTGGTAGAAAAAGTTCTAAAAATGTCGGCTTACGAAAGGGAAAATATTCATATGAAATGGGAATTTGTAAAAGGCGATACAACTGTTGATGATGTAATAAATAATCTTACTTTCCAGATAGAAAATAAAGGAGGAATAATAAACAAAAACATGGATGCAAGCTCCGCTATTATTAAAGTAGACAAAGTGCATTTTACAAATGTGATATATAATTTATTAGACAATGCATTAAAATATTCTATCGACAAACCTGAAATCAGTATAAACACCTACATAGAAAACTCATTTTGGTATGTTGAAATTAAGGACAATGGAATGGGAATACCAAATGCATATCAGAATAAAATATTTGAGAAATTTTTTAGGGTTCCATCCGGCAATGTTCATAATGTAAAAGGTTATGGACTTGGCTTGAGTTATGTTTTCAATATTATTAATAAATTTGAAGGAGATATAAGTGTAAAAAGTGAGGTTGGAGATGGAAGTACGTTCACAATAAAATTACCTATAAACAATGGCTAAAACAAAGATATTACTAGTAGAGGATGAAGTTTTTTTGGGACAGATAGTAAAAGAAAGTTTTGAAACTAGGGGTTTTGAGGTAGATCATTTTACTGATGGCGAAAAAGGATTGGAAGGTTTTAAAAGTATAGATCCTGATATATGTGTTTTGGATGTTATGCTGCCTATGATGGATGGATTTAGTTTAGCTAAAGAAATTAAAAAACTAAACCCTTCAAAACCTATCATTTTTTTAACAGCAAAATCGATGACTGAGGATGTAATAGAAGGCTTCTCTATTGGGGCTGATGATTATGTACGGAAGCCATTTAGCATGGAAGAACTAATTATGCGTGTAAAAGCTGTATTAGGAAGAAATGCTAATGCTGAGAAAAAAGTTGAAGTAGAACAAGTTAAAGAATATCAAATTGGACAATATAATTTTTTTCCAATAAAGCAAGAATTGCATAATCAAGCTGTTGTAAAAAAGCTTACTTCACGTGAATCAGAACTTTTACGTATGCTTTGCGAAAGTAAAAACTCATTAGTTGAAAGAGATGTTATTTTGAAACAACTTTGGGGTGATGATTCTTTTTTTAATGCTAGGAGTATGGATGTTTTTATTACAAAACTCCGCAAGTACCTTAAAGACGATAAAGAAGTAGAAGTAATTAATGTAAGAGGAAGAGGCTATAAACTTATTTTTTAATTTCATTTTAGTGTTAATCACTATGGTAAGATAGCACTACTCCACCTCTAATAAAACTTCATTTTTTTCAACTGCATCACCAATATTAATATTAATACTTTTTAGTTTTCCCGAACTATTGGCTTTAATTATATTTTCCATTTTCATGGCTTCTAATACAAGTAAATGTTGGCCTTCTATAATTTCTTCATTCTGCTTTACTAATAACTTAATAACCAAACCCGGCATAGGTGCCTTTATATTTTTTTCATTATTGTTATTCTTTTTACCTAAGCCTAAACTACTAATAAGTTTATCATACTGATCTTTCAAGGTGATATTAAATAGTTTTCCATTTACTAGAACCTCTATATTTTTATTTTCTTCGTTTACAGAAATTATATCTAAATCATAGTTTTTATCCTGCATCCTTATCTTGAAATTATCTTCATTTTCTGATTCAATTTCAAAATCAAATAATTCTGAATTTATTTCTCCTTTAGATTCGGAATCTTTGTCGAGCTCAATACTATAACTATTCTTATTTACATTAGCTTCTATCATAACTGTGATAATATTTATTAACTGGTTCTACCTAAATTTGGCATGTATGTTTTATTCTTTATCAACAAGATAAAGAATTACAAGTTATATATTACACCAACACTACCCCTACTTCCAATCTCTACAAATAAACCAATTACATCAGTAAACATATATCTTCCTCCTAAATGGGCTCCAAAACCAAAACTACTACTATGGTTGGTGTTAAAGCCAAGGTCTAAACCTGCATACAGGTCAAATATTGATGGCATTTCAAGAAGTCTTTGAAAATGGTAGTCTCCACGAATATTAAAATAAAAATTACTACTGTCGAAATTAAAGTTAATTCCACCTCCTACCGAAAAATCATCGTGTATACCATAATCATAATTGGCTACAATTCCTGACCCATAACCATAAAACTCTAAACCAGCACTTACCTTTTTATCTCCAATACCATCCCATGCTTGCCCATATGACAATGAAGTAATACCAATAATAAAAAGTATTATTAAGAACGTTTTTTTCATAACAAGAGGATTGTTTATTTTAATAAAAAAAGGAGGCTCTATCAAGCCTCCTTTTATATTTCTTTATAGATATAATTACATTCTCATTGTGACTCCAATTCCAGCTTGACCTCCTAGTTTTCCTCCACCAAGTTCAACGTAAACACCCCATTTCTGGCTCCAGAACCAACGTCCACCAACTTGTAATCCAAGGTCTAATTCACTATTTTTTGAAGTATCATTTCCCATATAAACTCCGAATCCAAGATTTGCACCTCCATAAACATCCCATGCAGCAGGTAGTCCAAATAATTTATCAAAGTAATAATTACCTTTAACTCCTAGTGTTAAATAATCAAGATCAAAACCTGTAAAAGCTGTTGGGGCAATAGAAATTTGAGAAGCAATAGGGATTTCCCAACTTACACCAATTAAACCAATATTAAGTTGGCTCATAGCTCCCGTATTACTAGCTCCTCCTGAAGTGGCAGGACCATTTTGAGCATTTATTGCAAAAGATGCTAAAATTGCAAAGAATAAAACAGTAATTTTTTTCATAATAATAATTAATTTAAAGTTAAGATTTTCACCTTTTTAAGGTAAATGATTAAGTTTTTCACTATAGCTAATATAAAAAAAAATAAACAAAATTAATAATTTATTAATCGACTACTATATGCCCCCAGTTTTCACCACTCCTAATTCTATTTAACTGAGTATGTGTAATACCGTACTGCTTTGCGATTACTTTTAATCTTGTATTAGGATTCCTCTTTAAAAATTTCTTTAAACGAATAACTTCTGTCTCGGTAAGTTTAGCATTTCTGATAATGCCTTTTCTATTTATCTTACCATATGCGGGGTTATTTCTTTGATGAGCTTCCATCTCACTTTTAGATGCCCATTGTAAGTTTTTTAGTTTATTGTTAGTCTTATCAAAATCTAGGTGAATAACAAATTTCTGATCTTCACGCTTTGGAGGCAAAAACTGTATTGCTACCAATTTATGAATATACCTAGATGTTTTTTTCATTTTATAAGTTATCCTTAACAAATCATACCCTGCTATTACAGTTGGATTCATCAGCTTACCTTCTTCGTTACTAGCATAACTTATTACACGACCATAATTAGAAATTTTATATCTTTCACCAAAATTCTCCCCGTCAATTTCTAATACTTTCCATTCTTCATCACGAAAACTTGCAATCATTTGTATTGTCTTAATTGTTAATATTTACTCCTTTTTAAAAATTTGCTTTATCCTAGCTTTATTTGGGTAGATAGTTTTTAAAAGTAAGAAAAATACTTCTGGACAATGACTTGAATAGTTAAAAACAAATGTAGTCTAAATATTGCAAATATTTGATAATCAAATGGGAATATTATTAAAAAGTATCATTTTTTCAATATAATAAAGAGTGATTAAATCCTGAAACCTCAACATACAAAAGAATTACATTAGTTTACCATCTAGAAATCAATATATTTAATTTTTCAAATCTATTATATTCTATGCATTTTAATATTTAATATCATGAAGTTTTATTCACATTGAAGTAATGTAGTAAAGATCTAATCAAAACCCTTATTTTTATCATAAATAATAAACAAATTACTTCTTAGATTTGCTTGATTTTATCAACTTAAACAACATACATAAACATGATTAATATTAACTTAAAAAGAGCCTCGTTCTTTATAGCAACTGTTACGTTGCTTGGAGCGTGTAGTTCTGAAAACAAAAAAAAGGTGGACAATTCAAATCCTCTATTGACTGAGTTTACAGGTGAATTTGGTGTAGCACCATTTGACGAGATAAAACCAGCCAATTTTATTCCTGCAATTAAAGAAGGTATTAAACAAGGGAATATTGAAATTGAAGCTATAGTAAACAATTCTGACAAACCTACTTTTGAAAACACAATAGAGGCTTTCGAAAAATCGGGAAGTTTACTAAACAGAACAAGTACTTTGCTTGGTCATTTAAATTCAGCCGAGACCAATGATGATATTCAAAAAACTCAACGTGAGGCTTCGCCACTTACAACAGATTTTTATAACGACATCCTTTTAAACGAGGCATTATTTGCAAAAATCAAAACAGTATATGAGCAAAAGGAAACACTTAACCTTAATGCAGAACAAACAACTTTACTGGAAAACATATATACTTCTTTTGCTAAAAATGGTGCAATATTAAATAAAGAGCAAAAAGAACAATTAAGAAATATTAATAAAAAGCTTTCTAGCCTTGCTATTAAATTTGGTGAAAATACTTTAGCAGAAACTAATGGTAATTTTATTGAAGTAAAAAATGAAAGTGAATTATCAGGTATTCCACAAGATGCTATTGATAGAGCAAAAAAAGTAGCGGAAGAAAAAGAACTTAAAGACTCTTGGATTTTCACTTTACATGCTCCAAGCTATCAGGTAGTAATGAAATATGCTGATGATAGAGCTTTAAGAGAGAAAATGTATAAAACATACAAGGCTCAAGGCAATAATGGAAATGATAATGACAATAGAGAGGTTGTTAAAGAAATAGTTATACTTAGATACGAAAAAGCAAAATTACTTGGATATAATAATTATGCTGATTTTGTATTAACAGAGCGTATGGCTGACTCTGCACCTCAAGTAATAGGTTTTCTTGGTGACTTATTAGACCTTGCGAAGCCAGTTGCTTTAAGAGAAAAAGCTGAAGTAGAAAGTTTCATAAAAAAGAGCGGCGCTAATCACGAATTACAAATTTGGGATTGGACTTATTATTCAAATAAACTTAAAAAGGAAAAGTTCAATATCAATGATGATGATTTAAAACCATACTTTGAATTGGATAAAGTTCAGCAAGGAATGTTTGAAATTGCCAACAAACTTTACGGGTTAAACTTTAAACAAATAAAAAACATTCCTACTTGGCATAAAGATGTAAAAACATTTGATGTAACTGACGAAAAAGGAAATCACGTAGCTATATTTTATACAGATTATTTCCCTAGACCAGGAAAACGTGGTGGTGCTTGGATGAATTCTTTGAAAAAACAAAGGATAGAAAATGGAAAAAACATACGTCCACAAGTAATAAATATTTGCAATTTCACACCTCCTAGTGATACAAAACCATCTTTACTTACTTTTAGAGAAGTAGAAACAATGTTTCATGAATTTGGACATGGATTACACGGAATGCTAGCAAATACACAATACGAAAGTTTATCTGGGACGAGTGTTTACAGAGATTTTGTAGAACTTCCTTCTCAAGTATTAGAAAATTGGGTAAGCGAGCCAGAAGCTTTAAAACTTTTTGCTCAACATTACGAAACAGGAGAAGTAATACCTGCTGAGTTAGTTGAAAAAATATTAGCAAGTTCAAATTTCAACGAAGGTTATTCAACTATGCGTCAACTTAGTTTTGGTTTTCTAGATATGAAATGGCACTCACTTGACGCTGATGGATTGGCCAATTTGGAAGGTGTTGGAGAATTTGAAAATCAAGCAATGGGTAAAACAAATATTTTCCCTGATGTTGAAAATGACATAATGAGTACTCAATTCGGACACTTATTTGCTGGTGGATATGCTGCTGGTTATTACAGCTACAAATGGGCTGAAGTATTAGATGCTGATGCATTTGAAGCATTCAAAACAAATGGTATTTTTGATAGAGAAACAGCTACAAAATTTAAAGATAACGTTCTTACAAAAGGAGGTACTGAACACCCAATGATACTTTATAAGAGATTTAGAGGTGCTGAACCTTCTCCAAATGCATTAGCAAAGAGAGCTGGATTTATTAAATAGTAATCTGAAATCAGTAATACAGTAATGCAGTAGTATAGTGATTAGTAATTTTGCAATGTATTAATTACTAAATTTCGATATACATATACTAAAAATAGGTTATTGTATTACTGATTAAATTTATTATTAAAAGTTTAGTATTAAAAAACTGTTCATCAGTTAAATAAATAAAAATGATAGATACAATCTTAAATCACCGTACAATTCGCAAATACACTTCTGAAAACATTTCAGATAATGATTTAGAGGATATATTAAATGCTGGGATACGTGCTTCTACAACTGGGAACATGCAGTTATACAGTATTATTGTTACTCGTGACGAAGAAATGAAAGAGAAATTAGCTCCTTTTCATTTCAACCAACCTATGGTAAAAAATGCCCCAATTGTACTTACATTCTGTGCTGATTTCAATAGGTTTAATAAATGGTGTGAGGCTCGTGATGCAAAACCTGGTTATGATAATTTTCTGTCATTTTACACAGCTTCTGTCGATGCTTTATTAGTAGCTCAAAACGTAACTTTAGCAGCCGAAGAAAAAGGGTTTGGTATTTGTTATTTAGGAACAACAAATTATATGGCTCAACAAATCATTGATACATTAAATCTTCCTAAAGGAGTTGTACCAGTAACCACAATTACTATTGGAGTACCTAATGAAAGTCCTGAATTAACAGATCGTCTACCTTTGGATGGGATTGTACACTTCGAAGAATATAATGATTATTCTGTTGAAGATATTAATAGAGTATACGAGGAAAAAGAAGCTTTACCTCTAACAAAACAGTTACTTGATGAGAATAAAAAGGAAACTTTAGCACAAGTATTTACTGACAACAGATATACAAAAGAAAATAATATCACATTCTCGAATGCTCTTCTAAAAGTACTAGAAGATCAAGGGTTTATGAATCAATAATATTTTCATAAAAAATACAAACATCGAAGGCTTATAACTTCGGTGTTTAATCAATCTTAAAAACTCAGTTTTATATTCTATAATATAAAACTGAGTTTTTTTGGTATAATATTTGTAATTACCATAAATATCTATATTTAAGCATATAAGTTTAGATGATAAATATTTAACCTAAAATTAACTTTAACTAGGTTTATATCATTATATCTTAATAATATTTGTATGTATCTTTGTACAAACCAATTTATTCAAATTTAAAAATGAAAAAGCACTATAACACAACCAGCAGAAAAGAAGTTGTTTTCAACTTGCTTTTAGAAGCAGGATATATTCTAGCCTTCTTCTTGCTTGCTGCAACACTTTATTCTATCTTTTTTTAGACTAAAATTCATAACAGAATACATTTTCCTTATTTATTGATTTATCATCAGTAAATTAGGTTTTCCTTATGCTTTTTCACTAAATACATCTTCATCCAATATTTTAAATAATAACCTGAATATCATCCTCAATCACTTTTTATAAATATCAAAAAAAACAGCCCGAGTATATTAGCCTCGAGCTGTGTAAAACCCAACATTTTGCTGGTACTTTTCTAACCTAATATTCCTTATTTAACCATCATCCACTTAGAGATAGATTTATCTCCTGCTTCTAATTTGTAGACCTTAACGCGCTTTAAAACAAGCCACATCTATACATTCAAAGCTAATTTAAGATGTACTTAATATTTGTTTTACCTTTTTTAATAATTTCAGATGTTTCCCATAATTATTATTAGACGCTATTTCTTGCTATACGCTATAATTTTACTTGTTATTGTTTGTGAATTGCTTTGGATACGAAGCGTATAAACGCATAGCTGGATTAGGTTCAGAATAGTATTAATAAGGAATGGAGAACATTAAATAATCATTATTAACTAATGCTATTAAAAAAATGCGACAATAGCAGAAAGAACTTTGCTCCTAGATAAAATAATAAAAAACACTTTTTGTTATGATTCATTTTTCAGAATTGTGAATATATCCTATTTTTACAAAAAACATTAAAATGGACAAGCAGGTAATTCTAGATAAAACCCGAGATTATATAAAAAAAGAATTAAGTGGAGATGGATCTGGTCATGATTGGTGGCATATTCATAGGGTTACTAAAACTGCTATGCAGATTGGATGTAAAGAAAAGGCAGATTTATTTATTGTAGAACTTGGAGCTATGCTTCATGATTTAGGTGATTTTAAGTTTCATGATGGTGACCATACTGTAGGTCCGAAAATGGTAAAAGAGTGGTTGCAGAATATGAATACTGATGATCAAACAATAAAAAAAGTTGTAGATATAGTAAAAGAAATATCATATAAAGGTGCCGATGTAGAAACTCCAATGAGCACCCTGGAAGGTGAAATTGTACAGGATGCTGATAGATTAGATGCCATGGGTGCAATAGGCGTGGCTAGAACATTTGCATATGGAGGGAGTAAAGGTAGAGAAATGCACAACCCTGAAACTAAGCCTGAACAACATAATAATTTTGAAGATTATAAAAATTCTAAGGCTCCAACTATAAATCATTTTTATGAAAAATTGCTTCTATTAAAAGATAGAATGAATACTAAAACAGCTAAAAACATGGCTAATAAACGTCACGAGTTTATGAAAGACTATTTAGATCAGTTTTATAAAGAATGGGAAGGGGAAAGGTAAATTCTATATTTTATGAGGTTTAAAAGGGAAGAATTTCAAAAAAATCCCCCTCGAATAAAACCGGTTAATTGTAGCTGATATTGAAATTGGGTTAATTCTCAGGGGTAGATAATCTTAGGATTAATCTTAATCAAAAGTAATGCTATTGTAATCAATAAAAAGTGACTTTTACTTTGTTAACAATTATTTAACAATACCGACACTACTAAAACTATTAAACCAGGAAACGCCTGTCAAGTGTAATTAATTAAATACTTCTTCAAATAATATGTAACTACCAGCCTGACAAATTACTTCATCTTCCCCTTTACCTTTTTTTATTTAGAATAGAAAACACCTGATTATATGATTCAAGATAAATTTATACATTTCAGAAACACTAAAATAAGATATAGAGATAGTGGAAAAGGGAGTGCTATTGTACTTTTACATGGCTTTCTTGAGAGGGTAGAAATGTGGGAATATTTTACATCAAAAATTAGTACTTCAAATAGAGTCATCGCAATTGACCTTTTGGGACATGGAGAAAGTGAATCAGTTGGATATGTACATACAATGGAAACAATGGCAGAGTATGTAAAAGGAGTATTAGATTATCTTAAAATCAGAAAATTTATTTTAGTTGGGCACTCAATGGGCGGATACGTAGCATTAGCAATGTCAGAAAAATTTGCGGATAACATTAAAGGACTCTGTTTATTTCACTCTACTAGCTTACCAGATACTGACGAGAAAAAGCAAAATCGTAATCAGGCTATTTCATTAGTTAAAGAAAATCATAAATCGTTTATTAGAATTGCCATCCCTATGCTTTTTAGACCTAAAAACAGGAAAATATATTCTAATGAGTTAAAAGAAGTAAAAAAACAAGCGTTAACAACAAGTAAGCAAGGAATAATAGCTGCAATAGAAGGCATGAAAATACGTGAAGATTTAGAAGTAATACTACGTTTTGCTCCTTTCCCTAAGTTAATGATAATTGGCAAATATGATAAAGCATTACCTTATGACTCACTAATTACTCAAGCAAAAAATGCTAATAATATGTCAGTTTCTGAATTTACGATAGGACATATGGGGCATATAGAAGCAAGAGAAGAAACACTTAGCGCACTTGTAAAATTTATTAGATTTGTAAATAAATAATATTAGTCATTGAGATATTGACAACAAATGTACTCTTTGGGATAAAAAAGAGTAAACGAGATCATTTGGAATCAAACTAATAGGTATCTTATTTTACAGTGAATTTAAATATTCAAGGGTGACACAAAACAAAACGCAGATAAATTATTAAATCATACATTTTTTAAATTATGAAATTAGAAAAAACACAACGAGCAAGTTCTAAGGTTAATTGTAGAATAGTCCATACTAAATCTGGGCTATATTTTAATGGTTATTCCTATTACGGTAAAGAAAAAAATACTCTCTCAAAAGATAATTCAAAGGAATACACATGCCGTGGAAAAACAGATGAAGAAATTTATCAATTAGCTTTTGGAAATAATATGGAAAGAAGCGAGGGAGTTGATTATATTAGAAATGTAATTGTTTATGCAGGAAGTGAATTACATACAATATTACAGGAATTTTATGACATATATGAATACCTACCTCTGGGGGAGTTTCATGTAGAGAGAAATGGTTAATTAATTTCAAATGTGCTATTAAAATTAAAGTATTTTTAGTTTTAGCAATTTATAAAAATCTATGCATAGCCTAATATACTGTGTCGTAATTAAAGAAAAACATCATATTGAGCGAAACGCAGTGAAGTCGAAACATCTCATTGTCTCAAAATCAAGACTTTGAGATTTCTCCACTTCGGTCGAAATGAAGATAAAGCTAATTATGACATTAGTCTGTAAGCTACGGATATATTATTTAAAGGGTTCTACCACGAATATTGTGGAAATATCGTCATATATAGCGGAGCCAAAGCGAAGTCGAAATATCTACTAGAGTATTCAAAGATTATGTTATCACTGTTGCTATAGGTCTTTCAACTGCATCTACATCACTACGTGCTGTAAAATTCATTACCCATGACGACTTTTATTTTAGTGATAATTTATTATTTAGTACACGTCATCCTGAGGCCTAAGATATTAAATATGTTCAATGAGGTAATGACAATATAAAATCACTATCTTANNAAAAAGTTTATGTTAATCACTCTTTCAATAGATACTTCGACTACGCAAAAGCTCCGCTCAGCATGACGGTCACTCGTCATTAGCTCATTGGAGTTTTTTCTAAAAACTTAAGCCTCAAGATGACGTGTCGAGTTCCATACAAATAAGGGTAGAACCATTTAAAGAAGATAAAACTGATAATAGAAAGATTCTAATTGAAAAACAGTAAGAGAATATATTATTACACATCAAAAAAGCCCTAAGCAGACTGCTTAGGGCTTTAAAATTTTATGTAGTAAGAATAAATTAAGCTAACTTAACATCAACTGCATTCAATCCTTTTTTTCCTTCTTCAACATTGAAAGTAACATCATCACCTTCTCTTATTTCGTCAACTAATCCTGAAATGTGAACGAAAATATCGTTTTTAGAATCATTGTCTGTAATAAATCCGAATCCTTTAGAATCGTTGAAAAATTTTACTGTACCTGTACTCATCTGTATTGTTTTTATTTATTTATGCAAATGTAAGATTACATTTCGGTTTACAAACATAAAGAGCCCAAATACTTAAATAAATATTCATACTGCCCAATTCGGCTGATAAACAGCCACTTAACAGGTATTTAATTGCTTCCAGCCACGCAAAAAACTCTTATTAGGCTAATTAAACGGAGTACTTCTCTAGCACAACCGTACCTAAAGAAGCGAAGTAATGACTTTCAAGATGTCTGGGTTGTCGAACGTCAAACAAAAAATGACCTGTTCTGGCACCCCACACTTCCATATGATTACAAACAAGTATTGGAAAATTGAATAGTGGTGCATTTGTCAAAATTGGTTATTTCAAAACCGATTATGATTTACTATTTCAGGATGTAATTTTGGGAAGCTTATTTAGTCAGGTAGAGAAGACTATGAATGTATTAACTACAAAATATCTGAAGGCCTATACCTCCTATGAGAGTATTAAATATCAGCTAAACAATTTAAAAAAAAGGGAAAATAAAACGTGTTGGGTTATAATGGAATAGTATTCTATAAATCTAATTTGTGGTATTTACAACAATCTAAACAACAAGCTTATGCGGGAAATAACGATAAGCTTTCTTCTGATAAATAAGTTCATGATTATGTAAAACTTAATTCAATTTAGCAGGAATAAAACAATAGATACAAGTTTAAGATAAAAAACTGTATTTACTTGTATCAACCCTCTACGCTTAGCTTCTTTAATTAAAGAAAAAAAGATAAATCTTGAATGCAAAATAATTATTTTTTTTGTCAGAACAATATTCATCGTATAAATATTCATCGTATATTTGCGATGAACAAATTAGAGACTAAAATGAAGAGAACTTTAGAAACAATTGATTATCATGAAGACACAGAGGAGATGGCGAAGTTTGCTAAAGCTTTGGGACATCCTACGCGTATTGCGATACTCAGACACCTTGAAAAATCTTGTACATGTTTCACTGGCGAAATAGTTGATATTTTTCCATTGGCGCAGTCAACTATATCTCAACATTTAAAAGAATTGAAAAATGCAGGATTAATTAAAGGAGAGTTAAATCCTCCTAAAGTTAAGTACTGTAT
>LGVF01021168.1_pt1 | contig 23905 bp, 17 predicted proteins | sample 469901 | NCBI WGS metagenome assembly LGVF01 (sample SAMN03893561, study PRJNA290197) | marine sediment metagenome | material: sediment; isolation source: combined push core samples #3730, #5133, and #5579 collected at Hydrate Ridge | place: Pacific Ocean: Hydrate Ridge
TGTTCCCTATAGTATTTTTTTATAAAAAAGGAGCTGCAACTACAGTACAGCAAGTACAGACTACTGTTGTGTCAACTATGGAATGACGGCTGATTAAATGTCATTCTAGAGTTGACACAACACTATCATGTTTAGTCCAGGTATATTGATCTGTTAGTTGTTGCTCTTATCCTTCCTCGTTTTTGAATAACCCCACGAACCTATTGTTAATAAGGTATACAACCCAGTAATAAAAATCAGTTGTTGGGGTTGGCTGCTCAATTCATAATAAATAATTGAGGCCGTTCCACATAGAAGGCCAGAAAAGGCGAGAAGGGTAAGGATTAACGATGAATCTGTTATGTTCCGAATTTTAAAATTAGCATAAGCCATAAGCAGAGAGACCAATAAAAATGTTATACTGCCGAACTCAAGAATCAGTTCAAGGCTCCCAACAAACACGAGAAGAAAGGCAAATGTTGCTATGCTGATAATGGCATTAACTGGGATAGTATTAATTTGTCTAGTTAGATACCCTGGCAGATAGCCATCTTTAGCGATAACTGCCATGAGTCTTGATGCGCCAAATATTGTCCCGCTAATAGCACTACTAGTGGCCAGCAGTGCACCCAAAATTACGAGATCAGTTCCCCAGCGACCCAGTATGTTGCCGGCACCGGAGGCTAGTGCATACTCTTTGTTTTCTATTATCTCTGCAAAAGGAAGTGCCAGAATAGCGCCTAGGGAGATAACAACATAAATCAAAATAGTTAGAAATATGGCGGAATATATAGCTTTGGGAATGTTTTTTTCGGGACTTTCCATTTCATTGATGGCATGTATAACGAGTTGAAAACCCTCATAAGCCACAAAGGTAATTGAAGCAACGATCAAAACAGAAAATATGCTGACCTCGCAGTTGTTCTGCATTAACACGGGAAGAGTTGTCTGGCTGTGATTCATAAGCACAAATGAGATGACAATCAGAATTACCACTTTGGTATAGACCATGATATCTTCTATTTTCCCCATCCCTTTCACACTCCAGAGGTTAATAAGGGTAAAAACAAGAATCACCCCCCCTGCAACACCCTTACGTATCCATTCGTTATTGGCAAAAGAAAACTCACTAATCGCATACGATGCAAAGGTGTAGGAGTAAAGAGCCAAGGTACTGATATACCCAAATACGACCCACCAACCTATAAGGGATGCAGCAAAAGGAGAGTCTGGAAAAGTTCGTTTATAAAATGAGTAAGTGGCCCCTTCATCTTTATAATAGACAGCCAGCTTAACATATGAATAAGCAGCCAGGGCAGCGATCACTCCACCAAGGATGATTGCTATTGGAGTAAAAACACCAATCATTGAAACAGAAATTCCAAGAACGCTAAAGATACCGCCCCCAATCATCCCCCCAAGAGCAATGGCAATGAGCTCAGGGACTCCAAGAGCTTTATTCCTCTTCCTGTGGATGTTATGGTTGGGGTTATTCGCGAATAACATCAACTTTCACGAAATTCGAAAACCGTTACTTTCATATTTTTTTAATTTTCGCCACAGAGAGACCCGGTCAATACCGATTATTTTGGCGGCTTTGGTTTTGTTGCCGTCAACGCCTCTGAGTACTGCCAGGATATACTCCCGTTCGTTCTCCTCCAGACTTTTTGCGGTATCCATATGCTTTGCAGGGGGCTGACTGATCATATGATCGTCGTAAGTATGCAATTCAGCCGGCAGGTGACAGACCTGAACATCTCCATCGCCACAGAGAGCCAATGACCGTTCGATAATATTTTCCAACTCTCTCGCATTGCCGGGAAAGTTATATTCCTCCAAGCACTTGAGAGCACTGGGGCTGACGGTGCGAGTTTGGTCATCCTCACTTGAAAATTTGGCGAGAAAATAGTTGGCCAACAGGGGGATGTCATCCCTCCGTTGACGCAGGGGGGGGACGTGCAAGGTTACCACGTTGAGGCGATAGTAAAGATCTTGACGGAATAGTCCCTCCTCTACATCTTTTTTAAGATCACGATTGGTGGCGGCGAGAATGCGCACATCTATCGGGATCTCTTTAGTGTCGCCTACTCTGATAATTTTTTTCTCCTGCAGTACCCGTAAAAGTTTAACCTGCATGGTCATCGGCATTTCACCTATTTCATCCAGAAGGATTACACCGCCGGAAGCTGATTCCAGTAAACCTTGACGCATTTTTCCCGCGCCGGTAAAAGCATCCTTGGTATGGCCAAAGAGTTCACTGAGCACGAGTTCTTCAGTCATGGCTCCACAGTTGATTGGTAAAAAGCGTTTGGTGGCACGAGGACTGAGTTCATAAATGGTACGGGCGACAAGTTCTTTGCCGGTGCCGGTTTCTCCGGTAATAAGTATATTGCAATCCAGTTGGGCAAAGTGGGCGATAGCATCTTTTAATTCCAGGATTTTCTTGTTGTGGCCGATGAATTGTGTTACCCCTTGCTGCGCTTTGATTCTCTGTTTCAGGAAGCTGACTTCGCGGCGTAATACAGTTTTCTCTGTTGCTTTGATAATAAGATCCTGAAGCTCTTTCAACTTGATCGGCTTGGCCATATAATAAAAGGCGCCCCGGGACATGGCTTTTACTGCCGAATTAATTGTGGCATAGCCGGTGACGATGATCACCTCTATTTCAGGGTGAATCTGTTTGGCACTTGTCATTACCTGGACACCGTCTACATCCGGCATCTTGAGATCGGTAATAACCAGATCAAAAGCCGTAAGGTTGAGAAGAGAAATGGCCTCACTCCCATTCGCAGCTGTCGTTACCTGATACCCCTTTTTGCTCAGAAAATGACTGACATTCTGTAAATTAATAATTTCATCATCTACCAGCAAAATGCTGATTGTAGCTTCTCTTGACATTTTCCTCCTAAGGCGGCTTACCCCACAATCCCGGGGGTTTTATGGGGAAATGGGAGAGTGATAATAAACCGGGTACCTCTGCCTTCCTCTGATTTCACATGGATTGTGCCATCATGTTTCTGAATAATGCCGTAAACTACTGCCAGGCCAAGACCGGTACCTAGGCCTTCTTTTTTGGTGGTGAAGAATGGGTCGAACACTTTCGGCAAATTCTCCGTTTTGATGCCGGTGCCGGTGTCTTTTACGGTGATAACTGCCTGATTGTCTTTAGCCACAGCTGTGATGGTAACACTCCCCGGGGGAGTTTCAATTGCCTGCATACCGTTGATGAGCAGGTTAAGTATTGCTTCGACCATTTTCTGAACATCGAGATTCAGTATAAAATTCTCTGGTATAGTTTTTTCAACAGTGATACCGGCAGGAATCTCACTGGCAACAAGATGCATGACTTTATTCACCACTGTCTTTAATTGAACTTCCTGCATCGAAAAAGTCTGGGCTCTGGAAAACTCCAGCAGCTCCCTGACAATTGCCCCGGCTCGCTGGGTTTCCTGATCAATGGTTTTCAGCATCTGTACCGTGAAAGGTGATTGTTCGATATCGGTTTCAGCCAGGGCTAGCTGGCAGGAGGTGGCAATATTGTTGAGCGGGTTGTTAATCTGGTGAGCAGTCCCGGAGGCCAGGGTGCCGATGGAGGAGAGCTTCTGGGCCTGGAAAAGTTGCTCCTGATGTTCTTCCAGCTCTGTAACCATGTTGTTAAAGGTGTGCAGCACCGAGCTAACTTCATCATGCTTTGGGGGCAGCTGCAACTTGCGAAAAGTGCCTGAAGCGATGGCTTTCGCTGCCGTTTCAATAGATTTCAACGGGATAATGATTGTGCCGTAAAGAAGAGCCAGCGCAGCAACAGTAAGGAGGATGAAAATGGCAATAGATTGAAAGAGTAATACCTTAAAACGGCTAACAAAATCTGTCATTTTCTTCTGCTCATATTGGACAAGTCTATCAGTAATACGCACCAATTCATGGCCAATATGCCGTAAAGTTACCCGTGGAGAGCATTCGGAATCACTGTTTTTCGGTATACATTTAGCTTTAAAAGCGTGAAACGTTTTACCATACTCCAAAAGGTATTTTTTCAGCTCATCCAGGTGCTGAGGATGGGCAATTAATGTTGAATCATTTGTCAGGTCGGATATATATTGCTGAGCTTCATATACGTATTCAATAACGAGAAGAAAATCGTCTTCATCGTGACGAATAATGAAGTTTTTCTCATAACGTCTGATTTCAAGGCAGATATTGCTGAGCTTGCCAGCATGTATAAGATGGGAGATATCTTCTTTAAATATTTTGAAATCACGAAGGTAAATACTGCCATAAATGACATAGAAGAGGAGGTAGAACAAGAACCACAAAATCATTTTTTGACGTATATTCAGATGGATCATAGCTGGGTTCTTTTAAAAGCAATCAAAATTTTTGGTTGTTCATTTCACTTTTTTCTTCATTTGCAATTTTCAGACCATAAAAGGCAAGGTCTGCTTTCTTGATCTCAACCAGCAGGGCATGTATCTATTGATTCCCCTGTGAGATTGAAAAGCATAACCTGTGTTAAGGCTTTTCAAGAGAATAACTTCTCTTTCGTCTTTAAGCAAAGCAATGTTGCAATTCGCAACGAATGTTGCTGTCTGCAACATTACAAAACGCAACAATTGTGAATTTTTATCGATTTATAGTATTGATAAACAAGGATAATTCTATATTGTCTCATTTCATTATCATCCCATGAATCGCTGCTATCCTGTTACATATTGAAACAATCGTTTATTTCAGTGTTTCCTTTAATATCTGAATATTTTTCTTTCCAGATAGCTGGCATAACGGTTGCAGAGAAGTCACACAAAGTTCCATATTCCTCTACAATTTTCGTTGAAACATGAAACGAGAAAATAATATTTTTTAACCATTTAACAACGAGGAGAAAAATGACTCTACCAATCATGCTGGTTATGGGGGTGCTATTTTTTGCCATCTTACTTTTTATTTTTGAATGGGTGCGTGTCGACGTTGTCGGCATCCTTATGATGATCATCCTTCCCTTACTTGGTCTGGTGACTCCCAAAGAGGCTATAAGCGGCCTGTCAAGTAACGCGGTAGTGTCGATTATTGCTGTAATTATTATCGGTGCCGGGCTGGATAAGACAGGTGCCATGAACTCCCTGGCCAGAGTACTTCTGAAGTTTGCAGGGAAAAGTGAGAGTCGTATCATGGTGCTCATCTCGGGCACGGTGGCTTTTATCTCCAGTTTTATGCAAAATATTGGAGCAGCTGCCCTGTTTATGCCTGCGGCAAAACGTATCTGTCGACAGACCAACATCCCTGTTTCCCGTATTCTTATGCCCATGGGGTTCTGTGCCATTATTGGTGGCTGCATTACCCTCATCGGTTCCAGCCCCCTCATCCTGCTTAATGACGTGATGAAGATCTCCGATCCGAATATTGAACCTTTTGGCCTCTTTGCCGTTACTCCAGTGGGTATAGCTTTAATTATTGCTGCTCTTATCTATTTCATCGTTTTGGGTCGCTTCATTCTGCCTGCAGGTGATGGCCAGGAGGGGATCTCCGGTCCAATGTCCAGCAATCTTGAACAAACTTATCAGGATATCGGCAATCTTTTCGAAATTCAGGTGCCGGATTCCTTTGACGGCCCAAAGACCTTGGATGAGTGCGACATTCGACCCATATTTTTTACAAGTGTGGTGGCTATTGCTTCAAAAGGCGGCACTACGAATTTTTCACCGGATTTGACCGAAACTATTTCCGGTGGCGATACTCTTGCGGTTGAAGGGCCACCCGAACTGGTTGTAAAGATGGTCCGGTCGTTCGGCTGGCAGATCAAAGAGGATCTTGAACTCTTTGCTGAAAGTCTCTCTCCAAATAATGCAGGTATCATGGAGACCATTATTACGCCACGCTCCGAACTGGTTGGCTCGACCCTGCAGACCTTTTCCTTCCGCAAGAAAAATGGTGTCAACCCCCTGGCCATCTTTCGCAGCAATAAGACCTTTGTCGGAGGTATTTCTACCATGATCTTGCAGCCGGGAGATGCTCTGTTGCTCCAAGGCCCCTGGGAAAAATTTCACTACCTAAAAGAAAAACAAGGCCTGGTTTTTACTGAGGACGTTCAGGGTGAAATTATACGTAGTGATAAGATGAAGTATGCAGTCGGCAGTCTCCTGCTGGCCTTGACCATGATTCTTGGCTTCCATGTTCAACTCTCCATTGCTCTGCTCTCCGGTGCAATGGCCATGGTTTTGAGTAATGTACTTTCCATTGATGAGGCGTATGAGTCTGTAGACTGGATGACTGTTTTTCTCCTTGGCGGTTTAATTCCCTTAGGCATCGCTTTTGAAAAAACTGGTGCAGCTAAGCTGATCGCCGAGACAATTATGGGTGCCATGGGCACGGTATCACCACTGATTCTGCTTACAGTTATTGCCATTCTCACCTCATTTTTTACTCTTGTCGCTTCCAACGTGGGGGCCACAGTACTTATGGTTCCTCTGGCAATGAATATGGCGGGGACAGCCGGTGCTGATCCTCGTATTGCCGCCTTGGTGGTGGGTGTCGCCTGCTCCAACACCTTCATATTGCCAACCCACCAGGTAAACGCCCTGATAATGCGGCCGGGAGGCTATAAAACCCTGGATTATTTCCGTGCCGGCAGTGGTATGACTATTCTCTACCTGGTGGTGATGATGGCTGCTATCTCTACTTTCTACGGGATTTGAAATTGACAAGGAACCCTGATAACAACCGATTTTTTTAAATCTTACCCCCGGCTGTACAATGAATCTTTTCAATAAGAAAAAAGAGAAAGAGAATATCACTTTTGACAGTGATCCTATCTCTAATCGACATCTCAGTGACCTGAAGCTGAAAGCCCAGAAAACTGATCTACCGGAACAGGTGGCCAGCCAAGTGGATTCAGAGCTTGACAGGCTTGGCAAGATTGATCCGATTGCCGCAGAATTTTCGATCGGTATTAATTATATCGAGACACTGCTCTCCTTACCATGGTTTGTCGAAACCAGGGACAACCTTGATCTCGTCCGGGCTGAATCCATTCTAAATCAACACCATTTCGGACTTCAAAGCGTCAAAACCAGAGTACTAGAATATCTTGCTGTTAAGACGCTGAGGAGCAAACAGAAGTACCGTATTCTTATCGTAGATGATGAAGATATAGCTCGCACCAATCTGATACATTATTTTGCTGGTCTGGATTATATTGTTGAAGGGGCAAATAATGGTGTTGAAGCCCTGCATAAGATAGAAACGCTGCAATCTTTTGATCTGATAATAACAGATTTGAAGATGGACCAGATGGATGGTCTCACTCTCATTGAAAAAGTAGCAAAGTCCTGCCCTGATACTGATATTATAATGGTTACCGGTTATGCCACAACGTCTACTGCGGTAGATGCCATGCGGAAAGGAGCCACCCACTATCTCGCCAAACCGGTGCAGCTTGATGAACTGAAGCATACGGTGGAGGATATTCTAGCCAGGCAGGTAAAGCTGCAGGTATCGGACGGCCCGGTTCTCTGTTTCAGCGGTCCTCCCGGCACCGGCAAGACTTCTATCGCCCGTGCGGTAGCAGCTTCTCTTGGACGAAAATTTGTGCGACTGTCCATGGGCGGTTTACGGGACGAAGCTGAGATTCGCGGTCATCGTCGTACTTATGCTGGTGCCATGCCCGGACGCATCATAAATGAGATTAAACGGGCTGGAGCAATCAATGCCTGTATGCTTCTCGATGAGATTGACAAGGTGGGTCAGGATTTCCGTGGAGATCCCGCCTCAGTACTTCTGGAAGTTCTCGATCCGGAGCAGAATTCAAAATTCATTGACCATTATCTTGAGATTCCCTTCGATCTCTCCGCAGTTATGTTCATAGCCACCGCCAATGACCTGGATCGACTTTCCGGCCCACTGCTTGACCGGCTGGAGATCATCGAATTCTCCAGTTATACATTGCAGGAAAAACGAGTCATAGCACAAAAAAAATTACTCCCCCGCCAATTTGCCGATAACGGCCTGAGCGGCAAGTTACCGAGGATTTCAGAACAGACCATTGACCATCTTATCACTGGTTATACAAGAGAATCAGGAGTACGCGGATTGAACCGGGAGATTGGAACTCTCTGCCGTAAACTTGCACTGCAAAGTGTAAAAGAAAAAGAGAAAACCACGGAATCTGTGGTAATTGATGAAAATCTGCTCGTCACCTATCTCGGACCCCGTAAATATAGACAGGAGGCAACCGAGGGTAATGATCAGGTCGGTGTGGTTACCAGCCTTGTCTGGACCCGCTTCGGCGGAGAAATTATGTTTATAGAAGCTTTGCAGATGCCAGGCAGCACCAACCTGATTTTAACAGGATCACTGGGAGAGGTGTTGCGTGAGTCCGCACAAATTGCTTTGAGTTTTATCAGAAGCAATGCTGCATCTCTTGGCATTGCAGAGGATTTCTATGATCATTCCGATATTCATATCCATCTACCGGCCGGCGCTGTATCTAAAGATGGGCCTTCTGCCGGATTGGCCATAGCTCTGGCCCTGATATCCCTGCTCACCAACCGCCCGATTCGGCGTGATGTCTCCGTCACCGGCGAGATGACTCTCAGCAGCAATATCCTGGCTGTGGGTGGTATCCGTGAGAAACTCCTTGCTGCCACAAGATCTGGATGCCGAAAGGTGGTACTACCCCGATTGAACGAAGAGGATATCAAATCATTACCGGACGATGTCACAGAGAATATCGAAATCATTCTGGTGGATCAGCTCCAGGACGCAATTGGTCATCTGTTATGCGATTCTGCTTGATTTCTATTCGGCAATCAATCTGTACCGTAGCTCCCTTTCAAATCCACAGCCCTCTTTCGTTGAATATTGTTACATAGTTTCATTGTGTAACACTGTTCGATCGTCAAGACATTTAAATATTAAAAATAGAGTAATTCCAATAAGTAAATTATGTAAAGATCATTGTTGACAACTCTCTTTTGTTGGGTGTTCTTTTCTGAACGTTACAACATGCAACACCAATTGTATCGATCACTTGTCATTATTCCCTTCTCTCGAGCTAAAAAAATACTTAACTAACTGAAAATATAACTTTTATATTTATCATCCTAGTATGGCATGCTCTGTGCAATTTAGAAAATATGAAGCTAATAAGCTATTTTCTGCACCAGAACTTATAACGTAATCAAGAAGGAGGATGCCATGGGATTTATTGATTGGATAAACTTAGGAAGGAAAAAGAATGAGGAAGTCAAAGTAACCAAAATAAAGAAAAAAAATATTGGTATGGGTGAAATGGCTGCAGGAAATCAAACAGCTGCGGCCAGTGCTCTTGAACAGATGCTGGCACAAAAAACCGCCACCACCAAAATACTCGTGGTACAGGATGGTGACTACCTTTCTCAAGTTACGGATTATGCCCTGAAAATGGCCCAGCGTCTCGATTGTGAAATCATTGCCCTGGATGTCACCGACAGCCCCCTGCAATTCTCTGGTGAGCGAAGGGTGCGGGAAAGCAGCCGCTTCCAGGAGAGGGCACGTCTAAGTGCGGCAAATTTTACCCTGCAGGCCGAATCTCAAGGTGTGAACATAAAACACATCATGGAAATTGCTGATCCGGAAGAGATTGTCGCTCGACTCAGTGCCGAGGATGTCGGTATCCGCTATGTGCTCACCAAGCCTGACCAGGAGAGCCTTCGTGCAAATCAGGAACGTCCACAAGTGCCGGTCTATGATCTTAACTGCTCCCGCTTAAATTACTAACGCAGGACTAATACCATCTATTCATGGAAAAAATTATCTAACGTTTATAGTAAAAGGGGAAACATCATGGAACCTATCACAATCTTTTCGGCATCTGTTGGTCTAGTTTCCATTTGCCGTCTGACTTTTGTCGCTGTAGATTTTTTTGGTAAGGGTTTGTACAGTAAAGGAAGTAAACCTGTCAAACGAGATGACTGGTACTGTTTTTTCAAAACCTCTGATTTGCTTGCCGGCAAGAAGTCACAACATACATCGATGCCTGGAGAACTACTGAAGCAGAGGCGCCGTTTACAGCAACGTCCACGTTTGCGAGCTGAGAGGAATTTATACTGATTAGAGCTTCAGCTGGAAATATCTGGGGCAGAGGTTTCAGGGAATGCCTTTAAAAGATCACGCGTGTGAGCCAGTCGAGGGCATTTTTTATCACCATTTATAGACCAGAACAGGTCGATTGCCACCTCTACCATTGTTTTGTTTCCACTATTTTTTCTTCAGTGGTGACAGTGGTAGTGAGTAGCGGCGTGTACCGTCAAACCGGCAATAACTGTTGGCTATGGCCGCAATCGTGGGAATTGAACCGATCTCTCCCACCCCTTTGGCACCAAAAGGACCAGCCTCATCGGGGTACTCCACACCGATAACCTTGATCTCGGGAATATCCTTTGCCTTCAGGAGGCCTAATTTGGACATTCGGTTCGAGGTAAGTTTGCCGTCTTTTAACGGATAGTTCTCACTCAGTGCATATCCCATCCCCATGACCACCCCGCCTTCGACCTGTCCTTCGAATAAAATCGGGTTAATAATCCTGCCGACATCATGGGCTGCATGGATACTTTGCAGTTTACCGGTCTCATCCAAGATGGCTATATGAACGGCATAGCCATAGGAGAAGTGACTGATAACCTCACAGTTCACGTCATGGCTGGTGGTCCAGTCTACAAGGTAGCTACCGAAATATTCGTTGCCAACCAGATCATCAAGAGACTGGTCCTGCAGATCAGCTTTTAGTTTTTCTGCCGCCTTAATTGTTGAATTGCCAAGCAGTGAAGTACCTCTACTCGCTGCTGTGGTTCCACCCTTGGCACCGCCGCTGGTTGAGGATTTGACATCAATCGCTATTGAATCGTCCAAATCACACACTTCAGCCAGCACTTGTCGTGCCACGGTATCGATGCCCTGGCCCATTTCACTCCAGCCATGGTAGAGTTCGATTCGGTCGGGATCGACAATTTTGAGCCGGGTTTCACTGCCCTCTACTATACCGTTTCCGATACCGCAATTCTTGATGGCACAGGCGATTCCAGCGTACCTGGCATTATTGAAACAATCTTTTACTTCTTCCAGACATTGACGCAGTCCAACACTATCTTTTAGAATGTGGCCGGTGGTAGTCATGCGACCGGTGTCGAGGGCATTATCATAGCGAAACTGCCACCGGTCAAAACCTCCCTTAGTACAAAGTTCGTCGACCATGCTTTCCATGGCAAAATTAGACTGGGTCACACCAAAACCACGAAAAGCGCCGGCGGGGGGGTTGTTGGTATAGTAGGCACTGGCAATTACATCCATATTCGGGATATGGTATGCAGCCGCGGCATGGGTTCCGGTTCGGGAGACAACTGCTCCTCCCACCGAGGCATAGCCGCCGGTATCCCCTATGATTCTTGCCCGAAGAGCGGTGAGCATGCCGTTTTCGTCACAGGCCAGCTTGTAGCTCAACTTCATCCGGTGCCGTTTGGGGTGCATGCGCAGGGATTCAGGACGACTCAGGCGCACTTTGACTGGACGCCGGAGCACCACGGCAGCAAGGGCTGCATGGTGCTGAACTGTGATGTCTGTCTTTCCACCGAAAGCACCCCCGGCCGATATGCAGACCACATCAACTTGCTCTGCATACAGATTCAGTGCTGAACTGATTTGATCACGATCTTTAAAAAGTGCCTGACCCTGGGAAAAAACGGTTAGGCCGCCTTTACCATCAGGCTGGGCAATAGAGGCCTCAGGTTCCAAAAAGGCGTGTTCCACAAAGGGAGTTTCAAACTCACCCTCAACCGTATGGGAGGAGCGATCAAAAACATCGTCTACGGCTTCCCCGCGGCAGACAACGGTCTCTTTGAGTAGGTTGCCACTACTATGAATCAGCACAGGGGAGTTTTCAGCTTCGGTCATTTCCGTAAGCGGATCAAGAACCTCGTATTTCACTTGAATCTCTTTGACTGCCAGACGGGCAATTTGTTCACTTTCGGCCACCACACAGGCAAATACGTCTGCAATGCATCTGGTAGTCTCACCTTCAAGCACCATCATGGGCCAGTCTTTGACCGAAATGCCCTGGTAGCGTTTTCCAGGGATATCAGTTCCTGTAAATATCCGAATCACACCGGCCATTTTTTCAGCAACCGACACATCGATGCGCCGTACAACAGCACGGGGATGCTCGCTGAATTTCAGAGCCCCGTGACACATTCCTTCTAGTTTCATATCAGCCACGTAGGGGGCGGTTCCCAATGCTTTTTCGTATGACGCAACTTTTGGATAGGAGTAACCGATACCGGTACGTTTTTCCCACTTGACCTCAAGGTTATCCCGCAGGGCTTTAGCCGCCAGCAGAATGGCATCGATAATTTTTACATAACCGGTACACCTGCAAACATTGACCTGTAAAGCTTTGACGACATCCGCGCGACTGGGGTCGGGGTTGTTCTCCAGCAATATTTTTGTTCTGGATATAATACCCGGTGTGCAAAAACCACACTGTACAGCACCTTTTGCCACAAAGGCCCGCCCGAGAGTACGTCGTACTTTTTCAGGAAAACCCTCAATGGTGATAACTGACTTTCCTGCCACACTTTTCATTGATGTGGCACATGCCAGAGCAGGTTTGCCCTCAAGTTCTATTAAACAGGCACCGCAGGCCGCCTGGCCCGAACAGCCATCCTTAACCGAAACGAGTCCCTTTTCTTCGCGCAGATGGTGTAAGAGGGACATCTTTTCATCACCTGAAAATGATATCTTCTGGCTGTTTAACGTGAAAAAAATCATGATGGCTTCCACCGGCACCTTCTATCATATCTCCAGAAAAAAACGAGCCAGATAATTGGTAAGTTAAAAGTCAACCTGTTTTTTTTAACTTTCTATCCGCCTCATTCAGATCCTCCCACAGATCCTCCACCCATTGGTATCGTTTATTGATATCGTATGATAAGGCCTTGAGGATCACCTGTTCCAGAGAGCCAGAGATGCTGTCTCGATACGTTCTTGGATTTTCAATCTGCTCTTTGTGTTGCATCCACCTCTGCGCAGATTTTCTTTTTTCAGTAAAAGGCAGGTTACCCGTTGTTGCCAGGTAGAGGAGAATGCCAAGCCCATAGATGTCGCTGCGTGGATCTCCCCGTTTGCCCTGGATCTGTTCCGGGGCAAGATAGAGCAGGTCACCCTGGGGGCCAAGACCGGCCGCCACAATAGGATCCGGTTGTTGATCACTTGCTGCCAGTCCCATGTCGATGAGATGCACTTGCTGCATGCCATCCAACATCAGGACTTGGGGCCGGAGATCATGGTGCACAATTCCAGCAGCATGAAAGGATGCTACCAGGTCGCACAACTGCGAAAAAACAGGCAGGAGCTGTTGATCTTCCAACGGTCCTTTATTAAATAACGATAAAAGGCTTCTGCCCTGAATTTCTGCCAAGACCAACACATCTTCTACCCGCTCCCTGACTTCAGGTAGGCATGGATGTGACATGGTTTCGAACAGGTGTCGCTCTGTTTCAAAACAGGCCCTATATAATGGATTTTGCAGTACCTCATCAAAACCGATTTTAAGAGATACTTTGGCATTCGATTTTACTGTATACCCGTTATACAACCAGGACATGGCACCGGCAGCAATGGGCTTGCTGACAACATAGTCCCCGATAAAATTAGGCTGCAGAGAAGAGCCCTTGCGAGCTGACCGCACATAGCTGTGTAAAGAACCAAGAGAGGCCTGCAGCACATCAAGTTCATCACCGAGGCCGGGGGGCCCCTCGCTCTCTTTTTTCTTTTCGCCCACAAGGGAAAGCATTACCCCGAGACGCTCAATGACCAGGCGCTGAAAGAGCAGGTTCAAAAGCCATAATAAAACAAGGCTTCCACTGAGAGTAATGACAAAGAGTAGAAGACTTCCCTGCCAGGCCTCACGCAGTGCTGCAGAGACCGGGATTGCCACTGAGTTGATCCCTGCCAGATCCCCGGCCTGGAACCTGAATCCACCATCCATACCGTAACGATCCGTCAACTCCTGTGGTGCCTTTTCCGCTTTCCCGTGGCAGCGGATACAGGCCGCAGTAAAGTAGTCAGGAACCATGGAAACAAAAAAAGAATTTCCGTTTTTCTTCACTATACCCTGCCAGAACAGACGTGAAGAATCCACCTCAAACCAGTCAAACATCTCCTCTTCAAAAGGATCAGCGAGATTATGTGGATTATGCGGGTTAAGGGAGGCGCGTCGATAGATATAGTCGGGCATGGTCTCGGCAAATCGTGCCATGATGGTGGTACTGATGTAAGTGGTGGACATCGCTTCGATTATAAAAGTATCATGCCCGTGTAGCTCGTACATTTTAGGACGCAGTTCCTCTTTTACATAGGAGCGAATGGCCTCAACTTCCCGAAGGAGGACTTCGGACTTGGTCATGGCATCTGCCATGAGAAGCCTGCGGGTATTCCAGAAAGAAAGCGCTGACAACAGCAGTCCGCCGCCCAGGAGAATAATGGCTGACCAGAGAAAAAATCGCTGTTTAAGGTTGATGGTTGACACCTGACCGTGTCTCTTAATTTTCATAAATACTCTCCTGAATAATCAAGTACCCTTAAGCAAACGCCTGCCGAGCACAGATGGCAACCCAGCATTTTCGATAGCTTTTGCTGTTTTTCCCATGTCATACGAAACCCGGTAAAACTCCATTTTGCAGGTACGACTATCATAAATAAGATAGCAGGAACGCGGGTCATCATCTCTTGGCTGACCGACACTGCCGCAGTTGACAATACGACGTTTACTGTCATTCACTTCAAGCTCCATGGAGCCGGAAATGGCCTGAATAGTAACCGCCAGCAGATATCTTTTTGTGATCATCAAGGGACGATGGCTGTGACCAATAAAGAGAAGGCGACATCTGGTGGCGGCAAAACTGCGCAATGCGTATTTTCGATCCATCACATAGCGCCACCCCCGTGGATTGTAAGGATTGGCATGGACAAAGGTCATGTCTGCCAGGTCAAGCCGATCCGGCAGTGTTTCAATATACTCCCTGTTTTTACTGCTCAACTGATCCATGGTCCAGAGAATCGCCTCTTTGGCAGCAGATGACATGCCATAGGGAGAGGTTTCCCAAAGTGCTGCCACGTCATGATTCCCGGCAAGGCAGCGACAGTTTTTCAAACTGCGCACCAGTTCAATACATTCATTGGGATAGGGCCCATAGCCCACCAGATCACCCAGACAGATGCTTCTGTGTACCTGTCTGTCAGCAGCGTCGCTAAGCACACTTTGCAAGGCTTCAAGGTTACCGTGAACATCTGAGAAGACCATCAAACGCACTTAATTTCCCCTCTCTATGTTGGAAGCTGCTGTAGTCATCATACTCTTCCGGATCAACACGCAGAGATCCTGATCCAGGTTCAAGGCGCCCAGTAAGGGGCCATAACAGGCTAGATACGGTTGGCTGACAGGGCAGGCCTCATCTACCAGAAAAGGTACCGAAGGCGGNNAAGGCGGCGGCCTGTCAAGGTGGGTGCGAAGCAGGCGAGAGACGTGGCCCAATTCTTTTTTCAATCTACAGGAAAGCGGTAAGGATTCACGGATATAAATATCATGGAGACGGCTGTGGTCGTGCTCGCACAATTGGGCCATCTGATTGGCCACTTGGTGAAACTTACGGTGGACTGGATGCAGTACTGAGGTTACCTCTCCCCAGTTGCCTGAGGTATCAAGGGAAGCGAGGAAACGTCCAAAGCCGCAATGTTCTTCACCAAGGGCAAGATCCCGTTCCGGGTGCAGAAGTAACTGATAGATAAAATCCGTATGGAAATGGAGGTGCTCGTACCAGAGATCCACCAGAAAAATATCACAGATAAGCACCTGCCCGGCTGTCAACTCATTCGGCTGTAAAGCCGACAGGTCAATGGCTGCTGAAAACTGCTGAGTTGCCGCTACTGTTAATGGACATGGACAGTTTTTCTCCAAACGGCGCCGCACCGAAGCACTTCGGAGGATCCCCTCCTTTTTCCTGGAGCTTCCCAAAACCAGCAACTCCGCATCCAGCTCTGTGCAGAGTTCGGCCAACACTGCAACAACCTCTCCCCGAACCAGACGAATAGTGGGGTCAATGCCGTAGCGACGAAAGAGCTGCACAGTCTCTTCCAGTCTGGCCATCAGCTTCTCGCCTTCCACGGCTATGCCGTAACGTCTGACATGAGAATCGCTTTCTTCTTCAACAACATGCAGTAGTGTGACATCTGCCGAGCAGACAAGGGCCTGTTTTTTAAGCTCGGCCACCATGGTGTCGCTTTTCGCAGAATCTATCAAAGCACCTACAAGCTGCGGCCTGCCACCTGAAATCTTCGTTTTCTGTTGTTGTCTTCTGCTTTTCTCTATAGCCTTGCCCGGGAACAATCTTTTCCAAAGGGGAGGCTGTTTTGTGGTGCTTCCAGTAACGGTGATTGGGAGCTGCTGCCAACAGTTCAACTCATGCTGAAAATCAGCTACACGTGCGTAACGGTCTTTTGCATGGCGACTAATGGCACGGAGGATGATGGTCTGAATCTGGGGGGGGATATCCGGGTTGTGATAACGCGGCGGAGTCGGGTCGTGGCGCAGACGACGTCGGGCAATATGGATCTTACTGGAACGTGGCCATGGTAACTGTCCGCTGAGCATTTCATAGAAGAGCATACCCAGGGCATAGATGTCACAACGGGGATCAGTTCGTTCGCCAAGGAGTTGTTCCGGCGCAATATACCAGGGAGTTCCCAGGGGGGTATTCAGGTCAAGGTGGAGAAGATCCGGGAGATTACGGCAACTGGCCAGACCAAAATCGATCACTTTGATAGTTGAATCATTGCAGTAGATAATATTTTCAGGCTTAAGATCCAGATGAACAATGGACTGGTCATGGAGATAACGGATTACTTCACAGAGCTGATTCATCAGGGTCAAGGCAGTATTCAACTCAAGGCTTCGATTTTTGCCGAACCAGGATCTGAGATCCTTACCTTCCACATATTCCATGATGAGGTATTGCCGGCTTCTCTGCCGGTGGATGAATCGTATGATTCCGGGATGGTCGAGCAATCGGCTGATCCGCTCTTCGTTCTGATAGTGGTACAACAGGAGTGGATGATTAAGAATATCACCGCAGGGAATTTTTAACACAACCTGTTCACGGGAAAGCTGGTCTTCAGCCAGGAAAAGGGTGGCCAGGGCGCCTTCATGCAGTCTGGAGTGCAAACTGAAGATATCTAATGAATCACCTGTTTTGGGTTGTTGAAACGCACTATAGGACAAAGACGACATAAGCAATCACAATCAGTAGAATAACCAGAAGTTCCACAGCAGTAATCTTAGCCATCATAAGACAAATCTTCCGCTGGGACGGATCCATCTTCAGTACCATCTTATTCATTAATACGCGAAAAAACAGGGTGACAGGTGTGCGTTTCAGGTAGATACGAATATATTCTTTTATTGCTCGTATCCAGAGCAGGAGCGGGTCATTGGGATCGATCTCTTTATCTTCTGAAGAAATCTGGACTTTCAACTTATCGTTACGATTAAGAAAGGAAATTCCTATATCAGTGGGGTCAGTTAATTGAATGAGTAACAACTCATCATCAGTTCTATTGAAAACAAAACGCCCGGACAGAAGAAATTCCTCTTCCGTTACATAATCTTTTATGGCTGCTGTAAAAGACGGTTCTGCCTCTTTCTGCTGAAAACCAGAGACAAACCAGTTGGGATGAAAGCGCAGAAGCCTGTCCCCCGGGAAAAGAGATCGCAGGTCAAAGAGCGCAGGCAATTCCTGCAACCCCAGATCAACTTCTTCTGTGACGACAGAAGCGGCCATATCTATGGAACCACTAGAAGAGGGCATGGCAAGAGTGGATGTAACTCCTTGTTTTTCATTGTAGCTCGCAAACCCGTTCTGGTACTGTGTATGGAGAATTTTTTGCTTTTCTGCCATGAACCGATAATAATCAGATCACAACCAAGTTCTTTGGCTGTTTTTGTTATGGTTTTCGCTATGTTTCCTGTTCTTTGCAGAAAATTTGCCTGTTCTGCAACAGGATAACTTGTCTTTATCCGTTGCCACTCTTCTGCAATTTCTTCATCCATCTGGTTTTCAACATGGTCTAGAAAAGTGGTGTGGGTCTTGCTCGAATTAAGCCAGTCATCACCAGTCATTTCACGCCAGTCTTCATCAAGCACTGTGAGTACAGTGACATTGAGTTTGGGGTCAGCTTCCAGTTTTTCAAAAACAAAAGCCTCTGCTTTCTTGGCACCATCAGTACCTTGGGTACAGAGAAGGATATTGTTAAACATATGGAACACTCACTTTCCAGGAAACAAACACACCATAACCGGTATATGAACCGGTCATGGTGCAGATTTAAGCTACCGATTTCTACTTACTCAGTAACTATACCATCCACTTGGTAAAAACCAACACCAGAAAGGTGGTTATAAGACAAAATACAAGGGCAACTATGTCTTCATTACGATCACTGGAAAAAACTGATAGGGCACGTTCCTCCATTTCTTCCGTATTCGCGTTTTCTGAAAGCTCTGTAGTTCCCTTACCGGCATCACCGGTTTCAATGGTTACTTTTTTATCTTCATCACTCATAATAAACTCCTTAGCTGAAAATTAGTTTAGAACAACATCCTTGATCAGCCAAAGGACAACAAAGAAAGAAAGTGTTGCCTTGGTGATTCCTGCAATAACACCCATAACTATGGGCCATCCGCCAGCCTGCATAATGGATTTCTTGGTAATCTGCATACCTAGGCCAATTAAGCCAAAGGCAAAGAACCAGATCATAAAGTCAGTAAGCGTTACAACGGTTTTAGATTTCTTTTTCACCTGTTTAACGGCATGTTTCAGGGCACCTTTAACTTCAGCAGATAGTGTTACCTCTTTGGCTTTTGCGGCTGCAAGAGTACCCTGCAACTGTGTCATGCGTGCACGACCGACATGATCAAATGCTTTCTTGTCGTTGCGTTCTTCATAGTTACCTGCAATCTGGTGCTGCTCAATGAGATTTGTTACTGCCTCGAGCTGTTTTGGCTTCAGGCCGCTGAACTCATTTTTTGCCATGGCATCCTGTAAGGTTACCAGCTCTTCTGGAGTGACCTGACTTCGGTCATTGTAGGATACATCTATGTATTTACCCTTATAATGGCTGGGTGGTGAAAACATACCTATTGAAGACATGAAGAAGAGAATTAAAAAGCCGATGATAAAAACTGGGAATTTATCAATTACAACGCTTTTAAAGCTTAACTTCTGTCCGGTTTCCTTACCAAACCATGTGGCAAGAACAAGAACAATAATAGGCAAAAAAAGAACCCGGGTAATGTTGAAAATTTCTGCAACTTTCAGGGTTTCAATATCCACTGCATTAAAGGCAAGGGCCGCAGCAGCAACCTGAGCAGAGTTCAAAATTCCGGTTCCTGCCCATGCACCAAACTGAACGGGGCTCATACCGGCAAGCTTTCCGATGGTTGGGAAGACAAACATACAGATAATACCAAAGGAAAGAATGGTTCCGATGGTATAGGCCATTTCCGCAGACTTGGCTTTTACAACAGGGGCTACAGCAACTGTTGCCGAAACACCACAGACCCCCATACCGGCAGAAAGTACTCCGGTCATGGATTTTGGTTGTTTAAAGATATTTCCCAGCCACAGCACCAGAAAAACAGTACCAAGCACAAAGAAACCTACGAGAAAGACTGAATACACACCAAGTTTTGCAAGCTCGGCAAATGAATACCGGGCACCAAGCATGATGACTCCCATTTTCAGGACAAAACGGGCACATTTGACTCCCGGACCTGCAAATTTGGGGATGCCCCAGGTGTTCGTTAAAAAAACACCGGCTAGAATCCCCAAAACAACATAGTTAAGATTTAAGACCTTATAAATCTTAAAACCAAAGGTTGGCTCCAAACCTTTACTTATAATCTTCATCAACGGTTCTGCGTACCAGCGGATAGCCATTGCCATCACTAGAATTAAAACAATTCCACCGAGTGGCTGCAGAATAAATGTATCGATATTAGAGGTGCCGGGTTTTCTTGCAGTGTTAACAAGCGCGCCAAGAATGGCAATGCAACCTATTATCAAGGTCATGGTGACCTGTAAATCCATAGTTTTGTGGGTGTGCAAATATTTCGCCATGGGCTCCAAGGCGCCTGATTGTGCAATGAGTCCATACACAAGTAAAGACCCACCCATAATAAAGGTCGGCATCTGCTCTTTTAATTGTGACATCTAAGTCCTCCGTTATTTTTTGTGGTAATAAACATTTTTTTTCCCCCCATTATTATTAAGTCAAACCTCCTTGATTTGTTCCACTGCTTTCGACCTCCGTTTTAATACGAGGCACAAAGTAGCTGCAGATAAGATTTAAAAGATACAAATAGACAGCAAATCCGCCTACGGTAAAGAGGAGACAAACTACGGCCTGCGTAGGTGTAATATCTCCGGTGTGAATAAAGTGAATAAGCGGATCAAAAAGGCTTGTTGTTGCCATCAGACTACAGATTCCGACTATGCCGAGCAAAACAAGTACAGGTGTTATAAAAGTGCGTTGCATCCAAATTTCTCCTCAGTTACTATTTTTTTGAGTATGATTCAATCTTGATGCAACCTTTGTTCCTGGTTTAGACAAAAAACAGATACCCAGGGCAACTCACCAGTATCACACTATTAAAACCAAAATCACAGATACGAAATCTGGCAAACAGGGGAGAGAAGTGCATCCGTTAGTTTACATATGGACACGGAACGTGTATACTCACGGAAGCACCGATCTGTTTATGATCTGCGATCAGGGAGCATCACAATGAGAGATATTATCCGGGATCTGGCCGGAAAGGATCAACACAACCTGAAACTGCGATTTCAAGTGGGCTTAGGCATCATACTCTTCTGCTTCTGTCTCTTTACAACGACCATCATCTATCATTTTCAGAAGAACCTGCTTGAGGAAGAGACTTTCAGGCAAACTGAGGTGCTTATGACCTCTCTGGAATCTACCCGCGGTTATATCCGCGAAGTATTGCGGCCACGCATGTATGAGGAACTGGGCGAGGATCAGTTTATCATTGAAGCCATGTCTACCTCCTATATTACACGGGTTATCATGGATCGTTTCAAGGATGTGCTGCCGGCCTTCAAGTATCGGCGGACAGCCATAGATGCCAGAAATCCAAATTTTGAGGCAAATACGCAGGAACGGGAAATGATAGAGTATTTCCGTGCGCACCCAGAAGAACAGGAATGGCACACTGTAAAACGACTGGATTCTGAACGATATTTCACCTTATATCGCCCGGTTTTTTTCAACAGTTCCTGCCTGCATTGCCATGGAGACCCGGACAATGCGCCGAAGGCTATCAGCATTACTTATGGAGAGGTTCGAGGATTCCATCGTCAGGCCGACGAAATCGGAGGCGTTCTTTCTATTTCCATTCCACTTGAAGAGAGTCTTACTCAAATATGGAAGAGATCATTTCGCATGTTCGGTACAGTCCTGATTCTAGCCCTGCTGCTTTACTCCACCATCTGGCTTCTCTTTCATCAACTTATCATCACCAACCTTCGGGATCTGTTGACATTATTTCGAACAACTCTTGATGACAGTGGTAAATCAGCATTACCTGAAGGACTGAGGGGCCATCGGGAAGAACTGGCAGAACTGTTTCGCAGCGCCAGAACCCTGGTAAACAATCTGCATGAAAGCCGTTCACGACTTGTTGAGCATAGAGATAACCTGGAACTCATTGTGGCCGAGCGGACAGAGGCCTTGAAACGATCAGAAACCCAGGCCAGAAGCCAGGTAAAGAAAAGAAATGTGGAGTTGATGCTGTACAATACGCTCACCGGTCTCATCACCAGCACGGAAACCCTGCCGACCATTCTGCACCAGGTTCTGCATGAAGTTCTGCAGGTCATTCCGGCAAAGGGCGCAGGTATCTATCTCAAAGATCCTGCAAAGAAAACTTATGCTCTGCAATGTGCGGAAAATGCCCCCCTGCTGCCGGAAGAGCAGAATGAAATTGATCACAAACAGATCAAAACCATTCCCGCAGAAGAGTATGACATGCTCAATATCAGCATCCCCCTCTATTGTCGCAATCGGCTGCCCGGTATTATGCTGATCACCGGACTCCGCTGCGAAATATTTAACGATGCTCTGCAGGAACTCCTGCTCTCCATTGGCCAGCAGATCGGTCTGACCATAGAAAGCCTGCAAAACATGCAGAACCTGCGGCAAAGCAGCAAGCTGCTCCAGTCTGTCTTTGACGGCATAAGCGATCCCCTTATCCTGCTTACCCCTGACGGCACATTACAGATGGCCAACCAGGCCTTTCTTGAGAGAAACAAGCTCTCCATGGATGAAATAATAGGGCAGAGCATTGATTCTGTTTCTTCAGGGCAACAATGTCTCTTCAGTAACCAACTGCAGGAGCTTGACCTGCAGGCGAAAAATCAGCAGACAAAAGAGGTTCGACTAGAGGACGATTCTATCTTTGAGATCTCTTTCTATCCAATCCTGAGCAGAGATAATTCAGTTCAGGCCATTGTCTGCCTGGCAAAAGATGTGACCACCATCAAGGAAACAGAACAGCGCATTCAGCAGACGGAAAAGCTTGTAGCTGTGGGGCAGCTTGCAGCCGGCGTAGCCCACGAGATCAACAACCCCCTTGGTGTGATTCTCTGCCATACGGATATCATTAAAGAGAACAGCGAAGACGATGAAGAAACCCTTCATGATATCAGTATAATTGAGCGGCACACAGAAAACTGTAAACGAATAGTTGCAGACCTCCTTGACTTTTCCCGCAGCAGAGAATCCCGGGTAGATAGACAACTTGCTTCCGTCAACGAAATCGTTGACGGTGTGCTCTCCATGGTTGGCCAGCAGTTCAAGAAAAAACAGATCCGCCTGAACTGTAACCTGGACAAGACCTTGCCGTACTGCCTGGTGGACAGCAGGCGCATCCAGCAGGTGCTGGTCAATCTGATCATGAATGGTGTACAGGCAGTTGAGGACAAAGGGAAGATCTCCATCAGCACCAGAATGAAAGGCGACCATGTACTCATAGAGATTGAAGATGATGGTCCGGGTATCAGTAAAGAGGTACTGGATAAAATATTTGATCCTTTTTTCAGTACCAAGGAGCAGGACAAGGGAACAGGGCTGGGCCTTTCCGTCAGCTACGGCATCATCCATGAGCATAACGGCGAAATCAAAGTGCAGTCAACTCCGGGCCATGGAGCACGGTTCACCGTTATAATACCACTATCCCGGAAGAGTTTGGCTAATGAGTAAACCACGTTGGTTATATTGTAGTTTTTTTCTTATCACCTTCACTTGCAGGAAGAGCTATGGGATTGCTTAATATCAGCAATGAAATAATCGCAGAGATGGAAAGTGGATCGAGCCGAGAGGAAATTTTTCAGAAGCATGTTGAGTCAAACCCTTCAGGAGCTGCGAAATACGCTTATTGTATCGCAAGCATCCCCACATCAGTACTGCGGAAACAATATCTGATCATCAATGGATTGCTGATGATCCTTCTTGTTCTCTACGCTGTCATAACCGTTCTTGCTGAGTTACCGATTAATATGAATGAGCCGACTATTTTTATTTTGATTAAAACGTTGTTACCCCTCATTTTTTCTTACTTCGTCTTTCGTTTCCATGGTGGAATTTATCGATTGATAGGCCTATGGTGTTTGTATGACCTTTTGGAAAGCATCCTGTTAAATGGAGTAGCGACTATTGCCGATGCCATCAGAATCCTTATCCTTTTCTTTGTTATCGTATTGACCTTCTATATTGCCAGAAAGGTTTTTCCAAATTTAAAGGTATTAGGACCAAAACGAGACTCCAGCGGAAA
>LGVF01134937.1_pt1 | contig 23899 bp, 25 predicted proteins | sample 469901 | NCBI WGS metagenome assembly LGVF01 (sample SAMN03893561, study PRJNA290197) | marine sediment metagenome | material: sediment; isolation source: combined push core samples #3730, #5133, and #5579 collected at Hydrate Ridge | place: Pacific Ocean: Hydrate Ridge
TTAAGCGAATATCCCCTCAATAAAAAAGATTCATGTATTATATGCGAAAATCATCCAAAAAACGGAATAACAGAATTCGAAAAATTAGTAGGTTAATCATCACCTAAATATAATAAATAGTTACAATTAAGTAATTTATGCTGAGCCTTACATAATTATTAGTACAATATTAGGTTATTATGTTATTGTATAACTATATTGAAAATAAGTAATGATTTATAATTTGTTCTAATTAAATCAAAAAAATTAAGAATGAAAGTCAAAAAAGAAAGAGGATAATATGGGTAAAAAGTATATTGAAGATAATATCGAAAAATTAAGAAAACAAAGAGACGATAATGTAGTTGGTGGTTATCGTGATTTAGTTGTAAAGACATATCAATACATACAAAAGCAGATTAAGAAATCTGGATCAAGTTTTCGTAACCCCAAAAACGCAGATATCAGTAAAGCTGTTTATGGAAATAGAAATCAAGAAAACAATATTAGAGGATTTATTAAGGACTTAAAAAATTCTGGTTATATATCAGTATATGGTGTTGGCTTAGAAAGAGAAATCAAAATTTTAAAAGATTTAGATTTTTAATATTAAAATTAGATTTTATCTAAATATAGAGGTGATAAAATGAAAATATTAGTAGTATATTATTCCAAAACAGGTAATACAAAACTAATTGCTAATGTGATTCATGAAACTGCATCTATTAATCATGAATCTACCTTATTACCTGTAGATAAATGTTCTATCGATAATTTAAATAATTATGATCTTTTGTTCATTGGATCTGCATGTCATGATGCAACTCTAGCAAAACCAATGAGAGAGTTTTTGAAATCTATGCCAAATGAAAATACATTTATATTTGCTGGTTTCTACACACATTCAACTACTTTGTCAGATGGTACAGCTAGAAATAAACAGTTGTTTAGTGATTGGGCAGGTCATTGTGAAGAAGTTTTTAAAAAGACTTCAATAGATAATGGAATTCAATATATAGGAGCTTACCATTGTCAAGGGAAGGCCAGTTTTCTTATTGAAAAATTTATTAAGTATAAAGTAATAAATAATAGAAAAGAATGGAAAACATATAAAAAGGAATTACGATTACACCCTACTGAGTCAGAATTAATATCTGCCAAAGAATTTACAAAAGGCATCATAGAAAAAATATTAACTTAATATAGTTATTTGAATGAAGAGGTGATTATGTGAAAAAGATTATAGCAATAATTGGAGATAATAGTATTGAATCAAATAGCCTAAAAGAAAAAATAGCTTTTTCAGTTGGAAAGGCATTAATTGATAATGGATATCGGATTCAGTCAGGTGGAATGGGTGGAATTATGAAAGCTTCTTTTCTGGGAGCAAGAAGTTCTTCTAACTATCAAGAAGGAGATATCATTGCTTTGATACCTTCATTTGATAAAAATGAAAGTAATGGACTTGCTGATATCATTATTCCAACAGGGTTTGATATTAATAGAGCTAGCATTGTTGCAAATGCAGACTTTGTTGTAGCTATTGGTGGTGGATCAGGTACTTTAGCAGAGATAGCAAGTGCATGGATGTTAATGAGACCAATCGCTGCATTCAATAATGTAGAAGGTTGGAGTAAGAAGGTTGCTGGAACAAATTTAGATACTAGAATTCGTTATGATTTTGATGATCATATCTATAGTGTTAGTAGTGCTTTAGAATTAATAGAAATTATTTCTGAGAAAATAGACTTATATAATAAATATCATCATAATATCATTATGAAAAAGGATAAGTAATCATATGCCTAGTAGATTAACAAAAGATAGTAAACTTTCTGGAGGAAAGAATAATGTTCAACCTCTTTATGGAATTCCTCCAAATTGGAACTTTTATAATTTTAAATTAGATTCGGGATATAAGCCTAAAAACTCAGACGTAGACTTTAGTAAAAATCCTTCTGATGATAAATTAGAAGGATCTAGTAATAAAAAAGGATGGTGGAGAACCCTTATTTCAAAGGTAAAGAAAGGCTAAACCACTTTATAGTATAAATAAATTAAAAGACACATAGATTTAATAATCTTATGTGTCTTTTTTCTATTTGTTATATTTTTCAAGGAAATTTACTTTACCAAGGTTTTCTGCTTTATCAACCATTATTTTACATTCTTTATTTATATTTTTAATAAGGAGTTTCTTATTAAGTTTTTCATACTTTTCAGTTAAAAGACTTAATGCTTCTACACCAGAGTAATCAAAGATTCTAGCATGTCCAAAATTTATTATTACTTGTTCTGGATCATTTGTAGGATCAAATCTTTCATTAAAGTTTGCTACACTTCCAAAGAATAATACTCCTTTAACATGATACTCTTTACAACCATTTTTTATTTCCGTATATTCAATTAAGATATTATTACCTTTTTTCCAAGCAAATACTAAACTAGATGCAACAATACCAAGTCCAACAGCTACAGCTAAATCTGCAAAGATAGTTACTACAGTTACTAAAACAATAACGAAAGCATCACTTTTAGGTATTTTACTAATTATGTGGAAGCTTAACCATTCAAATGTTGATATTACAACCATAAACATTACACCTGTTAAAACAGCAATTGGAATAGCTTCTATTAAAGATGAACCAAATAGAATAAATGATAATAAGAATAATGCTGCTGCAATTCCTGAAAGTCTACTTTTGCCACCACTTTCAACATTTATTATACTTTGTCCGATCATTGCACAACCACCCATACCACCAAATAATCCAGTTACAGTATTAGCAATTCCTTGTCCAATACATTCTTTATCAGTGCTACCACGTGTATCAGTTAAATCATCAACAAGTCTTAATGTCATTAATGATTCAATAAGACCTATAGATGCGAAGATAAATGCATAAGGAAAAACAATTTTTAAAGTTTCAAATTCAAAAGGAACATTTGGAATCTTAAATAATGGAAAACCACCTTTTACACTTGCTAAATCCCCTACAGTAACCACATTGATATTAAATATTGCAACTATAATAGAGATAGAAACAATAGCTACTAAAGCTCCTGGAATACCTTTTTTAAATTTCGGTAAATAATGCATTACAAGCATTGTTATTATAACTATAGAAATAGTTAATATAAGTCTGTAATCAAAAATCCATTCACCATCAATCTTGAAATTATTCAACTGAGCTAAAAAGATTACGATAGCTAATCCATTTACAAATCCAAGCATTACAGTTTCAGGGATAATTCTTGAAAACTTACCTAGTTTTAATAATCCAACTAAAATTTGAATTAATCCCATAATTATTACAGCTGCGAATAAGTACTCAACTCCATGTTCAAATACAAGTTCTACCATTACAACAGCAAGTGCACCAGTAGCTCCACTTATCATTCCTGGTCTTCCTCCAAAAATAGAAGAAAGTAATCCAACTATAAATGCTGCATATAGCCCTACTAGTGGAGAAACCCCTGCTACAAAAGCAAATGCTATTGCTTCTGGAACTAAGGCAAGTGATACTGTTATTCCAGCTAGTAATTCTTTCTTTATATCAGTGTTTTCCCCAATTATTTTTGTTATCATTTAATCACCTCTTAAAAATTCATTAAATATAGTATATCATGAATAATTGTAACTAATGATTTTAATTTTATAATGAATCCGTTTACATTTTTTTAGTTATTTAAGTACAGGATTTTCAGGTTTTAATTAGAATTTAATTCATATGTTTTAGACAAATATAGTAAATGAGTATACAATTATAAATGTAACTAACTATTAAAATATTTTGATGAATTTGAAAGGCAGTGATTTAAAATGATTAAAGACAGACCTGTTCCTAATTTTATTGCAAAATTCATGTATAAGAGACATTCTCCTAAAAGACTCAAAAAAGAAATCAATTTAATAAAATCAGGATTAGTTTCAAAAGGAGATAATGTACTAGATATTGGATGTGGACCTGGACATCTATCATTAATTATGGCTATAGAAACTGGAAGATTTGGTGTTGTAACTGCCTTAGATATTCATCCACTTGCTATTAAGAGTGTCGAAGAGTTAATGACTATAAATGATATTAAGAATATTCGAACTGTATTAACAAGGACTTTAGATACAGAATTATTAGATAATTCTGTAGATGTAATATTTGTATTAAATACATATGATATGATTCGAGATAAGAATAAATTACATAATGAAATAGATAGAGTCCTAAAAAAGAATGGTAAATTGTTAATACGTAATAATAAAAGGTTACTTACAAGTGATAGTAAATATAAAAAGATATTTGATAGTTACGATAATATGACTTTTGATTACAAAGATAAAAAAACGTATTATTATAAAAAGATTAATTAAAAAAAGCCGATTTTTCGGCTTTTTATATATAATAAAAACGGTTTCATTTAATTTATAATGTTTTTTATATTACTCAATGATACAATGATTTTATAGTTGAAATTAACAAAAATAAAAAGATAGATTGGAGAGATATGGAAAGATTAATTAATAAGATAAGAGAAGAAGCGTATGTTATCGATAACAGAATTGTAAAGGTTGATCACTTTATTAATCATATGTTAGATACAGATCTTGTATTTGCCATAGGAAAAGAGTTTAGTGAGAAGTTCCCAAACACTACAAAGATATTAACAATCGAGGCTAGTGGTATTGCATTTGCAGTTGCAACTGCATTTCATTTAAATCATATTCCGATTGTATTTGCTAGAAAGAATGCATCATTAATTACTAATAATAATGTCTATTCAAGTAAAGTATTTTCCTTTACTAAGCAAACAGAATCAAATGTAATTGTTTCTAAGGAGTTCTTAACTAAAGATGATAAAATACTTATCATTGATGATTTCTTAGCGATGGGAAACGCACTTGAAGGTTTAATAAGTATCGCTGATCAAGCTGGTTCAGAAGTAATTGGTGTTGGTGTAGTAATTGAAAAAGGATTCCAAAAAGGTAGAGATAAAATCTCTGGTAGAGGATTTGAAATTCACTCACTTGCAAACATCATTGGTATTGAAAACAATATACCAATCTTCAGATAATCTATCTAATTAAATAAAAATTAAAAATTAAACACGTATAACCGCTTTAATATGGTAAGCAAGTTTCTACCCTGTGCCGTAAACTCAGGACTACGTGAAGTGATTCCATATATCTTAAAATGGGTTCCTTTACGTTTGTAAAGAAACCCATTTTTTATTTTAATTAGGAGGAAAATTTGATGGATAAAATAATAGTATTAGATTTCGGTTCTCAGTACAATCAGTTGATTGCGAGAAGAGTTAGAGAGTTAGGAGTATATTCAGAAATATTACCATATGATAAACCACTTGAGTATTTTAAAGATGATTCTATTAAAGGAATTATCCTTTCAGGTGGACCAAACAGTGTATATGATACAGGTGCTCCGCGTATTAGTAAAGAGATTTATAAATTAGGAATTCCTATTTTAGGAATTTGTTATGGAATGCAAATTACTCAATATTTATTTGGTGGAAAAATAAGTCCTTCAAATAAAAGGGAGTATGGGAAAAGCATACTAAATATTATAAAAGAATCAAAACTAACTAAGGGAATTGAAATTACATCAACTGTCTGGATGAGTCACGGAGACCATGTTGATGAACTTTCTAATGACTTTATAGAGTTAGGTAATACAGATTCATGTATAGCTATTGCTAAACATAAAGATTTAGAAATCTATAATCTTCAATTTCATCCAGAAGTTACACACACAACGTTTGGTAAAGAAATTATTAAGAATTTCACTTTAAATATTTGTAACGCTGTTCCTAATTGGAATTTAGATGATTATATAACTACTACAATAAAAAGTATTAAAGATAAAGTTCAAAATAACCAAGTTATTTTAGGTTTATCTGGTGGTGTTGATTCTAGTGTTGCAGCAACACTCATTCATAAAGCCATAGGAGATAAATTAACTTGTATCTTTGTAGATACTGGTTTACTTAGAAAAGACGAAGGTGATAAGGTTATGAGCCTTTATAAAGATAACTTTAATATGAATGTTGTAAGAGTTAACGCAGGGGATCAATTTCTTAATAAACTAAAAGGAGTTATTGATCCTGAAGAAAAAAGAAAAGTTATTGGTAATGAATTCATCAAAGTATTTGAAAATGCTAAAAGGGATTATAAAGATGCTAAGTTCTTAGCACAAGGAACTATTTATCCTGATGTTATAGAAAGTGTTTCAGTAAATGGACCTAGTGAAACAATAAAATCTCATCACAATGTTGGGGGATTACCTGATGATTTAGACTTTGAATTATTAGAACCTCTTAGAGAATTATTTAAAGATGAGGTAAGGGAAGTAGGACTTAACTTAGGAATACCTAAGAATATGATTATGAGACACCCATTCCCAGGACCTGGACTTGGTATAAGAATAATAGAAGAAGTATTGATAGAAAAAGTTAAAATACTTCAAGATGCTGATGATATATTTATAGAAGAACTAATTAAGAATAATCTATATGAAAATGTCTCTCAGGCATTTGTCGTATTACTTCCTGTTAAATCTGTAGGTGTAATGGGAGATAAAAGAACTTATGAATATGTCGCAGCAATTAGAAGTGTAGATACAGTTGACTTTATGACTGCGACATTTAGTAGATTATCTTATGACTTTTTAGATATAGTTGCTTCAAGAATAATTAATGAAGTAAGAGGAATAAACAGAATAGTTTATGACATTACTTCTAAACCACCAGGAACAATAGAGTGGGAATAATCTTTATGATTTAATAAATAGTAAAACAAAGGTCTTAAGGCCTTTGTTTTTGTTTTAGAAGATTATATATTTAACAGTAATTTATGATATAATATTATTAGTGTTTCAAGATTTTATGATACATAAATATTAAGGAAAAGGGGATAAAAAATGAAAATTTCAACAACTCATAGTGTCCATGGACATGAGTGTACTAAATTTATTGGAGAAGTACACGGTAGTATTGTAACAACAAAACATATAGGAAGAGATATAATGGCTGGCTTTAAATCTGTTATAGGTGGAGAGATAAGAGGATACACAGAAATGATGGAAGAAGCAAGAAAAGTTGCTATCGATAGAATGAAATATGAAGCAGAAGCGTTAGGAGCTAACGCAGTTATTGGAATGAGATTACAGACATCGACAGTTATGGCAGGAGCTAGTGAAGTTATTGCTTATGGAACTGCGGTTGTAATAGCGGAATAATTATGTTTGGTAAGAAGAAGAAAAATAATAGGCTTCTTAGTCTAGTAATATTTCCATTATTTTTCATAATAACATTATATTTTTCATTTTCAGGAATGGAAATATCTAGCTTCATAGGTAATTTAGAAAAATATAGTGAATTTACCTTTGTAGAAGACTACAAAGAAGATATTGATTATCAGTTTTTAAGAGTTCTTAGTTATGAAGATAATGAAGTAGCTTATGCTATTCATAGCTCAGATATTAATACTTCATATATATTTTATAACGAAAATTCTGAAGTAGTAATTGAAATTGATAGTGATGAATTAGTAGAAGATGATTTCTATCTATTTACTATAGAAGACTACAATAGAAAAGTACTTACTTTAAAAGTGTTTGAAGATTCAAATCTTATTAATACATTAGAGTTTATGTATCTAGAAGATTATGAAGAAGCGAATAATCTTAGTTATAATCATGAAAATTATGATGATATAAATTTAACTAATATTGTTGATACACATGAACTACTTGAAAACAATCTTCTTAAAAGTATAATTCAGTATTTTCTTTTTGGTGGAGCACTTCTTGGGTTAGTCTATATTATTGCAGCTATTAGAAAGAAAAAAGAAGATCCTGACTTAGAATCGTATGCTGAGATGAGACAAAAATTAAAAGAAAAGAAAACAAAAAAAATAGAACCTAAAGAGAAAAAGGAACTAACTAAGCCTTTAAGAATTCTAAAGTATATTGGTATTAATATGTTAATTTCATTAGTTGTAACTTATGGAATAATTATAATTATAGGAACATTTGTATATGATGAAAGTTCATCTGAATTTCTGGATTATTCAGAATTATATTTTAATGAAGTAAATGATGACTTTGATATATCACTTTATATTGGAATATCTGAGTCGCTAGCTAGTGATTCAGATTATGGATTAGATACTGTTGTTTATACAGTAGTTTATGATAAGGCTCCTGATGAATTATTAGTAGGAAGTTTTTTATGTGATGGAGAATATTTCGGAAGATCATTCTCTGATTCTGGCGCAATATATGGAGAACACACTGATATATATTATAGACAAATTGAAATATGGAGATATGAAGACTGTGCTTCAGCAGATTCATTCACTCTAGTTTTAAGAAATCCTAATACAGCAATGACTGTTTTTGAATCAGAAGAATATGACTTATATAAAACAGCTGATTCAGCTAAAGAAGCATTTGATTTAGAGGAAGAAGACTCTAATGCAATTTATCTTTTATATATCTATTTGTTTAATGCAACTGTTACTGCAACCCTAATTAGATTAGGAGTTAAGAGGTTAACAAAAAAGGATAATCAAATAGAAGAAAGATATCAATAAGATATAGAAATATATGTAACTATGAGTAAATATATTAATAAAGCCCTATTTAGGGCTTTTGTTTTATCTTTATTAGAAGGCTAAAGATATATTAATCTTAATAAAATATGATATACTATTAATAGTAAAAGCTGGAATAAGGATAGAATGGAGATTATACTTATGAAAAAAAAGAAAAATGATAATTTCTTATTTAATTTTATAGCTCCCATTTATGGGTTATTTTATAATTCTCAAAAGAAGAACTATAAAATAACAATAGATAATATGCATAAAGAATTAAATCTAAAAGAATATGAAAATATAATCGATGTTGGATGTGGAACTGGAGCTCTTTGTTCTGTGTTAAATCAAGAAGGATTACAAGTCACAGGTATTGAACCAGCAATGAGAATGTTAAAAATCGGAATGAAAAAACCTGGAAATAAGGAAGTAAACTTTGTACAATGTGGTACTTGTTCTAAGTTACCTTTTGAAGATAAGAGTTATGACTTATCTATTGCTTCTTATGTAGCACATGGATTAAAGCCAGAAGAAAGAAAACAGTTATTTTTAGAAATGGGACGCTTAACTAAACATTATGTTATTATTCATGATTATAATAATAAAAGAGGTTTCTTTACTAATATCATAGAGTGGCTAGAACGTGGAGACTACTTTAACTTTATTAAAGTTGTTCAGTCTGAACTCAATGAACAATTCAAAACAGTTAAAGTTATTAATGTTAAAAAACAAGCAGCTTGGTATATTTGTGAACCATATTAAATATTATTACTAAGGATGGTAAATATGAATTATAAAGTAGTTAGAATTAATGAGAAAATATCTTATGGCGATGCACTTAATTTACAACATAAAGTATTTGATTTAGTAGAAGAGGGTAAATATGACGGAGTTTTATTAATCCTAGAACATAAACATGTACTATCAATGGGAATTAGAAGTAACTATGATAATTTACTTGTTACTAAACAAATGTTAGAAGATAAAGATGTTGAGTTTTTTGAGACAGACCGTGGTGGAGATATTACTTATCATGGCCCAGGACAAATAATTGCTTATCCTATTTTTAAATTGAAAAGTTTTAATTTAAGATTAAGCGACTATATGCATAATCTTGAAAAAGTAGTTATTGATACATTAAGTACCCATGGATTAGAAGCTTATCAAAGAAAAGAATTTCCTGGAGTTTGGGTTGATAATACAAAGATATGCGCAATAGGAGTTAGAGCTAGAAAGTATATTACTTATCATGGACTTGCATATAACGTAACAACTGATAAATCATATTTTAATTTAATTAATCCCTGTGGTATTACTGATTTTAAAGTTAGTTCACTAGAAGATTTTTTAGATAATATTGATATAGAGAAAGAAAAAGAAGTAATTATTAATAGCTTTACCAAGGTGTTTAATATTGAATTTGAAGAAATGACTTTAGATAAATTATAGTAATTAACAATAATGATTTTTAAACATTTAGTTTTAGTTTGACTATCAAACTTCTTGATATTTACTAGATATTCCTTTACAATTAAATTAGAAGGAAGACAATAAGAGGAGAGTACTATTTAAAGAATATTTATTACTAAGAATTACATAAAGACTAAACCTTTTTAGTCTTTGTTTTTTTATTTTTGTGATGAAAAATACAGAAGGAGTGATTTTATGAGTGAAAATAAACTTGTTGAGAAAACAAGACAAGTTATGAAAACACAAAATGAATTATCCGAATTAATAAATGAATTAAAGACTGAAGTGAAGAAAGTATATTATGAAAATGAAAAACTGACAAAAGAAAATGAATTGTTAAAATCAAAAGTAGAGTTTTTAGGAGTGAGTGAAGAATTTGAAGAAGAATATGTTAAAGTTGAAAGTCCTTCTACACCAGATATACCTGAAGAAATAATTAAACAACCTATAGAAACAGAGGTAGAACAACAAAAAGAAATAGTTATACAAGAAATAGAAATAGCTAAGAAAGAACCTTCAAAAAGAAATGCTATATTACTAGAATTCTTCTTGGGTCAAAACATTATTGCGAAAATAGCTTCTGTATTAATATTCCTAGGAATATTATCATTTGGACAAATCGCTTATGAATGGATGCCTGACTTAGGTAGAGTATTATTAATTATGTTTGGTGGATTTGTTTTTGGTGGTATAGCTTACTATACAGAAAAAAAAGAATTGATTATATTTAGTAATGTATTTTATGGACTTGGTATCTTTATTATTTACTATAGTTTAATTCTAGCTAAGTTTGGATTTGATTTAATTAGTGGATCTATATTATCTTATTTATTAGCTGTTCTTATGGTAGGTGTATTTTACTTCTTTAAGAATAGAAGATATGAGTTTTTAGATTCAGTATTATATACATTTTATATTGTATTAGGATTAACGATGTTAGCTCATTTTGAACCTTTAGGTGGATTTAGTCAGTATTTTGAAATCATCTTATTTGTAGGATTAATAGGAGTTATATCATATATATATTTAGTAGTATTCTATAAAGATAAAAATAATATGCAGTTAATCTTTATGAGTATATTCTTTTTATCAATAATAATCTATTTACTAGGTGTTTCATTAAGCTTGGTTTATGAAGAAGAATATTTAATAAATCAAATGAAGACAGCGCTAATGGGATATAATCTATTCCTTTATTCAGCATTAGCAATCTACTTTGTATATATGATAAACTATTTTATTAAAATAGATGAAAGTAATAGATTTAGAGCATTAATGCCATTTTATACAATAGCAATATTAAGTGTTTCTTCTCTTTCATTATTATATTTTGTTGATATAGCATTTGGGATATCAAATGGATCATTTAGTGTCTTGTTGTTTGTTATTATTACTGCACCTCTTTATACATACTTGTATATTGAAAATAAAGAAGGAGAAGATAATTTCTCTGAAACATATTTAATGATTATTGCGATTGCATTATTAATTTATAGTTTTACTGCGGGAGCATTAGGAAAAGAAAGTCCTTCAGAATTTACAGTATTAAACATTATTATGGGTCTTGAGGTTTTACTATTCTATATTTTAGCTAAATTCACAAAAGATAAAACCCATAGAGCAATAGGAATAATATTTATTTTAATATTCATTTTAAGAAATATTAATTTTTATAGTTATACAGGATCATTTCTCTTTGAAGATTCAGGTGTGATATTTGTAAGTATGTCTTTAGGATTAATCTTAGTAGGAATACATGAATTATTTAAACGTCTTAAACTTGATGATAATCAACTTGATAACGTAATAGCTCATAGTACTAACTTATTATTACTAATCCCAGTAGTTGTAACACTTACTAATGACCTTATTAGTGATGATTTAGCTTATATCTTTACTACTGTAGTAGTTTTATTAATTGGGTATAGATGGTTTGTAGGAATGAAAATATTTAATTTACAATATAAGAATTATATTTTTAATGGTATTAACTTAGGTATTATAGGAACAACCTTATTCCTTAACTCATTCTATTTTGATCATAACTATAAGGTGCTTGAAGATGTATTTAAGTTTTGGATTTTATTCGTAATTAATGGATATGTAGTACTTTCTATTAAAGAGATATATGTAGAATATATAAAAGGGGAGGTTAACAAAGAACAAGGATTTATTATTGCATATTTAGCTGGAGTATTGGTACATAGTATCTTTATTCACAACTATATTAATCTAGAGTTTGATAGAGTAATATTATCTAGTTATTTTTTAATTGCATCAGCAATAGCTGTTTTATTAGGGTTTAAACAAAATTGGAGTAATACTAGAAAACTTGGACTTGCGGCAATATATTTTTCACTAGCTAAATTCTTTATATATGATTTATATAGTAGAGATTTTAGTACGTTTACTAAAATGATTACATACTTTATTTTAGGATTTGTCTTACTAGGAATTGCTTTACTTTATGCATATCTTGAAAAAACATATGGTAAAACAAATAGACAAATAGAATAAAAGAATTAAATAATATTAGATAGGAGATAAAGGATGATTAAAATATATGAATTTATAAAATATTTTCATACTAATTTAATCAAACTTGTTATTGTAATACTTTTAATATTTGCATTATATATGAATAATAATGCAAATGTTAGTGCTAGAAGATTTGTAGAAGATTATAACAATGAAATTAATGTTGAATCAAATATTGATGATGATGAATTATTTAACGAAGATTATACAAAAGAAAAAATTAACACCAATAGTTTTATAATAGTACTTGGGAATATAATGGTTCAAAATTATATACAAGAAAATCAACTTTACTGTTATTGCAATTATAGGTTTGTACAATTGAACTTAATAAGCAATGAGGATTGTTACACGATTTTGATGAATGCTGATTAGTAGGAAAATGAGTATTAATACTATCTTGAATAATTGCACCAATAATAAAACGGCGATAAAAAAGGAGATAACTATCATCTCCTTTTTGCTTGATTTACTTACTAATCACTATAATAAAATTGTTTACAAATATAGATGTGCTATAATGTATAAGAACATAATTAATTTGAGGAGTTGGTATATATGAGTATTAATAGTGGGTTTCAATTAAATATTTATACAATTATTATATTATTTATTTTATTAGTATCAATGTTTACAAAACGAGAAACATATAAAGTATCTACTAGAATGCTTAGACTTATAATGTTGACAGTAATTACTCTTTTAATTATAGAAATATTTTCTTGGATGTTTGATGGAATTGATAAAGAATATGCATACACTCTAAATTACATTTTTAATACAATATTTTTTGTAGTTGGAGTAGCTGCAGCAGGGTTATTCACATCGTATATAGATTATATGAACTTTAGATCAAAAAGTAGGTTGAAAAAAAGATTTTATTATATGCACATGGCTATTTTAGCTTTAATATTAGCTACTATAAATTTCTTTACACCAATAATCTTTAGTATTAGTGCTGAGAATGTATATAGTAGAGAACCTCTCATTGCAGTAGGATTTATTTCTGTATATTTGTTATTAGTATTTATGTTGGTACAAACTTTTAGAAACAGAAAAAAATTAGATGATAATCAGTCTCTAAGTATGTATGTATTTATATTATTACCATTCATTGGAGGAGTATTACAATTGTTTTTCTATGGACTTTTAATTATGTGGGCGTTTTCTGGACTTGGTGTTTTAATAGCATATATCTTTAATGAAACTACAAGTAACTCTAGAGATTATCTAACAAAATTATTCACTAGAGAAATCACATATTCTTATATGGATAGTATGATTGAAAAAAATCAATCTTTCATAATTATTAGTATAGACATTGATGATTTTAAAAACATTAATGATTCTTTTGGACATAAAGTTGGAGATGAAGTATTATTTCATTTTTCAAAAATATTATCATTAACATTTGGAAAGAATGCATTGGTTTCAAGATTTGGTGGAGATGAATTTATTATTGTAATTAAAGATGGCTCTGAGGAAGAAGTTATTGCATATCATAATTTATTTAAAAGTAATATCACTCTTTATAAAGGATATAGGTTTATTGAGAAAATTAATTTTAGTTTTGGATCCTCATTTAGAGAAATTGATTCAATAGAAAGTATTGATGATTTATTAGAAGTAGCAGATGATTTAATGTATGATGAAAAAGCACAACATAAAAATAAAAAAAGAAGACTAACTGATAAATAACTATATATAACGAGGTGATTGTATGAATAACAAAATATCATTTCAGATATTAAATAAAACAAATATGGAAGAATATAAAAGAATAAGATTAGAAGGATTAAAGAATTCACCATTAAATTTTGGATCTAGCTTTGAGGAAGAATCCTTATTTAATAATAAGAAATGGATAAGTAGATTATCAAATAATAACGCTATAACATTTGGTGCTTTAATTGAATCAAAACTTGTGGGTGTAGTTACACTAACTTTGAATACTAGACTTAAAACAAAACATACTGCAGAAATACACGCTATGTATGTAAGTGAAACGCATCAAAGAAAAGGAATTGGATCTAAATTGATTAACTCTTTAATAGAATATTCAAAAGGCTTAAAAACTATTGAACAGATAACTTTGAGCGTTGAAAAGGAAAATGAATCTGCGATAAAATTATATAGAAAATCAGGATTTATGAGATTTGCTGAAGTACCTTTAGCATTAAAGGTAGAAAATAAATATTACGATTTTATTATGATGAATATGTTTCTAAAGTAGTATATAATTGAAGTAAGAGGTGTAAGGAAATAAGGCAACTCTTATTTGAGTTGCTTTTAAAATTTAAAAAAGGGAGGGATAATTATGTATATATATAAATATGTAAAAGCTATATCAGGTAGTTTTTGGGCTACTTCGAATCATCAAGAGTTGATTGATAAATACTCTAAAGAAGGATGGAAATTCATTACTGTGATACCTTTATATTCAACTACTGAAGGTAGAATTAAAGAACTTGATTTAGTATTTGAAAGAGAAGAATAGTAAATTTGAGGAGGTAAAGTATGTTAAGAAAGTTATTTAAGGAGAAGTATAAACACTTTGATTTAGAAGATAGTAAAATTAATGAATATATAGAAACTATTATTATTTTTGAAAACTTTATAGACAAAGATATTGTTGATTCTAATATAGAGGATATAAAGAAATACTTAACTTACTTAATAGAAACTACTCAAAATACTTATAATAATGTTATTCATATCGCAAGATACTATTACTATATTGATAAGAAGGCTGAATATATTCATATGAGTAAGTATTTTAACTCTAGAGGAGTTTTAGAGAATATCATTGATAGAATTGCTATTTATGAATCAAGAGAGAAACAGAGTGAAATTATGAAAGAAATCTATTTGCCTCCTTTTGGAATAGATTCTAAAGATTTACCGAAATATACAAAAGATTTTATGGATAAGTTAAATAAGTATTTACCTAAAAATAGTTGTAATAAGATACTTGCTGGTAATAATCACAGAATTCCTAAAGAGAGCTTCCTAAAAGAAAAGGAATTATATGAACAATCAAAATCACTGGAATTATATTTAAAAGAAAGACATAAAAGAAAGCTGGATGAATTACTATATTATTATGAAAATAATTTAGTATGGTTTGAACAAGTAATTACTAAAGAAGCCATTGAATATGTAGCTAGTAATCAAGAGATACTAAGTGGTAAATTAGAGGAAGATAAACTATATATTACAAAGATTCCATATGATATAAATAATTTCTTATCTGAAAAAGATGAAACTTTAAAAAGATATTATGCATGTCACTGTAGTTTTGTGAGAGAAAATATCTTATCTGGTGAAGTTGATATACCTAAAGAATGGTGTTACTGTAGTGCTGGATTTGCTAAACATCCTTTTGAAGTTATCTTTGATCAAGAGTTAGAAGTTAAACTAATAAAAACTCCGATTGATGGTGATATTATTTGTAGATTTGAAATAGATTTAAGTAAAGTTAAGTATTATTCTCTTTAAGTAATCGTCTATGATATAATGTAATTGAAGTCTAATCAAATATATTTTACAGGAGGATACCAATGATAGTTAGTAATGTAAAAAACGTACCTATTATTGAAGTAAATAGTGAAGCTGCAAAATTCACATCAATGAAAGCTTTAGTATCATCTAAAGAAGGTTTTGAAGGCTATGTAATGAGGGAAGTAGAAGTTTTTGAAGGAGGACACACACCAAAACATAGACATCCTTGGCAACACATTAACTATATGCTTGAAGGTGAAGGAGAATTAATGATTGAAGGTAAGATTAATAAAGTAGAAGCTGGATCTTTTGCTTTTGTACCACCTGGTTCTCTTCATCAATTTAGAAATGCTGGTAAAGGTGTATTTAAGTTTATTTGTATTGTTCCTGAAGAGGGACATGTGTATTAAGAAAATATAAAAAAAAGACCTTTAATTTTAAAGGTCTTTTTAATTACTATATTACAAAGTCTCCATCTGTAAAGATTGTTACTTTAGAACCATCTTTTAGAGTTCCTTCAACTTGTAAATCTTTACTACCAAACATAAAGTCTACATGAACCATTGATTGATTAGAACCAGCTTTAGCTAATTCTTTATCAGTCATTTTTGTTCCACCTTTAACGTTCATAGGATAAGCACGTCCTAGTGCTAAATGACATGATGCATTTTCATCAAATAATGTATTTAAGAATAAGATATTAGAATTAGATATTGGAGAATCATAACTAATAAGTGCAACTTCTCCTAAATATTTACTACCTTCATCTGTTTCTAATAAACTATTTAATGTATCTCTATTCTTTTTAGCATCAAAGTTTATAACTTTACCATCTTTAAATTCTAGCCAGAAGTCTTCAATTAAATTACCTTGATAGTTTAATGGTTTAGTAGATACTACTTTACCGTTTACTCCTAATTTTTCAGGCATTGTAAAGTTTTCTTCAGTAGGAATATTTGGATTAAAATATACTCCTTTAGAAGAATTTTCTCCACCACCAGCCCATATATGGTTTTCAACTATTTTTACATGTAAGTCTGTACCTAAGCTATTTGTGAAATGTAAAGTATCAAAGTTATAATCATTTAATATTTTATTATGAGCTAACATTGATTTATTGTGATTTGCCCATTCCTCTATAGGATCATTTGTTTCAGTAACACGTGATGCTTGTAAGATTGCATCCCATAATGCTTCAACTGCTTCATCTTCTTTAAGATTAGGGAATACTTTTTTAGCCCATACTTTATTAGGTGCAGCAACTACACACCATTGTGCATGGTTACCCATCATATGATCTTGATAAAACTTAAATGCTTTCATTCTAGCAATCCCAGCTTTTTGCATTTTCATTTGATCAACACCTGCGTTTAATCCAGGTATTGGAGATGTAATACTTATAACACATCCATTATTATCCATAAACCATTTAACTTTATCAATAGACCATTCTGGAATATCTTCTAAAGTTTCAACACTCATAAAGTCGTAATTAGTTCTTGTAACATAGTTATCACTCCACTGAACATCCACTCTTTTTGCACCAGCTTTATAAGCTGCTTTAACAAGTAATCTTGCTAATTCTTTAGTTTCAGTTGATGAGTTAATTGCAACATATTGATCTTTTTGTACATTAGCTCCAACCTCAACAATTAATTTTGCATATTTTTCTAATATTTCTAATTTAGCCATAATATATCACTCCTTCAAATTATTATAACACGTGATATCTAGATTAAATATATCATTTTAAATAAAAAAGATTGTATATAATAAGTAATTTAGAAAAATTATAGATATAATATAATTATAAGGAATATATTTTTAAAAGGAGATGACATAATGAATAAGAAAAGTCTAATTAAATTTTATCATGATAATGAAAAAGGATTAATGCATTACGTAATATTTGAAAGAGATGTTGTAGTATTATCAGAACTAAAAACTAAAAAAGTTGATTATATTAATGAACATGGTAAATTAAATGTTTCATTTAATGTTGATTCCGATACATTTGATGAAGTTACTGTAACTGTGGTCACAGATAAAGAATATGTAGGTAAAGTATATAATTACATGCATGAAATTAATAACGCTTATTTCTTTGATGGATATGATACCTTATGTGTTATCAAGTTTGATAAGAAATAGAATAATTTTCCAAAATAAAACTACACTTTTAAAGTGTAGTTTTTTTAGTCTTTACTAAAGGTTGCTCTAAGTCCAACTTCTTGTTTTTTATAGATTCTAACATAATTATTAAAGTGTTTATAAAAGGATAGAATTACATATAGTGAAACTAATACAATAGATATATAACTATAATGTTGGAAGTACATTGCTATTGGCACAACTATTATTACTAGAAGAGTTGAGACAGCTATATAATCTAAAGCGACTGTTAGGATTGCAAAAATAATTAGTAGTCCTAAAGCATATACAGGTGCAACTGCGAATAGTAATCCACCAAAAGTCGCAGTTCCTTTTCCACCATGGAATCCCAGATGGATAGGATAAATATGTCCTACAACAGCACTTAATCCACCTACAAACCAGATAATATCATTATCAGGGAATATTAGTCTTAATATAAGAACTGGAATAGCTCCTTTAAGAATATCTAGTACTCCTACAAGTGTACCGTACTTCAATCCTAGTGTAATTACGGCATTTGATGTTCCTGCACTTTTTGAATTTACATCTCTAATATCAATACCTAGTACTTTTTGTGTAATAAGTACAGCGGGGCTTATAGCTCCTATTAAATAGAGAACAATTATGACTATTAAATATTCCATATATAATAACTCCTTAAACATCGTTTTTTTTATTATATATTATTTATTAAAAATTTTAAAGGAAACTACGATATATTAATATAAAATGTTATAATTAAATATAAAATAGTTATACTTAAAGGAGATAAATATGAATATTATAAAACAAGCTTTTGAAGATCGAATATTAAGACATTTATTTTTTGCTGTAGTAATCTATGTACCGTTATCAATTGTAATTGCTTTTGAAACATTAGCTTTCTTAAATATAATGTTAGGTTGGAATGTTATACTCGCATTTGTTCCTGTTGTTTTAGCTTTCATATTCTATAATAAATCTCTAGAAGATAATGATAAACAACAAGATAAAGTGATATTGATATTATTATTTTTATCATGGTTATTCTTTTTCCCTAATGCCTTTTACTTAATAACTGATTTTATTCATCTAGGAGGAGAAGAATTTTATTATTGGGGACAATTATACTCTCCTATTACTTATACAGAAAACTATTTAGGATACTTAACGTTAGCTCATATCTTCTTAGGTGCTTTTATTGGTGTATTCATGGCAATATACTCACTAAGAATGATTGACATATATTTAATAAATAAATTTGGGAATATGTATTCCACATTAATTATTATATTAATTATGTTTCTTTCTAGTATTGGAATATATATTGGAAGATTCTTAAGATTAAATTCATGGGATGTATTAAATCCTTTTAATGTGTTAGAACAATTATTTGATAGTTTAAATAGATTTTCATTTGAGTTTATTATGATTTTTATTGTTATTCAGTTAGCTCTTTACTATCTATTAAAGCCGTTTATACGAATTAATGATTGATAATAAGAAAAGAAGTATTTCCTATAAAGGAAATACTTCTTTTTATTTTATTTGTCGATCATAATATGATTTACTTTGATCTAATACAACAATAGATTCTCTCCAGTTAGTAATAGGAATGAAGAAAGCTATCATAATTGGAATAAATATACTTACACCATAATGTGAGTAAAATGGGAAATCTATATCAACATCTTTTTGATTTAATTGATAAACACTTATAGTAATAAAATCTTGTGCTTTTTCTAATTGGATATATTCAAGTAGATTATCATTTATCCTATAATTTCCAATATAATTAGAATGATATTTATTAAATACCCAGAAACTATCTGTCTCTAAATGATTAAAGATAGAGTCTACATTGAAGTCATTATTAAATATTTCAATATTATTAATCTCGTCACTGTATTTATTGGTGAAATAGATATAGTCTCCTATAATTATTCCTCTATCATTATGAACTTTATCTAATGTAAATGTTAATACTGTTCCGTTAGAATCTACTTTATTATATGAAGAGCTGTGGTTAGTAGAAGATGTGTAATACATAACTTGATTTACACTGTCATAAGTAGGACTTCCACTAAGAATCTCAAATGAAATAGAATTGTCTGAATATAATATTAATTCATCTGAAGTTCTATAAAAGAGATTTCCTGATATAACATTTATACTATCATATGATGTAGTACTTAAATCAATTGTCTCGGACAATAAGATACTATCATTTTCAAATTTGAATATTTCATATATTCCAGACAATTCATTATTTACAAAATATAATACATTATCTTCATAGTAGAACATTGCGTAGTAATCAGAGATTTCAGAAATATTAGTAGTGCTATCCTCGGTTACTATATATGTATGATATCTTGCGAATAATATAATATTATTTTCATAATACATGAATCTATTATAATTATCAGAACTTCTTAAGATATCATCCTCATCAACTACAAATAAAGCTGAATCAAGCTGTTTATCAAAAACTTTTTCTTTTGTTTCTAAATCATAAACAAAGAATCTGTTATCTGAAGTATAAAAGTATAAATATAAGTCATTATAATAATAATCAGTGATAGTCTCATCTTTTCTAAATTCAGTATCAATCTCTAATTTTATTATTTCTGTTTGATAAAAATTATTATCTATATCGGTTGGTAAATCATTAAAAGAAAAATAACCAACGTTATTAGATAAGTTTAATGTTTCACCTATAGTGTTTGATGGGAATTGAAATAAAACTACTATAACTGCGATAAACCCAAATAAACCCCAAACTATAAGAAACTTCCCTCCGTCATCTATAAATGAAATATTAGACATAGTTTTCTTATAAAATAATCTATCAGATATTCGAGTTTTTAAAGCTAGATAAAACAATAATACAGATAAAGATATGGAAAGTGGTATTTGAAAATAGAAAGGTATAAATCTAAAGATAGTTAAGAAAATATAAAATGGTAATATTGTTAACATAAAGATTACAATAATATTCTTAATAGTTTCGATTTGTAAATCGGAATCTTCATAACTTCCTTGTAAAAAGAAATATAGAACAAGTGAAATTATTAGAATAAGTAGTACAGTAAGCATAAAATACCATGTTTTCGGATAAAAGTTTTGTAAAAAAAGCAATAATAAAATCAGATATGCAAACGTAGTCTCAATTAATGAGAGTAAGAATATCCGAATTTTTTCATCCTTTATTTTTTTACTATTCATGTAATAAGCTAAAGCTAGTAATATAAAAAATGGTACTATAGCAAATAAATTAAACATCGAATCCCTCCTTTTTAACTCTTACATTATATCATAATTAAGTAAAGTTAATCAAATTTCTTTAAATGAAATAAAGGATATTCAAAATCTAATTTATCTTTCATTTTTTTTAATTCTAAGATATAATATGCATAAGACTGTAAGGGAAAAAAATAGCTATCAGTCTATATTGATGGTTTTTTTATTTTTAAGGAGGAGAGAAATTATGAAAAAGAAAATTTTAATATTTATATTTACATTATCTTTTGTATTTGCCTTAGCTGGATGTCAAGCTGAGGATAGTTATATAAAAGGAGATTATAATGACTATGAAAATACTAACACTGATCCAGTAGCACCACCCGCAGAAGTTGTAGATCCTAATTTATCAGGAGGAGACGTTATTCTAGATGCTGATATACCTGCATTATTAAATAGAAAAATAATCTATACTGCAGCACTCACGATGGAATCACCAACACCTGAAACAATCTATAATAATGTTATAGATAATTTAGATTTATATGATGCATATGTTGAATCAGCTAATATAACTTCAACTAGATACACAATTAAAATTAGAGTGTTGTCAGTTAACTTTACTGATTTTGTAGAAGAAATTAAAACAAGTGGTGATTTACTTTCATATACTAAATCATCTGAGGATGTAACAAATGCATATTCTACTTTTGAAGCAAGAAAACTTGCTTTAGAAACACAACATGCTAGAATATTAGAGCTCATTGCAGTAGCAGTAGATCTTGATGATATCTTAACTTTAGAAGATGCTAGATTTGAAATTGAAACTGAACTAAATGAGATAGGAGATACATTAGCTAATTTTGATTCTCTTGTAGACTATTCAACAATTGATTTACAAATTAATAAAACTGTTGAAACAGAAGTTATCTTACCAAGAACTGAAAACCCAGCTATTTTTATTATTGAAGTAAATAAAAACTCAGCTGAAATAGAAGTGTTTAATACAGGTAATTTCCCAGCTACTATATATGTGGATTTATTACAAAATGGTGAATTTGTTAGACAGTATGAACAAGATGCTTGGGGAGACAGTAAAGCAATATTTAAAATTGGAGAATTAGATTCTAATAAAGAATATACTTTCAAAGTAACATCTATATCAAGTGATCATAGAGTTTCATATGAAATTTCAAAAGATATTGAAACTGATAAAACATTTATTAATGATGTAACAAATGTATTTGTAACTTCATTCACTGTATTAGTAGCAATATTTGAATTCCTAGGATTATCAATTGTAGCTATATCACCATTCGCAGTTACGGGAGTTATTTTATTCTTCCCAGCTAGAATTACTTATAAAAAAGTTCAACCTATAATGGAAGAAAAAAGAAAAAAAAGACTCGCATATTATAAAGAAAGACGTAAAAACGATACTGAAGAAAAGTAATATTATCTAAGAGACTATTACCTGTTTGGTGATTGTCTCTTTTTGTATAACTAATAATAATTGGAATTAATAAAAATATATATGATATAATAGGTTGGTAAGGGAATAGTCCTTTTAAGGACTTTTTTACTTGAATAAGGAGCTGGAAGAAGTTATGGATGAATCACTAAAGAAGATAAGCAAGTATTTTATAATTACATTAATTTCAATTATGATTATAGGAGTCATTGCAGAGATATTACTTTTTCAATATTCAAATACAATTGCTGGGTATGAAAATACTTTTGCTTATGCAATAATAAATTACAAAGTAACTAAGATATTGGAATTGTTTAATTATTTACATGTTTTTTCTGCTGTACTGATTATTTATGTTTTTCAGTATAGTAAATATAAGAATAGTAAAATTAATATACTCCCATTACTGATTTCTTTAGGAATTTCATTAGCGATACAAATATTTCATATTATATATTTTGCATTTTTATTAGATAACCCTCTTAATGTAAATTTACTAAATATTGCATTTTTTATCACACATTTAAAAGGCTTATTAATATTTGTTTCATTATTGTACATATGGATTCAAATATATTTACTAGAAAATAAGAAGTTTAATTCTTATCTTCTAATGGGACTTAGTTGTTTATTACTACCGACTCTGCTTGGTGGGATTTATGGTTTGATTTATCTGTCAGACGAAACTATAAGTATATTTTCTGTTTTTGGATTAGGAGTAGATGATGGATCTAATCAAATACTTAAGTATGTAGAAGCAACTGTGTCAACTATTTCTTATACAGCAGCATTAATTTTCTTTATCTTCCTAAGGGAAAAAAATATATCTAGTGTAGTTAATCATTAAGAATAATATTAATTAGATTTTAGGCTTTCATCAATTTGATGAAAGCCTTTTTATCTTAACGTTCAAGAAAACTCCCACTTCAAGTATATTAATAATGTGGTAAGTGGGG
>LGVF01001430.1_pt2 | contig 23809 bp, 27 predicted proteins | sample 469901 | NCBI WGS metagenome assembly LGVF01 (sample SAMN03893561, study PRJNA290197) | marine sediment metagenome | material: sediment; isolation source: combined push core samples #3730, #5133, and #5579 collected at Hydrate Ridge | place: Pacific Ocean: Hydrate Ridge
GGATTCGGTTTTATCGAGCAGGACAACGGCCCCGATGTTTTCGTACACTTCTCCGCCATTGCTGGCGACGGCTTCAAGTCCCTCGCTGAAGGTGACCGGGTCGAGTTTGAAGTGACTGAAGGCCAGAAAGGTCCCCAGTCCGCCAACGTCCGTAAGATCTAATAGCGGCCGAATCCGGCTTTTTATTTAGATCTAAACCCCGCTTGGTCCGTAAGGAACAGATGGGGTACAGTTACAGAAGATTCGTTGCTACGTCGACGAGCTTCAGATACTGGCAAGCCCCGCTTCCTTGGAAGCGGGGCTTTTGTTTTTTTAAACATGAGTCAGTCAAACGGATTTCTCTAGCCTCTTTGGCTGATGGCTAGTTCTGTCAAGGCCTTTAGCAGGTGCTTTATATGCTGCTCGTTGTTGAACCAGCCGGGGCTGACGCGCACTGTCCCCTGCGGAAAGGTGCCGATGCTGCGATGGGCATCGGGAGCGCAGTGCAGGCCGGCGCGGGTTTGAATGTCGTAGTCGCGGTCGAGGAGAAAGGCGATGGCGGCCGGATCGTGGCCGTCAAGGGTGAAAGAGAGGGCGCTGCCCTGGCGTTCCATGGCGTCAGCGCCATGGAGCTGCAGGCCAGGGATTTTCGGCAACTCCTGCCGCAGGTGCCGGAGCAGATTTAGTTCGTGGCGGCGAATGGTGTCGAGACCGGTGGCAAGCAGGAATTCGATGCCGGCCTTCAGGCCGGCCAGGCCGGAGCTGTTGACGGTGCCGCTCTCAAGGCCTTCGGGGAGCTGCGGGGATGGCAGGGCCGCGGCCGAGTCGCCCCCGTTGCCGCCGATCAACAGCGGCCGAATCTGCAGTCCCTCCCGCACATAGAGCAGGCCGGTCCCTGGCGGACCGAATAGACCCTTGTGGCCGGGAACGGCAAGCAGGTCGATGGCCATGGCCTCGACATCCAGATCGAAGAGGCCGGCGCTTTGGGCCGCATCGACCAGTAGTAAAATGCCCTGTTTGCGGCACCAGGGGCCAATTTCTTCGATGGCCTGCCGGGTGCCGGTGACGTTGGAGCAGTGGCTGAGCACCAGCAGCCGCGGTCGTTCGGCGCAGGCGGCCATGATATCGGCCGGAAGGACGAAGCCGTTGCGATCGGCGGTCACCTTGGTAATCTGTACGCTCCGTTGCCGCAGCAGTTCCAGCGGACGCAGTACGGCGTTGTGCTCCATGCTGGTGGTGACCACGCCATCGCCGGGGTTGAGCAGGCCGAACAACGCCAAGTTGAGAGCCTCGGTGGCGCTGGCGGTGAACACAATGCGGGCCGCATCGGTAATGCCAAACAGCCTGGCGGCTGCCAGGCGGGTTTCAAACAGCAGGCGACTGGCCTCAATGGCGGCCCGGTAGCTGCCCCGTCCCGGGCTTGCGCCAAGCTCTCGCAGGGTCCGGTCGGCGGCCCGGTAGACCGCTTCCGGCTTCGGGTGGGAGGTGGCGGCGTTGTCGAGGTAGATGGCCATGGCAGCAGCAATTAGAGTTTACGGAATCCCGACTCTTCACGAACAAACAGTTCGGCCGGGCGCAGATCAGCGTCTGACAAAATATCTTCAATTTCAACGGCCTGTTCGGGGGCAAAGCGAAGCGCGAGGCCACAGGCCGAAGTCAACTCCCTGGGGGCGGGGATGAGCAGGAAGTCGACCTCTCGCTCTTTTAGGTGCTTCTCCGCCGCCAGTACCCGGTGTATGGAGTGAAAGAGGGCGATGTGGTCCTGTTCCCGAATCATCGCTGCCTTCAGTCCCGAGGCACGGCCAGCATGCGGTCCAGGGAGACCTTGGCCCTGGTGCGAATCTCTTCGGGGACAGTGATCACCGGCGTGAGGGTCTTGACGCTGGCGTGCAGGTCCTCCAGGGAGATCAGCTTCATGTTGGGGCAGATCAACGCCTCACTGGCCAGGATGAACTCCTTGTTTGGATTTTCCTTGCGCATCCGGTAGAGGATGCCCATTTCCGTGCCGATGATAAACTTTTTCGAGGGGAAGGTGCTTACATACTCATACATGCCGCTGGTAGAGCAGATATGGTCGGCCAGTTCAAGCACCTCGGGACTGCACTCGGGATGGGCGATAAAGGGGGCGCCGGGGTGCTCGGTCTTGATCCGCTGCACGTCTTCAGCGAGTAGGTTTTCGTGGCTCGGGCAGAAACCCTGCCAGAGGTGGAAGGTCTTCTCCGGCACGAAGGAAGCTACATATCGCCCGAGATTGCGGTCCGGGGCAAAGATAATTTCCTTGGCGTCGAGGGAGCGCACCACCTTGACAGCATTGGCGCTGGTGCAGCAGATGTCCGTTTCGGCTTTGGTCGCTGCGGTGCTGTTGACGTAGGTCACCACGGTGGCGTCGGGAAAGCGCTGTTTCATTTTGTTCAGGCCCTCGGCAGTGATCATGTCCGCCATGGGACAGTCCGCGTCGGCTCTCGGTAACAGCACGGTTTTATCGGGGGCAAGGATAGCAGCACTTTCAGCCATGAAGTGGACTCCGCAGAAGACAATAACGTCCTTGTCGGTGCGGGCGGCTTCCATGGACAGCCCCAGGGAGTCGCCGGTGATATCGGCAATTTCCTGAATTTCGTCCCGTTGGTAGTTGTGGGCCAGGATCAGGGCGTTACGTTCGGCAGCCAGTTGGCGAATCTGCTGTTTAAGGGTTTCCTGATTCATCGCGTACAATTTCCCCTGTTGTGGTTGGCTTGGTTGGATATCTGGTTACTGTTGGACAGCATGCAGCTGTCATGTGATTAGTCCTGATTTTTCTATTTCCGACAAAATTTGTCAAGTATTAAATGACCGAGGGGCTTCCGGTCAACCGAAGGTGCATGGTGATTGTCTGTTGTGGCAAAGGACTGTATACTTCCGGCGGAGCCTGGAATGGCAATTCAATGCAGTCACAGCTAGAGAAGAAGGGGAAGCAGGGATGAATATATCGGATCGTTACCGCGAATTGACTGATGATGTGCGATTAATTTTGGACTCCCCAGTGGATGCCTCTGGAGCCGAGGCGCTGAAGGCCCAGCAGATTATCGACCAGGCCGCACAAGATATGGAGGAACTGGAAGAGCTGGTCGGGGATATCCCCCAAATGCAGTTGGAGTCCAAGTTGACTCCGGTGTTGCTGAAAAGTCACAGTCAGCTGGACCGGGCTCGGCTGTTGCTGGAAGAACTGGGTGCCGAGGATCGTGCGGCGGCAGTTTGGGAGTTGGAGCAGAAAATCTATCGTCTGCTTAATGCCCTTTAAAGGTCTGTTGAAAAGGTCCGAGGTGCAGCCTAGTAACGGATCGGGGCGGGATCAGTCGTCTCTGTGGCCTTGCAAGGTGGGCAATCTTGTCTAGAGTTGTAACAGGGGATGGTGTTGCTCTACTAACAAGGTCGCTCAGGTCTCGAAAGGAGGCGTATACATGTCGCTGGGAAAAACCTGGTTTACCCCGAAAGAGGCGGCGTCCATGTTCGGAATCGATGAAAAATTGATTCTGGAATGGGTCGAGGAAGGGCTGGTGCGTTGCGAACGGCTTGATGGCGAGGTTGCGCAGGTTAATCTCGATGACCTTAAGCTGGAGGTCGAGGCCTTTCTCAAAAGCTCCTGAGGGTGGAAGACGATTATATTTGGTAGCAGAATGAACAAGGCGCCCGGCCTTAGCCGGGCGCCTTGGTTTTTTAGTCGATGGGGCGACCGCCCATCTTTTTCAGGCTGGCATGGGCCTGGCGCAGCAGTCGCTCGGTGGTAGGCCAGTCGATGCACTTGTCGGTGACGGACATTCCGTACTTCAACTTGTTGATATCGTCGCTTAATGGCTGGTTGCCCGCTTCAATGTAGCTCTCGATCATCAGGGAGTTGATGGAGCTATTGCCTTGGGCGAGTTGTTCCATGACGTTGTTCAGCACCTCTTCCTGACGGGCATGATCTTTATAGGAGTTGGCGTGGCTGCAGTCGACCATGATGGATGGTTGCAAACCGGCTTTGGCCAGCATCGCCTCGGCATTGCTAATGCTTTCGGCATCGTAGTTCGGCTTGCCGCCTCCTCCGCGCAGGACCATGTACCCGTCGGGATTGCCGTTGGTTTCGACAATGGCGGTACGCCCATTGCGGTCGATTCCGAGGAAATTATGCGAGTGGGTCGCCGCATCGATGGCATCCACGGCGATCTGTAGATTGCCGTCGGTGCCGTTTTTGAAGCCGACGGGAAAGGAGAGGCCGCTGGCCATCTCCCGATGGGGCTGCGATTCGGTGGTGCGGGCTCCGATAGCTCCCCAACTGATCATGTCGGATAGGTATTGGACAGTGATCGGGTCGAGCATTTCGCAGGCGATGGGTAGGCCGAGGTTGGTTACTGCACAGAGCAGATTGCGGGCGACGCCGAGTCCCTTGGAGATTTGATGGGAGCCATTGAGATCGGGGTCGTTGATCAGCCCTTTCCAGCCGATGGTGGTGCGGGGCTTTTCAAAATAGACGCGCATGACCAGCAGTAGCTGATCCGCTAGTTCCTGATTTAGTTTGGACAGGCGCCGTGCGTAATCGATGGCGGCCTGGGGGTCGTGAATCGAGCAGGGGCCGACTACAACCATCAAGCGGCGGTTACGATTATGGATGATATCCTTGACCTGCTGCCGCGACTGGGTAACAAATTCAGCGTCCAGCTCCGCCAAGGGAAAGACCTGCTTCAGGTCGGCGGGAGCTATGATCTGGGTCATGGAGCGGACATTAAGGTTGGTTGTGCGCTTCATTGAAGGCCTCTCTGCTGCGGTTGTTGGTTTGCAGCCGGCTGCGGGCGGCTGATGAAGGACCCACTTTAGCGATTTTTCAAGGGAAAGTCAAAACATTGCGCCCCCCTGAGCACGCCGAAAGGGTTTGACACTGTGCTGCCCGATTCGGTATAAGATGAAGGCTAATTGTTGAATATGACAAACTAATCTTGATGGCGTCGCAAAAAGTACGCCCTACGGCGTTACGGCGTTTTTTCAGGACCTCGACATACTAGATGTATGCCTTCACCCCTGAAAAAACACCAAGCCTTGTAGGACGAAATTTTTGTTTAGCCATCCTGTAAGTTTTTACGAGTGCATCAATCTTGTTGGGAAAGGATAAAGTGTCGTGGCTATTCTTAATGATCTGTTGATCGTGTTCGGCCAAATGGTTCTAATGCTCCTGCAGGTCTACATCTTTATCGTCGTTGCCCGGGCGGTGATCTCCTGGGTTGGTCCCGATCCCTACAATCCCATCGTGCGTTTTCTCTACAATGCCACCGATCCGATTCTGCAGCGCATTCGGCGGGTGCTGCCGCTGCAGTTCAGCGGCTTCGATCTTTCGCCTCTGGCTCTGTTGTTTTCCCTCTATTTTATTCAGCGCCTGATTCAGCGTCTGCTGTTGCACCTCGGCTGAGGAGCCCACCATGACCATTACTCCCATCGACATTCAACAGCATCAGTTCAAAACCCGCCTCATCGGCTACGAAAAGGGCGGCGTCGATCACTACCTGGAGCAGCTCGCCGAGGAACTGGAGCGTTACCACCGTCAGGTTCAGGAGCTGAAAGAGGAGCTGGCCCGCACCAAGGTGGCGCTGCACGAGATGCGACAACGGGAATCTACGGTTAAGGAAACCCTGCTGACCGCCCAGCTGATTACCGAAGAACTCAAGTCTAACGCCCACAAGGAAGCGGAGATTTGCATGGCGGAGGCGGAGTTGGAGGCGGAACGAATCGTCCACGACGCCGAGAATCGGCGTTTGCATCTGTTGAACGAGATTCAGGAGATTCGCCGACAAAAGGTTTCCTTCGAGTCGTCCCTGCGCGGTCTGGTCGAAGGCCACCTGCGGATGCTTGATATCGAGGCGCTGCCGATGGACGAAAAGGTTCCGGTGACGCAACTAGTTTCCGAAATCGAGCCACTGGTTAGCGAGGTTCTGCCCGGAACCAACGATGAGGGCCGGCAGGACCGATGAGCCCCTATCTGCAGGGCAGTGAGGATGGGGTGATCATCAGCGTCTATGTGCAGCCGCGGGCCAGTAAAAATGAAGTGGTCGGGTTGCAGGGCGATGAGCTGAAGCTGCGCCTGACCTCGCCGCCGGTAGAAGGGGCGGCTAACAAGCTGTGTCGCGAGTTTCTGGCTAAATTGCTCGGCGTGGCTAAGGGCCAGGTCAGCCTGGTGGCTGGGGACAAGTCCCGCCACAAGCGGCTCTTGGCCCGGGGGGTGACTCAAGAACAGGCCCGTCAGGTTCTGGAAGACTGATTCTCCGCCTTTTATATTTCCCTTGTTTTTCCTTTTATCCCCTGCCTTTACGCTTTTCTGAACAACCTTGTGCAGCCGTTTGCCCGGTCCCAATATCTAAGGTAAAATTTAGTGAAAAGATCTTTTAAAGCAGGGCGAGCATCTTGCCCGAGGCGGCGCCATGAACAAGGTAATTCAGGTCGATCGTTATGCTAAATATGTCGACGAGATTCGAGAGTTAAAGGACCGCAATGCCCGGCTGGAAAAGCACAATCTAGAACTTGCCAGGCGGCTCGATGAACTGCACGGCGGATATCTGCAGCTTCGCTACGCCATGAAGGGTATGGCCTCCCAAGGCGAGGTGTTTGTACTGCGTAAAAAAATCCTCGAGCTGCAAAATAAGCTGCATCTGAAAGAAACGTTCCCCAATAAGCACTGAAGGGCGACCTGACGGACGCCCTTGGCAGCTTTCAATTCTGATTCGACTTCCTTTCTGCTCAGCCGATGCGTTCCAGCAACTGGATATCCGGAGCTGCGGCCAGCAGCTCATCGGCCTTGCCGAGCAGCGCTTGCAGATAGGGCATCTGCAGGTGTTGGTCGAGGGCTTCCTTGCTGCGCCAGTTCTCATACAGGGTGAAGCAGGTCCGATCATCCAGCGACTGGTGCAGATCGTAATTGATACAGCCCGCCTCAGCTCGCGTCGGAGAGATACAGCCGATGATTTCCTGCTTCAGAAGTTCTTCTTTGCCCGGCTGGGCTTTCAGCACGGCAATTACCGTCAGCGATTGAGCGATCTTTGGACGACTCCTTTGGCTAGGTGTGGGAAGGCTGGGGCGAGACGTTCGCTCCCAGGGAAGGATCAGGGTTGCGGATTGAGGGTTGAGAAGGCCGACAGGGGAATAATCCCTTCCTCCTTAAAGCTCACGGTGCGGGACAGTACCCCAAAGCCGCCCAGGGTAACCTCACCATCGATAGCAAAGGGAATGTCCTGCTGCTGACTGTTGCGACCGATGCGCAGCAGGTTGAGATAGCTGCTCGACAGGCGCAGGGTCAGGGTGCCGGTCTCATGAGCGGCGATGTGCAGCTTCTCTGTCGCTTGGCCGCGAGCCACTTGAATATCCTGCAGGGTCAGGGCATAAACGGCCCGTTGGATATCCAGCGGAACGTCGTTGGGGTTGTACAGGCTCAGGTCCGCACTCAAAATAGCGTGGCTGAGGGTCAGGTTTTCCAGCTGCAGGCCGAGCAGGCTGACTTCTGGCGGTATTGGGCGAATACTGGCGCAGGCGGTTAGCAGCAGGGTGATACCGACAAGCAGGCGGGCCAGAATGATACGTTTCATGGCGAATCCTCTCGAGTAGGACGGGACCGTTCAGCGACGCTGAAGAAAGCGCCCCAGGCGCAGTAGCAGGCCCTGGCGGGTTTGCAAAGCGCCGTGAGGGCAGAGTTCCTGGCAGCAGAAACAGCCGATGCAGCGGCGATAGTCGATGTGCAAACGGCCCTCTTTAATGGCCATGATCTGCGGCGGGCAATGTTTGACGCACAGACCGCACATTACACAGCGCTGGAGATCGACCTGCGGCCGGGCGCTGAGGGCCTGTTTGAGAGGGGCTCGCAACCAGCTCGGCAGGCCAAAATTGACGTCCGTGGTTTTTGCCGGGCGAAAGGGGGCACAGCGCAATTCTTCTAAGGGTGTCCCGCTGAGCTCGACCTGGTTTAGCTGGCTGTCTTGCCGATGGCTGGCTGCCGCCACCTGCTGGGTCCAGACTTCCTGCTGACGCATGCCGACCAGTTCGCAGGCCACCGTGTCGAGGGCCAGAGGGCTGCGGCTGGCGAGCAAGGCCCCCATGTGAATGGGGTCGCCGCTGCCGGGGCCGTCCCCTTCCATGGCGGTGACGGCATCGGCGATGGTCAGGCTCGGAGCGATATGCTCGGCCAGTTCCAGCAGCATCAGGGCAAAAAAGGCTTTGTCGGCCCCGGCCTGCAGATGAAGCCGCGGTTTGCGCATGCCGACTACGGCACCAAATAGATTTTTCACTCCACAGGTCAAACCCATCATCTGGTGGGTTTTGAGTTTGGGCAGATTGATGATCACATCGGCATCGAGGATGTCGCGGGCAATCTCAAGTTGGTGAAAGGTTGAGCCCTGCGGTCGGATGGGCACCGATTCACTGAAGGGGGCAAATTTCGCCCCCGTCTCCTCGATCACAGCAAGAATGCCGCAGCGCCTGGCCACCTGCAGCGGGCTGCCGACCCCGGGCGAATCGCCAACCGCAACTTTCCCGCCGGCTTTTTGTACCAGGCGGATCACGGCCCTCACGATTTCCGGATGGGTGGTGACCGCCAGTTCCGGCTCTTTGGCTGCCAGCATGTTCGGTTTGAGAAGTACCCGCTGGCCGGGACTGACAAAAGCGGCCATGCCCCCTGCCGGAGCCAGCAGGAGCTCCAGCGCTTTTTCCACCTCGGCTCGCTGATAACTGGCGCAGCGGCCGAGGATCACCTGGGTTTTCATCCGGCCAGTACCTTGATATGCATTTTGCGCTGCCGTGGGCCGTCAAATTCGCAGAAGTAGATTCCTTGCCAGGTGCCGAGCACCGGCGCACCGTCTTCGACGATCAGCAGTTCTCCGGCACCGACCAGGGAGCTTTTGATGTGCGCGGCGCTATTGCCTTCGCCATGACGATAGCGGTCTTCGAAGGGGATCACCTTGTTCAGTTCCATGGTGATATCCCGCGTCACATCGGGGTCGGCGTTTTCGTTGATGGTGATTGCCGCTGTGGTATGGGGCACCTGCAGCAGGGCCAGACCCGAGTCGATACCTCTGGCGGCGATGATCCGGCAGACTTCGCTGGTGATGTCGATCATTTCCACCCGTTGGCGAGAGACGATATCGATGGTGGTCATGGGCGATCCTCCTTCAGCAGTTCGACGATATTGCGTAGAACCCGGGGGCGAAAAAGCAGGCTGGTGTGGCCACTGCCGGTCAGTTCGATGTTGCGAGCGCCGTCGAGCCGGGCATGTTCATAGGGCAGCACCATATTGTCATGGCGGCTGTAGATGGTGCTGATACGGGCTTCTGGCGGCAAGGGCGTTGTGGCCAAGCGTTGCAGAAAAGGGGAACCCGGCATGAGCAGCCGGCCCAGGGATGAGAGGGCGAAGGGGGCCAGCTTTGAACCGCCGTTTGGGGTGGCGATAAGCAGGCAGTGGTCGACCTTATGGGCGCCGCCGCGAATCTGCAGGTAGTTTCGGGCGATGATGCCGCCCATGGAGTGGCCGATCAGATGCACTTTCTGCAGGCCGTTGGCTTGGCGCAGTTCATCGACCCGCTTGGCCAGTCGTTCGGTAAGAATTTCCACGTCCTTCCAAGGCGGCAGGGCGATGGTATGTACAGCAGAAAATCCCCGGCGGCGCAGACAAAACTTGAACCACAGCCAGCAGGCGGGGGACTGAAACAGGCCGTGCAACAGAATAATAGGTTGCTGTTGCTCGGAGGAGATCTTTTCTTTACGGTTGAGCCAGCCGAGAGGCTGCAGTAGGATGGTGAGGGTCAGGCAGGCGGTTTCAACGGCGATCAGGGCCGTGGCAAACAGCAGGCGGCGCGGTGCCATGCGGGTTTCCAGCAGCTGCGGATCGCGGTTGGCGTATTCGTACCAGGCCATGGCGAAGGTCAGGCTCACCACCGCTGCCACGGCACCAACAAGCAGGGCTAACAGACTGAAGAAAGTACTCAATGTCCCTCCTTAAAAGGGCATTATTACATGCACATCGAGAGGCGTCAACGGCTTTGGCGGCACCTTTGGATGAAGATTTTCGAGGTTTTTGGCACGGTCTATTATCGAGGGATGTATGCAACAGCTGATGGCCGATTTTGAGCAGCACCTTGCCGTTGAGCGGAACCTGTCCGTCCATACCCGGCGGGCCTATCGCCAGGATCTGGAAGAATTTCGGAGCTTTTTGCAACAGGATTCAGCGACCGCCTTAAGGGTGACGGAGGTCGATGCTCTGGTCTTGCGCCGCTACCTGGCCTGCTTGCACCGTAAAAACAGCCGTTCGACCATCGCCCGTAAACTCTCGGCCCTGCGAAGCTTCTTTGCCTACCTGGTCCGCCAGGGGGTGTTGACCACCAACCCCGGGGAACTGATCGCCACCCCGCGGCAGGAAAAGTATCTGCCCAAGACCCTGACCGTCGATGAAGTTTTCGCTCTCATTGAACAGCAGGGGGGCTCCGAGCTGCTGATATGCCGGGACCGAGCCATTCTTGAGGTCCTCTATTCCTGCGGCCTGCGGATCGGTGAGCTGACATCCCTTAATGTCGACAGTATTGATTATGAGCAGGGCCTGGTTTGGGTGCAAGGCAAGGGTGGCAAGGAACGGCTGGTGCCCCTTGGCCGGCAGGCCCGTGCCGCCCTGGAGCGTTACCTTGATATGCGCGTCGAGGCACAAGACCATGACGCTCTGTTTCTCAACTATCGAGGAGGTCGCCTGAGTGCCCGTAGTATCGAGCGTAACTTTAAACAGCTGCTGCTCAAAGCCGGCTTAGTCAAGGATGCCTCTCCCCATAGCCTGCGTCATTCCTTTGCCACCCATCTGCTCGATGGCGGTGCGGACCTGCGGGCCATTCAGGAGCTGCTAGGCCACGCCTCACTTTCCACGACCCAGAAATACACCCAGGTCAGCCTCGATCATTTGATGGAGGTTTACGATCGTGCCCATCCGCGGGGGCGAAAAAAGTAGGGGCGCTCTTCGCCCTCGTTTGTCTGGTTTGTGACAAAGGCGCTGCCCGGCCAGCCAGGCTTCTGGTTGTCGCTGTCCGTTAAGTAGAAAGGGCGTCCAAATGGACGCCCTTTCTGCTTGTTAAGTCTTTTGCCCGAAACGCTGGGGGGGATCAGTCCCAGTCGGGAACTTTCATTGTTCCACAGTTGGCCAGGTTCTGCTGCATGCGGAACACCTTGTCGAGCATATGCGGTTCATGGCCGCGGCCATTGGCCAGGCATTCTCTGCTGGCCCGGTCCAAATAGTCCTGTAGGATCGGTTGGTAGTCCGGATGGGCGCAGCGATCGATAATTAATTGAGCCCGATCCCGGGGGCAGAGCCCGCGGAGGTCGGCGAGTCCCTGCTCGGTGACCAGCACGTCGAGGTCATGCTCCGTGTGGTCAACATGGGGGACCATAGGCACCACGCAGCTGATGCCGGTCGGGTCGGTTTTGGTGGGGCGTACCGACGGCGAATGCATGATCGACAGATAGGCATTGCGTAGAAAATCTCCGGATCCGCCGATGCCGTTGATCATCCGGGAGCCGCCGACCAGAGTTGAGTTTGCATGGGCATAGATATCGAATTCGATCGGTGTGTTCATGGCGATGACACCGAGTCGGCGGATGATCTCAGGGTTGTTGGCCAACTGCTGCGGTCGCAACACGATCTTGCTGGTATATTCGTCCCAGTTGTTGTAGAGGCGCTGAAAACCGTCCGCCGAAAGGGACAGGGAGGTCGCCGAGGCGAACTGCAGCTTGCCCGAATCAAAAAAATCGAGCATGGTGTCCTGCAGGACCTCGGTGTAGACGGTCAGATCGGAAAAAGGTCCGTTGACCAGGCCGCCGACCACCGCATTGGCGATGTTTCCGACCCCCGACTGCAGGGGTAGCAGATTGGCTGGCAGGCGTCCGGCTTTGACCTCGGCGCCGAAGAAATCGAGAATGTGGCCGGCGATGCCTTCGGAAATGTCATCGGTGGCGCCCAGGGCCCGGCCATTGTCGGGCTCACGGGATTCGACGATGGCAACCACCTTGCTTGGGTCGCAGGGTACGTAGGGGCTGCCGATGCGGTCGCTGACCTTGGTGATGAGGAAGGGCTTGCGGTTCGGCGGCAGATCCGGGATGACAATATCGTGCAGCCCCTCATGGGAGGGTATGGCGGTATTGATTTCGATGATAAGCCGTTCCGCCGTCTGAATGATCTCGCTGGCGATGCCGACGGAACCGGCCAGAACAATTTCGCCCTCGGGAGTGATGGCCGACGCTTCGATAATGCCGATGTCGAGCTTGCCCCCCAAGTCTTTGGTGTAAAAGCCGTACATCAGGTCCTGGGCAAACATCGATAGATGTTTATCGTTCATGCGGATACGCCCGCTGTTGATGCCCTTTTGAATATTTTTGCCGCTCTGGTAAGGCCAGCGTCGAGCGATCATGTCGAGGGTAGCCCAGCGGTCTTCCGTTTCGGTGCCGACGGAAGCGCCGATCAGCAAGTTAAAGCGCAGTTTGCCTTGCAGGTGGTTGGCTTCGACATGGTCTGCCAGCGCTTTGGGGATCGCCTTGGGGTAGCCTACGGGGGTGAATCCAGACCAGCCCAGGTTCATTCCGTCTTTAAATAGCGGAAGGACCTCCTCGACGGTTTTGACCCGGTTGCGCAGAAGCGGACAGCCAATACGGCTTTCAAGCGTGGACATGGTTCTACTCCTCGATCTGGAATATGTTGGCACTGCTGCCGCCATAAGCCATTGGCCCATTGTGGTTAAGCCGGTCGCGCAACATGGTGGTGCTGGCAAGGCGGATATCCGGGGCTTGTGATGGAAAATCTAATAGCCCGATCAGGTCTGATGACGGTGGACTGCCCGGGATGTTCGGTGGGTTGTTTACAGTACTGCTGAACTATATAAAGGGCTGTATACGGACGTCAAGGGAAAACCCGGCCAGCGATGGGCCGGGTTTTTTACGAGCCAGAATCAGAGTTCCTGTCGTAGCAGTTTTTCCGCCTTGGCGTAATATTCGCTGCCGGGATAATCGTGCAGCAGTTTTTCCAGGGTTTTAACCGCCAGGGCGGGGTGGCCGTTTTCCAGGTAGGCCTGGCCAAGGTAGAAAGAGACCTGGTCCATGCCGGAAAATTCCGGAAAACTTTCGTGAATGGCAGTTAGCCGGTTGATGGCCGAGCGGTGCTCGCCGGTTTTAAGATAAAAACGGCCGACGTAAAGTTCGTGTTGAGCCAGATGATCACGGCAATAGCGAATGATCTCTGGGGCCTCCTTGGCCCGCTGGTCGTCAGGATAGAGCCGCTGCAGGCTTTCAAAGGTGACAATGCTGTTGCGGGTTGCGGTCTGGTCGCGGTCAATAGCCAGGATCTGATTGAAATAAGATTGACCCAACTGATTCAATACCCGGGCGGTTTCAGGGTGACCCGGATGTTGCTTGAGAAAGCTTTCGTAGGCGCTGGCAGCTTCGGGGTAGTCCTTGGAGGCAAAATGGGTGTCGGCCAGCAACAGTTCGGCTTTGGTATTGATCTCTGCGGATTCGAAGATTTCGCGAGCTTTCTCCAGGGCGGTGACGGCATCTATATAGTCTCCGTCATCAAATTCAGCTTTACCCTGAAGGTAGTAATCCTCTGCGCTCTTGGGTTGGGGAGTGCCGGGACCCATGCAGGCCGCGAGCAAAAAGGAAGGCAGTAGGGCACACAAGAAAGCCAGTTTCATATATCTGAACCTCAACGATGGAAGATGGATAAACGTTGCGGCACAGACTAAGGGATTTGCTGTTGTTTGTCAATCAAACAGCCTTTGACCCGGGGCACACGCCTGGGTCAGCTATGAGCAAGGACCAGTTGCCCCTTGAGCTTCTCTAGAGAACTTTTTTCAATCTGCCGGATTCGTTCACGGCTGATGCCGTAATGGTCGGCCAGTTCCTGCAGGGTCTGGGGGGTGTCACAGAGAATGCGTTGCTGAACGATGTGCCGTTCCCGCTCGTTGAGTACCGTCAGGGCACCTTTCACCCGGGTCGAAAGAAGATGCGCTTCTTCATGCTCCAGCAGCAGCGTCTCCTGGTTGTCCCGTTCGTCGGCCAAGGTGTCGAGCAGAGTATAGTCGCTACCCTCCGTCAGTTGCAGATCGAGGGAGGCATCACGGGCGGCCATGCGCCGCGCCATTTCTTCAACCTCATCGTCACGCACCGCCAGTTCATTGGCAATATCCTGCGGCTCTTCACGTCCGGTCAAGCGGCGCAGGGCCCGGCGGGTCTGGTTCAGTTTGAAAAAGAGTTTCTTCTGGGCCTGGGTGGTGCCGATCTTTACCAGGGACCAGTTTTTCATGATGAAATTGTTGATATATGCCCGAATCCACCATACGGCATAGGTGATGAATTTAAGCCCCCGCGCCGGCTCGAACTTTTTCAACGCCATCATCATGCCGATGTTGCCTTCTTGAATCAGGTCGAGGGTTCTCAGCCCATAGCCCCGATATTCGTGAGCGATCTTGACCACGAAACGCAAATTGGCGCAAATCAGGGTTTGGGCGGACTGCCGGTCGCCCAGATCCCGGTAGGCGGTGGCCAGACGATATTCTTCCTCGCGACTCAGCAGGTCGAATTTTTTGATCTGGGCCATGTAAAGATCGAGAGTGTTAGTGACGGTTGGCAGGTAGAGGGTGCTCATTGCAAGGGCCTCTCTGGTATGGTCTGTTTTTGAATTGCATTAGCACTCGACTGTGCCGAGTGCCAATATATATCAAGGCATATGAACGGATGCAAGGGGAAATATCCTTCGGCCCTTGCCAGGCCAAGAAAAATCAGCTTGGGTGGGGAGGGCCGGCTAGATGCACATTGACATGTTTGTTGGGGAGTACGATAATATTGCACTGCCGATTCGGCAGGTTTATTTATAATGATCGGGTCTTTGATCGGGTCTGCTAGAGTTTATGGAGGGTGGAATGCAACTGGTTTATATCGCTACTTTTGGTGCCATGGGTTGCCTGTCGCGCTTTTTCGTCTCCGGCTGGGTTTACGCCCTGATCGGCAGAGGGTTGCCCTATGGTACGCTGGCAGTCAATATGATCGGTTCGCTGCTACTCGGGCTGCTCATGGAAGGTGGCTTGCGCAGTGCCATGTTGCCGGCCGACCTGCGTATGGGCATTACCACCGGGTTTATGGGTGGGTTTACTACCTTCTCAACTTTTTCTTATGAGACCATCCGTTTGCTGGAAGACGGCAGTATGCTTGCCGCCGGTGCCAACATATTGTTGAATGTCTTTGTGTCTGTAGTTTTTGCCGGCCTGGGGATTTTCCTCGCCCGGCAATTATAGAATTAAGGGAGGCCGGTTCATGAAGCTTGAAGGGGAACAGACTTTAATGCGTATTTTCATCGGTGAAAGCGACCGGTGGAAAATGAAGCCTTTGCATGAAGCGCTGGTGGAAATGTTTCGCCAGGAAGGTTTTGCCGGAGCGACAGTGCACAAGGCGATTATGGGATTCGGTTGTCACAGCGTGACCCACACCGACAAGTTGCTGCGGTTTTCTGCCGATCTGCCAATTATTGTCGAAGTGGTCGATAGCGCGGAAAAAATCAAGGCCATTATGCCTCGTATTGACGATATGATGGACGGAGGCATGATCACCCTTTCAAATACCCACGTTATTCGTTATCGCAAAGACGACACTTCCTGCTGCGACAAATAAATAACTGAAACCGGGGCTTGTCATCCTTCGGGCGCTAGGCTCCGGTTTTTTCTTCATGTTACGTGCGGCGGGTGGTCTGCTCCTGTCGTAACCTTTGCTGGCGGTCGTTGCTGAGCGCATTTGGTCGCATTGATATGCTCCGACCGGCCGTTTTTGCTCAATTCTAGCTGACTCGCGAGCTTTCCCGTCAATCCGTTGCGCATGGTGACTTGGGCCGGGAATTTATTGGCTCCACGATTGCCCTGGCCGCCTTGCTGGCTGGCAGGGCGAACCGCCCGCCCCTCCCCTCATGGCCAATCTCCGTTGTCTGCCCTGTTTCTTGTCGAGCGGTGTCAGCCAAAAATTGTTTCTCCTTCCTAGCGAGTCGTGACATGTTGGTATTGAAGCAGGATCCTCTGGAAACCCTGCATAGCGTTTTCGGTTATCGGTCTTTTCGTCCCTTTCAGCAGCCGATTGTCGAAGGTTTGATCGCCGGGAAAAGTGCCTTTGTGCTCATGCCCACCGGCGGCGGCAAATCGATCTGTTATCAGCTGCCTGCCCTTCATCGCGACGGAACCGCCATCGTTGTCTCTCCCCTGATCAGCCTGATGAAAGACCAGGTTGATGCCTTGCGGGTCAACGGCGTGCGGGCGGCCTTTTATAATTCGTCTCTGCGCAGTGCAGAAGCCCGGCAGGTTCTGGCTCAGCTGCACGCTGGCCAGCTCGATTTGCTCTATGTCGCTCCAGAACGGTTGATGAGTGAGGGTTTTCTGGAGCGGTTGCGGCAATTGCCTGTGGCTCTGTTTGCTATCGATGAAGCGCATTGCGTCTCCCAGTGGGGTCATGATTTTCGCCCGGAGTATGTTCAGCTCGGCAATCTACGAAAGTTGTTTCCTGAGGTACCGCTGATCGCTCTGACGGCTACAGCCGATGCCCAGACCCGGGAAGAAATTCTGCAGCGCCTCGGTCTGGCCGACGCCGCCTGTTTTGTTGCCGGTTTCGATCGGCCTAATATCCGCTACACGGTGGTGGAAAAGAGCAAGCCGGCCCGTCAGCTGACGGACTTTCTATCTCGCCAGCAGAACCAGGCTGGTATCGTCTATGCGCTAAGCCGCAAACGGGTCGAAGAGGTTGCGAAGAAGCTTCAGCAGGCGGGACTATCCGCTGCAGCCTACCACGCCGGACTCGGCGACGAAGAGCGGCGGCGGGTCCAGGACGCCTTTTTGCAGGACGACCTGCAGGTGGTGGTGGCCACTGTGGCCTTCGGCATGGGCATCGACAAGTCTAACGTCCGTTTTGTGGTCCATTACGATCTGCCTAAAAATATCGAAAGCTACTATCAGGAGACCGGTCGCGCCGGTCGCGACGGGCTGCCCGCCGAGGCACTGCTGCTGTTCGGCTACGGTGATATCGCCATCAGTCGCGGCCTCATCGAACAGGGGCGCCATCAAAAGCAGAAGCGCATCGACCTGCACAAGCTCAATGCTATGGTGGCTTTTGCCGAGGCGCAGCTCTGTCGCCGGCGTGTGCTGCTCGGTTATTTTGGTGAGCAGTTGGCGGCCGATTGCGGCAACTGTGATATCTGCCTCGACCCTCCTGAGCTCTATGACGCTACCGAAGATGCTCGCAAGGCCTTGTCCTGCGTTTTTCGGGTGGGGCAGCGCTTTGGCGCTGGGCATGTCATCGATGTGCTGCGCGGCGCGCAGAATCAGCGTATAAAGCAGCTGGGTCACGATAGGCTTTCTACCTACGGCATCGGCAGCGACCAGGGCCAGGAGGTATGGGGCAGTCTGTTGCGGCAGCTGATCCATCTCGGCTACCTGGAGCAGGATGTAGGCAACTATTCGATTCTTAAACTGACAGCCGCAGCGCGGCCCCTGTTGCGTGGTGAAGAGGTAGTGAGATTGGCTCGTCCGCGGGTGCGTGTGGCGGCTGCGAAAAAGCCGGCGCGCAAGGGGGCGGCGGAATTTCATCCCGATCCCGAACTGTTCGAGGCGTTGCGGGCCTTGCGCAAGAGGTTGGCCGAGCGCGACCAGGTGCCCCCCTTCGTGGTTTTTAGCGATGCCACCCTGGCCGAAATGGCCAGCGTTCGTCCGACTGATGAAGCGGCCTTGCTCGAAATCAACGGGGTCGGTGGACGCAAGCTAGAGCGTTACGGCGCCGACTTTCTCGACGCCATTCGTGCCCATTGATGGTGGGCTTTCAATGACGGATGCAAAGGAGTCCGGTAGTGAAAATAGTAACCTTCAATGTCAACGGCCTTCGTGCTCGCCTGCATCAGTTGAAGGAACTGGTCGAACGGCATCGCCCCGATATTATCGGCCTGCAGGAAACCAAGGTGCAGGATAAGGACTTCCCCCTGGCTGCGGTGCAGGAGCTTGGCTATCGGGTCCAGTATCACGGACAAAAGAGCCACTACGGTGTGGCCCTGCTGTCCCGCTGCGAACCCCTGGAGGTGCAAAAGGGGTTTCCCGACGACAATGAAGGTGACCAACGTCGATTGCTGACGGCCTCCTTTGCTTTGGCTGATGGCGGCAAGCTGTGGGTCGTTAACGGATATTTCCCCCAAGGTGAAAGCCGCAGCCACCCAGTCAAGTTCCCCGCCAAAGAGCGCTTTTATGCGAAACTTCTCGACTTTCTACAGCAGCGCTTTACTCCAGCAGACCGGTTGGTGGTGATGGGGGACCTCAATGTGGCACCAGACGACCTAGATGTTGGCATCGGTGCCGACAACGCCAAGCGCTGGCTGCGAACCGGTAAATGTTGTTTTCTGCCAGAAGAGCGTCAATGGCTGCAAAAACTTCAGGAGTGGGGCCTAGTCGATACCTTTCGTGCTAGAAACCCTTTAGTGGACGACTGCTTCAGCTGGTTCGACTATCGCAGCCGCGGGTTTGACCGAGAGCCGAAGCGGGGGTTGCGTATCGACCTGTTGTTGGCTAGCTCTTCTCTGGCAAGTGATTGTAGTGATGTCGGGATCGATTACCACATTCGTGCCATGGAACGTCCTTCGGATCACTGTCCTGCGTGGGCTGAATTCAATTTGGCTGAATTCAAGAACCTTCAATGAGGTCAGTTGGTTATGGTGGAAAGCGTTTTATGTGACCCCGTGGGCACTATTTTTGAGTGCCGAGAAAAGGGCAAGTAGGTGCGATAAAAGGTTGACAGCTTGACAAAAAGATTGGTATTAGGCTGGTTGGTTGTTCTCGTAGAACACAGTTAGTGTCCTGTGAGGATTCTTTTTGAAGTCTGTTATGTGAAGCGGCACGGGGTCGCTTCATTTTGTCCAACTAGATGATGGAAGTTTTGGGAGGTTATTGTGAACCGGAGCAAATTGGCAGTATTGGTTGGCGCGCTGTGCGCTGTAGTATTCGCTTTCTCCATGGTGTCCACCGCCATGGCAGCTGAAGATTTCCTGCGCTGGAGCGTTGGTACCCAGATCATGTATCTCGACATCGACCTTGATTCTGACATTTCTACTCTGGACGCTGAAGACACCATGACCGGCGGCCTGGTGGTGGAGTACTTCTTTACCCGTAACATCAGCGCCGAACTGGTAGCTGCTATTGCCCATACCGACCTTGAAGCTGCCGGTGGTGCAATTGACGGTTCTGCCTGGGTTCTGCCCCCCTCTCTGTATGCTAAGTACCACTTCATGCCTGAGGCGATGATCAGCCCCTATATTGGTGCCGGTGTTAACTGGATGTTTTTCTGGGATGAAAGCCTGAGTCTGACTGATGGGGACGGTACCACCAGGCTCGATTTGGATATCGACAACAACTTCGGCTGGAACGCCAAGATCGGTGCTGACATTAAGATCACCGAGAACGTCTATGCCAATGTCGATATCATGTACCTCAGCAACGATACCGAATTGGATATCGCAGGCCTTGCAAGAAACCAGGATCTTGACATCGACATCTGGAGCTACAATGTTGGTCTGAAGTACCGCTTCTAAGATCAAACAATAGAACCATCAAAAGGGCCTGCTTCGGTAGGCCCTTTTTTTATTGTTCAATGGCAGGGGAATGTTACATCCTAGTTGAGGTGCAGGGCTCTTTGGCATCAGGACTACCTTCGTTGAAGGATATGAAGCAGGTGCCGCTTGCCAGAGAAGGACATTTCCCCATCCGCAGGCCATAGGGCAAGCGGGTGTGGTTGAGCGATGTTGGCTCAAGGGTGGGTGTTGTTTCGCTTGTTGCAGGCAGGGTTTGTTGGGTTAACGATATGGGAAGTTGAAGATCTCTTCTCTGTTTATACAGGTCCTGGTTAAGTAAATTTACTCAGTTGTGGCACAAAGAAAAAGGCCGGACAGATTGTCCGGCCTTTTAACTGTGAAGCTATGAGCTTGTAGCCTATTCGGGTACAATCGCGCAGCAGGACAGCTCAACCCGGCGGTTGCGCTGCCGGCCCTCGATGGTATCGTTGCTGGCAATGGGGGCCTTTTCACCAAAACCGCGGGCGAAGAGTTTATCTGCGTCCAACATGAAATTCTCTACCAGATAGGCGCGTACGCTTTCGGCCCGGCGCTGGGAAAGGGCGTCGTTGTAAGGCTCGTTGCCGGTAGAATCGGTATGGCCGGCGACCAGAATCTTCTGGTTGGAGTATTTGCTGATAAAGGCCGCGCCCTTGGCCAGTTCATCATGGTAGCGGGGTTTGATGTCGGATTTGTCGACATCGAATTCTACGGACAGGGTGATGGAGATGGGGCAGCCCTTTGCGTCAACCATTAACCCGGCCGGGGTGTCGGGACACTCATCTTTGTCGTCGAAAACACCGTCTCCGTCGCTATCCAGAGGGCATCCCTGGTCGTCTACGGTCAGTCCGGTCGGGGTTTTGGCGCATGCGTCGAGGTAATCGTAGACGCCATCGCTATCGCTGTCCAAGGGACAGCCGACGGTGTCCACGGCTACTCCTGCTGGAGTGTCGAGGCACTGGTCGAGTTCGTCGTAAACGCCGTCACCATCGCTATCCAGTGGACAGCCGGCTCCATCGACCACAATCCCGGCCGGGGTGTCGGCACAAAGATCGTGAACGTCAGTTATTCCGTCTCCATCGCTGTCGATGGGAGGAAGAGGCTTGGGGGCTTCCTTGGCTTTGCCGCCCATCAGGTAGGTCAGGCCGGCGGTGTAGGTAAAGTTGTTTTCCGGGTCGCCAAAAGCTAGAATGTGCCGTACGTCACCCCGCACGGCCAAGTCGTCGGTGAAAAAGTACTTGAGGCCGACGCCGTAATCGATCAGAAAGTTGGTGTCCGATCCGCCATTTTTCGGATTGAGGGAGATGCCACCCAGGCCGCCGGCGATATAGGGAACCAGGGCGCTGTCAGGCATGAAATGGTAGAGGGTGTCAAGGCGGTAGACCAGACCGTCAACGTCGGAACCGCTGCTGTTGTCGGCGTCGGCCTCGAAATAGTTGAGTACGAACTCGGTGCTCCAGGTGTCGGTCAGGTTGTACCCCAAACCCAGGCTGTAGGTCAGGGCGTCGTCGAGCTCCTGATCGCCTTCGAAGATGTAGCCGCCGATCATAGGAGAGAGGCTCAAACTGTTGGAGCGGTTGGCGGCAAGGGCCGGCGCGGTGAGCAGGCCGCAGGTAATGAGCGTGACCGCAACTTTGGCCAATAAACTCTTCAAGATGTTCATGTGCGTGTCTCCTAGAGGGCTCAATTCCTGTCGACATGATAAACACCATGGACCTCAGGATATCAGTTAAAATATTAACATCGCCCAGAGATAATTCAAAGAGAATTGTCACGAAACGGTTGCGTCTCGTAAGAGCGGTCTGTCCATTCTGTCCTTGACCGGGATAAGTCTCTGAAATATAATCATCTGTTTTGATAATCAACAAATACTGTAGGAGTATATTGTTTTATGAGCCATATCGAGTCGGCCAACGCCAAACGAAAGCATTCTCAGTCCTTGCTTCGGCGCAGCAGGGCCACCCGCGCCAGGGAGTTGAACGATCTGCCTGCAGAGGAACGTCTGGCTCTGATCCACAGTGCTCAAGGTAAGGCCAAGTACGATCTGTTGCTCGATGCGGCAGATGGCCAGCAATTGCTGCAGCTTTTACCCGCCCAGGACCTCTATCTGCTGGTCAAAGAATTGGGTCGTGAAGATTCAATGGACCTTGTCTCCATGGCTTCAGTGGATCAGATAACGGTCTGCATCGATCTCGATAGCTGGAAGGGAGACCAGATCGACGGTGATAAATCATTAGAGTGGCTTTTGGCAGCTTTAGGAGGGACGGAAGAGGAGCAGTTGCAGCGGTTGTACGACTTCGATTTTGAACTGTTGGTGCTGATACTGCAACGGTCTATTACGGTCCTTAAAGGGCCGGAGGACTTGTGTGACGATGATCAGGAACCTGGCTCCGGAACGATGCCCTATGAATTTGAGTTCCTTGATGATGAACGGGCCAAGCCCTTAAGCGCCCTCGTCAGCGCGCTGTTTTGCCGAGATGAAATTTTTTGTCGTCGGCTGATGGAGGCTTTGCGTAGTGAGTTGCCTACGGCTCTGGAAGAAGAGGTCTATCAGCAACGGCGCAACCGGCTTCTTGACTATGGGTTTCCCGATCCTGTGGATGCCATGGCTGTCTATGCCCGTCTCGATGTCGAAGCTTTCGATCTTGACGAATACTCCCGGCCGCAGACTTTGCCTGAGCCGGGCCCGGTAGCGCCTGGCTTTGTTTTGACGCCCATGTCTTCGCAGTATTTGCTGGCGGAGGTTTTGGCGGCCGGTATTGACGCCAGCAGTGTTTGGGACCTGAGTTTTCTCCTCAACCGGGTGATGGTTGCCGATGGTGTTGATGTTGGCGACAGTGCCGCCGTGCAGGAGACTCTTGAGCAGGTTTACGGATGTCTCAATATTGCCCTTGAGCAGCTCTGCGGCACTTCGCTGGAGAAGGCCCTAGAGGTTTTCGACGGCACCTATCTGCTGGGCTTGTTTCGACTTGGGCATAATATCACCTTGAGCTTGCAACAGGAGGCCCGGCACCTTCTGGGCTCCGCCATCGGAGCTTATCTGGACGGTCCCTATGCTGCTCTGGTAAAGGCCCTGCAGGGAAGAAGGCCATGTTATTGCATCGCTTTTGATGGTGTTACCCTGGCCGGCGAACTGCCCTTTTTTACTCTGCGCCAGGTGGAGGCGACACGACAGCGGCTGGCCGATGTGGAAGTGCAACGGCGTTTGTTTCAAGAGCGTTTCGCCTTTGAACTGCCGCGTCGGCAAGAGCTTGAGACGAATGGCACGGTCGCTGATGAATTCGAGCAAGCGACTCTCTCGGATTTCTTTCTTACCGCGTTGGCTAATCGACTGCTGGGCCGCGACTTCGTGCCGGCGCCGATATCCCCTTCGGAGCTTCCGGTATTGCATCGGTTGATTGCCGAAAATGGTCGTGTATCCGAAGCGTTGCGCCAGCAGACCCTCGATTGGTTGGAATCTCTGGAACCGGGGGCTGGAAGCTTTGGGGGTTTTTGTCTTGCCATTTGGGATGAAGAGTTCTGTGCCCTTGATTCCACAGCCCTCGACCCGCGCTATATCGGTGGATTGCTGGTGGAATAACGGCTTACTATTAAAAGCAAACACGATGTTACTAAAACCCCCGAACACCAAAAAAAACTGGCCGGTCGCTTGATTTCCTTTGAAAGCTATGTTAATAGGATTGAATTAAGCAGCGGTGGTGTCTACGACTGGCGGCAGCAACGGGTTGCCTGAACGGTCGTTGAAATCCCTGCCTGCTTATCTTTCCGAAGTTGCCGCAGTGCAACGGTACGTTTGGTCAAGTTGCGAAACAAAGGAGTAGAGAGATGGCAGAAGGTGTAGTGAAGTGGTTTAATGATGCCAAGGGGTTCGGGTTTATCGAGCAGGAGGGTGGTCCCGATGTGTTTGTACATTTTTCGGTAATTCAGAGCGAAGGCTTCAAGTCGCTGGCCGAAGGCGACCAGGTGAGCTTCGAGATTAGCGAAGGACAAAAAGGTCCCCAGGCAGCCAATGTGGTGAAGGTTTAAGGCTGACCTGTTAACCATTTAGTTTTAAGGCTCCACGGTGTTTACCGTGGAGCCTTTTTTGCTTAGCCAGCTTGTGAGTTTTTGCGGGTGCATCTTTTTTAGTTTGCGAGTCAGGCTGGAATGGCGCTAGTTTAAGGGTTCGCAGCACAATATCTGCTCCGATGTGGGATTACTTTCATT
>LGVF01208059.1_pt3 | contig 23676 bp, 22 predicted proteins | sample 469901 | NCBI WGS metagenome assembly LGVF01 (sample SAMN03893561, study PRJNA290197) | marine sediment metagenome | material: sediment; isolation source: combined push core samples #3730, #5133, and #5579 collected at Hydrate Ridge | place: Pacific Ocean: Hydrate Ridge
GTGTCTGCATTTAATTACTTTCCAACGTCTGGCGATGTTCATACAAAATTAGTAGAATATTCATCAGCAAAGGCAATGAAATCATATCACTTGTTTGATGGCATAGGAATTGCTTATGGCTCAAATATATCTCGTATTAAACCTGGTCAAGGTAAAGAAATTGTTACTACAATAGACCAATCTTTACAGACAGATAGAATATTCTATTCAATAAACGGGGAGGGTGAAAGAAGGTTGGTTCCTGGTTATGACAAGGACCTATCTTTTGATCTGACAGGTCCAACATGGGTACATCACGATAATGAAGGTTACATAATAATTCCTAGAGCTGGTCAGAAACTGATTTTAAAATCAGGATCTGAAGTTCAAAGAACAGATACAGAATTGTCAGGTGATTTAGTTAATCAGTCTAATTATATTTTGGCAGTAACTCATGGTACAACACCTGTATTGAACAAGGCTGATGGTTACCATTATGCTATGTTGGCCAATGTTTCGAGAGGGGAAATGCCAGACAAAATGAATGATTACATATCTAGATTTCATGTAAAACATAATCAGGATTTGAATCATACAGTATATGATAAAACCAATGAAATAAGTCAGGTAGCATTTTTCTCAGCTTCAAAAGCATTTTTAGATGAAGCAAATACAGAATGGATAGAAGCAGATGTTCCTTGTATTGTAATGATGCAGGATGAAGTTGATTACGTTAAATTAACTATAGTTGATGCTTTACAAAGTTTATCTACTAAGCAAATTACATTAACAGTACCTTTTTTATTAGAGGAAAAGTCTTATGACTATGTATTGGGAGGTATAGAGCCAATTGCAGGAGAGACTGTTGTAGTTAGCAGAAATAATGACACAGAATCACTAATTACAATTTACTTACCAGATAGCTCAGATGGATTGAAATATAATTATAAAGAACAGATGTATGCTGGAGCTTNNATCCATATGCAAAAGATACTAAGGTGGTTTTAGAAGGTAAAATGATTTCTGAAATTAAAGTTATAACTTTAAAGGGAGAGGTGATATATTCACAGAGTTATTCTCTAGGAGCTGATGAAGTATTTTTATCAAATACCTTTAATAATAAAGCACATGGTATATATCTTATTGAAATTAAATCAACAGAAGGAGAGGTATATCGAAAATTATTATCAGTGATTTGATAAATATGATTTACGTATATACTACGTGCAGTTGTGTCTTTATGTTAACTATTTCATATTAAGTTGATATAAGTACTTTGCATTTCTTATGCTTCTTAGTGAGGAATAATTTGATCGAGGTCAGTAGATAATTACATATATTCTTAAAAATTAAAAATAATTATAAATCATTGCGTCAGTGTATGCTTTGTGCCTCTTTGAGTTTCCTTTGTGGCTCTTTGTGAAAAAGTTATTGCACAGAGTTGCTCAAAGGAGTCACTGAGATACACAGAGTTTATTTATTATGCATTTCAGCATTGAACTAGTATTCATCAATTAATGAAGGTTAAGTGCTGATTTTACTATAATATAAGTATGCATATAGCTACTGACTTCTATAATTTTATAATAATCATACTAATTATATTTCAACATGCACTTTTAGGTTTGTAGGATGATACTTTTTTACAAACTTCAATTCTATAGGGTAGTATCTGTGCTTTCTTTTTGTTTTGAAATTATAGATGGAATAAAGCCGTTTATTATGGAGAGGTTACCATTTATGTGTATTAATTCAACGTTCACCAATATATCATAATAATCTATCTTGGGTGGGAATATATAATTCATTACTTTCGAATAATTATTAATAACGTAAGTTCTATAAATGGATTAGTCTTTTTATTGAACAGAGTTTAATCTCGAAGTGATAAAACATAACTCGTAATTATATAGATATGGATTTGAATTTAAAAAACAAGAATGCTTTTGTAAGTGGAAGTTCTCAGGGTATTGGAAGTGCATCAGCTGTAGAGCTTTCTATTTTGGGTGCTAACGTAACCATTGTTGGTAGAAATAAGGATCTTCTTGATAATACTTTTAAAAAATTAGATGTATCGCAAGGCCAAAATCACAAGTTATTAGTAATTGACTACTCAAAGCGAGGAGAGTTAAAATCTGAAATTGAGAAATACTTAGCACAAGGTAATAAGGTTGATATTTTAATTAACAATATGGGTGGCCCAAAAGCTGGGGCTGCATACAAAGCTGAAATTGATGAATTCGAAGAAGCATTTTACAATCATTTAATTAATAATCAAATTTTGTCTCAGTCTTTTATTCCTAATATGAAAGAAAGCGGATGGGGGCGAATAGTTAATATTATTTCAACTTCAGTAAAAGCACCTATTAAAGGATTAGGAGTTTCAAATACAATTAGAGGAGCTGTTGGGAATTGGTCAAAAACATTAGCAAACGAGTTGGGTAAATATAATATTACAGTCAATAACGTTTTGCCGGGATCTACAAAAACTGCACGTCACGAAGATATTATCAGTATGAAATCAGATAAAACGGGTAAGTCAATGGAAGAGGTAGAATTTGACATGAAAGAATTGATACCTATGAAAAGATTTGCTTCACCACAAGAAGTTGCTAATGCAGTGGCATTTTTAGCCTCACCATCAGCATCATTCATCAATGGGATAAATATTCCTGTTGATGGAGGAAGAACCGAGAATCTTTAAAAACTGTTATTATACCGTTTGTTGACATACACTTTAAATGAAACTTAAAAAATTACTCTATGAAAAAAAATATACACTTCGAATTTGACAAGAAAACTGAAGAATTTATTATCAAAAACAACAAATTAATATTAGGAGCTAGTTTCGGTATGACTATTGGAACTGGAATTGGAATTTCTTTAGGAACGGTTTTCGAGAATATGCTAATACCAACAATTATTGGTGCAATTTTTGGAGGTATAACTGGAGCTACTATTGGATATTTCCTTGAAAAACAAAACGAATAAAAATAATATTCCTCAGATCTATCATATGAGAATAAGGAAAAATAGAAACATTTAAAATCTGTCAATTTTAATTTAAAAACATTTGATTGACAACTGTTACTACATATCTAAACTAATATTTAATGAGTACTATAGGGAATTTAATTTGGCTTGTATTTGGTGGTATTATCATCGCTATTGAATACCTTATTTCAAGCATTATTTTGATGATTACAATTATTGGTATTCCATTCGGAATTCAAACTTTAAAATTAGCAGGTTTGGCTTTATGGCCATTCAATAAAGAAATAGTTTATAAAAAAGGGCAACCAGGTTGTTTATCGACATTCATGAATATATTATGGATACTTACCGGTGGAATCTGGATAAGTTTAACACATATTTTATTCGGAATATTATTGGGGATAACAATAATTGGTATTCCGTGGGCAAAACAACATTTCAAACTTGCAGGTCTTGCTATTGCTCCATTTGGAAAAGATTTTGTGTATAAAAAATAAAGGGACAATTTTATTCAGCTGAGGTAATTTATCTCTGAGAATTGATATTAATATAAATAGGTTAATTGATTATTTCTATAATTTTAAATAACTAACCTATTTACATTAATTTACCACCATTATTTTATTAACCGAAACCTCGTTGTCGTAATTTGTTCTAGCTAAATAAATACCACTCGGTAAATAAAGTGGAAAATATGTTTTATTTGGGTTTACAGTTTTAAAAACCAACTGCCCATTAATATTATAAATAAAAACTTCTTTTAAAAGGTTAGGGTTTATATTGCCAAAGTCGATTACGCCATTTGTTACAGGGTTTGGTGCAATTGCTAACTTATCATCATATTTTAATTGTTTAGATCCATCTTTGTCATAACCTAGCATAATTTCTAAGCCTGTGTTTCCTGGATCTAACCAATGTTTTAGTTGCGATCCTTGGTCTTCTTTATATTTCCAACTATAAGATAATTTTCCATAATAATCATTATCATTCGGAGTTGAACAAGATGTTGCTCCTCCGGTTAATATCCCAACTATTTGTCCAGCAGAATTGAAAATTGAAGAGCCAGATGAACCGCCTTCTGTAACTCCAGAATCCCAGCCAACTTTCCAGTGTGTGTTGCTAGGCCCATCATTATCAAACTGTGATGATATTAGTGGTTTGGTGTATATATTTATTTTTTTGATATCTCCCGAAGGGTGGTGATAAGAATAACCTGCTGCTGAAGCTTTATTTTTACTGTCCCAACCAGCCCAAAATGGATTGTAATCTTCGGGTATTTTGTTTTTTAATTCTAAAAGGCAGAAATCACTATCTGCGTCACCCGCCGTACCCGAATTTGCTTTGTAAGTTGCTCCTAACATTTTACTTTCAGCTAACACTCCCTCTGAAATAGGATTAGTACAGTCTGGAGAGTCGTAGTTAAAATAAAACAACCATTCTTTTAAATCATCAGCTGATGCAACTTCGTACTCACCGTTTAAAAAATAATTATAACAGTGATCAGCAGTAATTAAATAAGGTGTATCATCATTATTAGTATTTGCTATTATAGTACCTGTACACCAACCAATGTATGTAGAAAAACCGGCAGTTTTTACAGTTCTTATTCTAACTACTGCTCTTTTTTCTGGTTGAAAGTCTTCTTCTGTATTGCAATTTGCATTTATTTCGCAATCGCCAGATGTTCCAAATCCAAAACCTTTAATATCATCAATATTCTTGTAGGCATAGTTTAGTATTATTTGATCTGTGAAAAAAGTTGTGGTATCATTACTAATAGGATCAAATTCTAATAATAAATTATCTCCAATAAAAAACTCACTATTATAGTTTTCTTTACTAATTAGGTTGTTATTAGATATGTTATAAACGTTTTTATTTGTATTGTAAATAAATAGCTGATCTTCATTATCTATTTTTATATTTTTAAAATCTAATCCTAGTGCTTTTGCTTGCTTAGCCTCTATTCTTAATAACCAAATCCACTCATCATTATCATTTAATACCCATTTCCCCTCATTAGCTAAGTTTAATCTAGTAATAGATACAGCAAATGTATAGTTAAAGAGATTTAAGTCGTTTGGCTTTTTATTTAGACCATCTAGGGGATTGTCAATTTCTAATAATTCTACCTTATCGATAAGTTTATCATTTAGAAAAGAACTTGGTAAAGTTTGTGCAAAAACAGAAAAGCTTTGCAGCATTAATAATAAATATAGAAATCTAGAAATTAGCGGCATTTTTCAAATAATGGATTAATCTGTGTTTTATTTAAATACAAGATACATATTTTGTTGAATACTTTACATCTCGACGATATTATTATTGAAATACATCGTCAATAACTAGGTAAATAGTTTTATTACTAGAAATATAGTTGCATAACTATAAAAATAGTTATAGTTTTGAATTCAAAATAAATATACTATCACATACTAAACTCATGAAAAAAATATTTAACCTAATATTAATATCTATTTTACTGTCATCGTGCAGTGAAAATACAAATAACTTTAAACTATCTGGTTTAACAAAAGGAATAGAAGATGGTACAAAACTTATACTTGTTGATCCATTTGATGATAATACTATAGATTCTGTAGTTATAGTTGGGAACAAGTTTGAAATAGAAAATAAACTAAACAGCTATCCTATACTATTAGTATTACATGCAGAAGACAAGCCATTATTCCGATACATATGGATTGAAAATAATGAAATGACATTTGATGCTTCTAATGTTGAGTTTAACAAAGCTGTAATTAAAGGGTCACTAACTCAAGAAGAGGCACAATTACTTGAAAATAAAAGAGGAGAAATAAGTTCAAAGGAAGCTTATGAGAAAATGCTTAAAGTAGATAAGGCATATATAAAAAATAACCCAAATAGTATTATTAGTGCAAGTATGTTAGCAATTTATTCAACTACATATGGGAAAGATGAAAGTATTATTTTATATAATAAATTCTCTGAAAGGAATAAAAACACAAAATATGGTAAGATAATTTCAAAATTTATTGAGTTAAATAAAGAAACCCAAATTGGAGAGAAATATGTTGATTTTGAAATGAATGATGCTGAAGATCGGTCATTGGTTTTATCAGAAAATCTTGGTAAAATTACTTTACTTGAATTTTGGAGTGCAACATGTGGCCCATGTAGAAAAGAAAATCCAAAATTGCTACAGACCTATAATGAGTTTAAGCCAAAAGGATTTGAAATATTTGCTGTATCATTAGATTCAAACAAAAAATATTGGATTGATGCTGTAAATGAAGACGGATTACCATGGGTAAATGTTTGTGAATTGAACGGAAATCAAAATTCAGCAGCTTTAACATATGGGGTTAGCGGCATACCTGATAATTTCTTAATTAATGAAAATGGAATAATTATTGGTAGAAACCTAAGGGGAGATGATTTGAGAAACAAGTTAATGGAAATTTTCATCAAAACTGAAAAACTTTAAAAAGATGAACAAACTAACAAATAAAGAAGAAGAGTTAATGAAAGTACTCTGGAATAAGGGTAAAGCTTTTGTAAAGGAGATTGTTGCTGAAATGCCTGATCCTAAACCTCACTACAATACTTTATCAACTGTGATACGTAAATTAGAAGATAAAGGATTTGTTGGGCACCAAAGCTTCGGTAATACGTATAGATATTTTCCTATAATTGAAAAAAGGGATTATAGAAAGAAATATATGAGTAGCGCTATTGAAAACTATTTCGAAAATTCTTATAAAAATGTGGTTTCATTTTTTGCTAATAATGATAAAATCAGCGTTGATGAGCTTAAAGAGATTATAGAATTAATTGAAAAAAACAAAAAGAACTAACATGGAACTATTCTTTATTTACCTACTGAAATCAAGTTCTATTCTAGGACTGTTTTATATAACTTATTTCCTTTTTCTTAGAAAAGAAACATTTATTTTCTTTAATAGATATTTTTTAATTGGAGGAATTTTTACTTCGGTATTAATCCCATTTATTAAATACATAAAGATCATTGAAGCATCTTCTAATCAAGCCTGGCAAACTACCCAAAGTTTTGACAAAGCTAATTTTGCACCAATTGCAAGTTCAGAAATGAATTTAGATTTGGCTTCGTCTCTATTACTAGCAGCCACTATAATATATTCACTCGGAGTTATAGCATTTATTAGTAAAACCATAATTAATGTTTATTCATTTTTCAGCTTTATTAAACCATTTCATAAAACCATTAACGATGAATTCATATATGTAAAAACCGATAAAGATTTATCTCCATTTTCTTTTCTTAACTATATAGTGTTTAATCCAAATCAGTTTACCACAAATGAACTTGAAAATATATTAAAACATGAAAAAGAACATTCATCACAAAAACATACTTACGATATTTTATTGATGGAGTTTTTTAGAGCATTTCAGTGGATAAACCCATTTGTATGGATGTACAAAAAAGCAATTGTTCATAATTTAGAGTTTTTGGCTGATAATAAAGCATTAACTAATGTGGAGGATGAATCGGACTATCAACTTACATTACTTAAAACTATTTCTTCGAGAAAAGAAATGCAGCTGACAAATAATTTCTTCGATTCGCTAATTAAAAATCGAATTAATATGTTGAATAAAGCAAAATCAAACAACATGAAAATCATTAAATCATTAGTAATAATACCACTTTTAGCTCTATTTGTTTTTCAGTTTAATACTAAAGTTGTTGCACAATACAAGTCAAGCCAAGAAGAAATAAATAATAAACTTGAAAACCCTGACAACTTATTAAGTAACCTTAATAATGATGAAGAACTTACTTCAAATATTAAAAATGAAAAGGAAGTGCACAGTAATATGTTATATTTTCTTGATGGCATTGAGTTAAGTAAGGATGAGTTAGAAGATAAACTTTCATATCTTAATGCCAATACTAGATATGGTTTTCATGTTACTGAATTATCATCAGAAGAGGCAGTAGAAAAATACGGAAGTAGAGGCATAAATGGGGCTTCGGAAATAACCTTGCTTAAAGATAATTTAGATATAATTGAGACTTCTTCAGGAAGAACAAAGGAATATATAAAACAGGAAAAATCAGAAATAAAAGAATCAGAATTAACAATAAAGCCAATATCAAAAGATACAAAAATATCTCCTCCACAAGTAATTGATTCTGCAAAAGTAAAACAGACATATAAAGTAGGTTTACAAGCCCAAAATATTAATGCTGTGGAAACAAACAATTCTATTTCGTTTATGAACTCAAAGACTCCTGAACCTTTAATTGTTCTTGATGGTAAAATCATTAGTAGTTTCGAAATGAGTAAGATCAAAACAAAAGATATAAAACAGATGTCAGTCTTAAAAGGAGATAAAGCTGTTGAAAAATATGGAAAATCTGCTGTAGGAGGAGCAATTGAAATAGTTATGTTTTCAGAAGGAACTGTAGGAATGGAAAAATTAGGAGAGTCTATTATTGTTGTAGAAGGCAATGACGCTAAGGAAGTGAATTTAAACGAAGTTGCTAATTATTATAAACCATCATTATATATCTTAAATAATACCGAAGTTTCCAAAAATGAATTAAGCAAGATTAATAAAGATGAAATTATTAGAATAGAACTTTATAAATCAGAAAAAGCCATTCGTAAATTCGGAGAAAGAGCAAAAGATGGGGCTATTGTTGTTATTACAGGAAAAAAATAATTAACACTTAAATACAATTACTATGTTATTAAAATCAAAAATAAGCAAAAGATTATCATTTAAAACAATAGCCATTTTGGCTGTACTATCGTTTTTTATTTCACAGCAAAATAGCAAGGTTTATGCTAAAGAGTCAGTATCAATTAAGCTAAATTTTGGAAGTAATTCTGACTCTACAAAAATACCATTGTATATTCTTGATGGAAAAGTTATAAACAAAGAAAGTATGGATAGTATTAACCCTAATGATATTGAAAGCATGCAGGTTTTTAAAGGAGATGAAGCCATAAAGAGATATGGAGATTCTGCAAAAAATGGTGTAATTGTCATTAGTCTTAAAAAAGGGGGAGTTTCTAAAAATGATAGTATCAACGTAGAAATGGCTAAATACGGAGCTTCAATAATTATTGAACCAATTAAAATAGAAAAAAGTATCGATTTAATTAAGTTGAGTAGTAGTTACAAACCGTCACTGTACATGGTTAATGATAAAGTTATAAGTAAATCTGATTTTGAATTAATTAATAAAGAAAGTGTGAAACGAATAGAGATTTACAATTCTAAACAAGCAAATGAAAAGTTTGGTGATAAAGCTAAAGATGGGGCGATAGTTGTAATCACAAAGAATTGAAAGACAGGTAAATAGAAGTAATTAACATATCCCCTAGGTGTTATTGCCTAAAACGAATTACAAAAGTGTAAAGAATAGATTACGACTAACCCTTCAAAACATGACTACGGTCATGTTTTTCTTGTTTATTCAAAAATATTTATAGTACTTAGCTTTCTAACTAATTAAAAATCAACACATATGAAAAGATTACTATTAGCACTAAGTGCTGTAGCAATTACTTTTGTTTGGTCTTGCCAGAAAGATCAAGGAAGCGAATTAAAGACAGAAATTGACGGTTCCATCCCTGGAAACAAAATTGGTCTTACAAAAGTTGAAAAGCGTAGTTGTGAAACTATGAAAGTACTAGAGAAAAAATTAAAAAAAGATCCTAGTCTTAAGGGTAGAATGGACAAAATTAACGAACATGCAAGAGCATATTCGAATGCTAAAAAGCCTGATGGTACTGGCGGAGGAAAACCAGGTGGAGGCGATGGTGGTACTGATCCAACACCGTATGCAGGGGTAGTAAATATTCCGGTAGTTGTTCATGTTATATACAGTACTTCTCAAGAAAATATTTCTGATGCCCAAGTTGCATCTCAAATCAAGATATTAAATGATGATTATGGAGCTCAAAACTCTGATGTAAGTCTAGTACCTACCGAATTTGCAAGCTTAGTTTCTGACACTGATATACAATTCAATCTTGTTGCCGTAAATAGAGTTGCTTCTACAAGAACTTCATGGGGAACAAATGATGAAATGAAATATACATCAAACGGAGGTGCTGATGCTTGGGATGCAAATCAATACTTAAATGTTTGGGTTTGTAATATTGGAGGAGGAATACTTGGATATGCACAATTCCCAGGAGGAGGAACCGCAACCGATGGTGTTGTTGTTGGTCCACAATATTTTGGAGATACAGGTTATGTTAGTTCACCATTTGATGGAGGTAGAACTGCAACTCACGAAGTAGGTCACTGGCTAAACCTTCGCCACATTTGGGGTGATGGTAGATGTAATAGAGATGATTTTATTACTGATACACCAGGTTCTGACAGGCCTAATTATGGGTGTCCAACTTATCCAACTGTACACTGTAGATCTACTGATATGACAATGAATTATATGGATTATGTAGATGATGCTTGTATGTTTATGTTCACAAATGGACAAGAAGATAGAATGAGAGCATTGTTTGCTTCGTCAGGAGCTAAGGAAAGTTTTGTTCAGTAATATTTAAGTAGAAATAATATATTTTGGAGCCTTGAATTACATACTCAAGGCTCTTTTTTTTAAACAATATTAATCAAGCAAAAACTCCAAAGGAATATGGATTCTCGCCTTCCAGCTTTCTTCGCTGTGTGATGCACCTTCAAACTTTTTTGTCTCCCAGTTATGTTCTTTTACATAGCCTTTTTCTATCATCATAACATCAACTCTATCTTGATAAGGTTCGTAAATTGAATCTAAAGTTTTTGTACCGTAATCGAAATAAATCTTATGATTAGATGGCGAAGGTAAACTACTTGGAAGATTTGCCATATATGCTTCGCCCAACACTTCTACCGGCCAATGTGTAGAAATACATCCAGCAGATCCAAACACATCAGGGTATTCACAAATGGCATAAAGAGATATTAATCCCCCCATTGACGATCCCATAATAGATGTATTAGCCATATCGGTATATGTATTGTATGTAGAATCAATAAATGGTTTTAATTCCTCTACCAAAAATTTCAGATACTCATCGGAATACAAATTATCATAACCATATTTCTTTTTCAATTCGTCTTTCATTTCTTGACTTTCTGTAAGCTCAGATGGTGATTTTGGCATATATTCAACAAAGCGTTTTGGCGTATTCCAAGGAGCTATAACAATAGTGTTTTTTATTTTTCCAGCTTTCATTAGGCTGTCAATTGCTTCGTCAACGCCCCAATCTACACCTGTGTATGATGTTTCGGGATTAAAAACGTTTTGTCCATCGTGTATATAAAGTACTTTGTATTTCTCACTAGAATTAGCGTTGTAACCCAAAGGTAAAAAGACTTCTACATTTCGAGTATCAACATATTTTGACTCAAAGTTTTTATACATCTCAACCTTTCCTTTATCGGAAATAGTTATACTTTTTTCTTCTGTAGTATTGTTGCAAGCAGCAGTAGCGAATAACAATGCAAGTGCCACAAATTTTATTTTATTCATGATTTTATATTTATTTACTATTCAAATTCTAAAGAATAAATGGTTGTAGGTATTGCTTTATTAAAAAACTGATCAACAAACAAACTTCCATGTGTACCTTGATGCCAAACCATATTATGCGATATTTTATTTTCGCTTAACAAATTTGAATAATAAAGAGTACCATCTGTTATCCATCTAAAATCATCGTTATAACCGCAATTTACTGCTAATAAGTTTAACTTATTTAAGTTTTCAGAATATTCAGTTGTTTCATTATTTACTCCTCCAAAACCACTTTCCCATTTATTCCAAATTTCGGTATTTGTTATTGTATCATTGTTGACTACGGATAATGGATAATCAAAATACGGAGCTTTTGCTGTATTTGGTGCAAATGCAACTCCATAGGCAAGTGTAAATTCTACTCGCCAATCTTCTAGATTGTGTATATAATCTTTATAAACTTTATCGGCTTCAGATTTAGAGAGTGGTTTTAGTTTTTCAATAAGTTCTAATATTGGATTTACTACATCTTTTGGTTTAAACATTTGACTATTTTTCAATCCATTTTCATCAAATAATCCAGGGCTCATTGCATAGGCATTTGCAAATATTTCGGGATGTAACATTGCCAGATTCAAAACTCCATATCCACCCATTGACATTCCTATCAATGCTCTCGATTCTTTTTTAGCCAGAGTTCTGTAATTTTCATCCATGTGGTTTACTATATCATTAACTACAAAATCTTCCCAATTTCCTGATATTGGCGAATTGACATAAAAACTACCATTAAACAAATATTGCCCACTTATATTAACGAAAATAAATTCGGATGTTTGTTTCTCTTTAATCAAAGAATCTATGTTTTCTTGAAAGAAACCACTTTTGTCTATTCTAGTATCATAACCTCCTAGATAATATATTACGGGATATTTTTTATTGTTATAATTAGAGTAGGATGGAGGCAGATATATAGCTATTTCCTTTTTTGTAGTATCATTTAATATATTATTGTTTAACGATGTAGCGTATAATTCAACAATTGTCCATGTACTTTTTTCGGTAACTGTATTGTTGCAAGCAAACAGTATTAGAGAAATTGATAATATTGAAAGTATTTTTTTCATTTTGATTTTATTTATTCTTAATATTCTTCTTTATTTATGAGTTTGTCTCTTTTGTCGAAATAATATTCTGCTATTAATTTTCCTTTTTGATTGTATTTTTTCCTACCAATAGCATAACCCCAAGGATTTGTTGTAAGCTTATCATTTTTGTCGTAGTACGAATACGAAATATTTTTTCCACGTTTATCATATTCATCTTTGTAGGATGCTATACCAAATGAGTTTTCATGTATTTCCAAGTTACTGTTTAAGTTGTAATTTGCTTTGGGTATACCATTTTCACCAATTAAAATACCAGTAATCCCAAAATCGAAATACGGTGAAATATTCACAAGTTCATTTTTTAGATTATATCTTTTTTCAATTATCAAATCTTCCTTTTTACTCCAAATATAATATGCAATACCCCAATTTGATTCCATTTCATTATTTTTGATATCATAAAAGCATAGTTTATATTTTTCATTATTTTGATTGACAAAAAATACTTCTTTATATACATTTCTGTCATTCTTAATCCTCGTACTGTTTTCATCATAATAAGTATATATCTCGGTAGAATCGGTATAGTCTATTATAGTTTTATAAGCGCTTAAACTAGTTAATGGATGATGATGTTTACTGATAATATTCTTATTAATTATTTCTGTTAATCTATCATTTACATCATATTTAAAAACATAATGTGGAATATTCGAAGCCATATGTTTATCTATTTCATAAATACCGGTAATTGGTATAAGTGGTGAAACATGATTGTAACGTAAATGTCTGAAATATTTTTCGGATGATGTATTTTGAGCTTGTGATAGTAGAGCTATTAAGATAATAGTTACGGTTGTTATAAATCTTATTAAAGATTGTTTTTTCATAATAGTGAGTTATTTATTAGGCTCAAAATTGCTATTATGAAACGTTATACACTATCGGATTTATAAATTGCTATATTTTTTCACCTTTAATAAACCATTGTATTACAGGCGTATACAATTACGAATAGATTGCAATTAGTATCTCTTAGATAATTACATATATTTTAACGTGGAGTATAAAAAACTTTAAGGTCAAGACAAGTGAAGAGATTGGTGTTTTATTATAGCCACTAATTATAAATTAATTGATTTTCTATATTTCGATGGAGTAACATTTGTTTGCTTTTTAAAAGCAGTGTTAAAAGTAGAAAGAGAATTAAACCCACATTCGAAAGCTATACCTGCAATACTAAGATGAGAATAATCTGCATCAATCAATTTGTTTTTGGCTTCGCTAATTCTAAAAGAATTTATGTATTCCGAAAAATTAATTCCTAAAACCTCATTAATACTTTTTGATACTTTATGTAATGGAAATGAAATATTATCTGATAATTCAGGGAGAGACAAATCAGCATTAAGGAAAGGTTTTTCGGTTTTCATTTCCTCATTTAATTTTTCTATAATGTCTTCTTTTTCATAGTCAACAATAACTTCACTATTTGTTTCTTTTATATAATTATCGAAATGAATTATTTCCTTTTTTTCCAGAATAATGTATGCCATTGATGCAGTAATAAAACTAAAAAAGGCAATTAGTTCAATATATCTAGCTGTAAATACTGTAATCCAAATAATAAAAATTCCAATAATTATTGCTGATAGCCATTTCTTTTTATCAATAGACAAGCTACTTGTAGTTTTCGATTTCTTTAAAATAAAAAATACTGAAATACCAATAAATACCAACATCCATATTTGAATAATATAGAAACGTACTTGAGTAAATAATAAACTATCAGGAAGAAACAGAAATACTATAATGGGCAAAAACATTAGCAGTTGTTGTTTCTTGAAATAAAAGATATTATCGGTAAGCGATTTTGTGTAAATAAGTAATAGCGGACCAATTGCAGTATAACATATTATTGCCCATCTATAATACAAATTGCAAAGTAACGTACTATCAGAATCAGTAGAACAAATAATAGGTAAAATGGTTTTAAACGAAATAACAAAGAAAACAATTCCTAGTATCTTATTTGCTTCATTTTTCTTAGTCCATTTATAAAAAAACAAATAAAGTCCAATTAATATACCATTTAGTGTACTCCACCCCGATATTACAAGAAGAAATGTTTCTGAAAATTCTGGCATGTTTTAAAATAGCTTATAAAATTAGGATATATTTTGAATCGCAAATTTGGTGATTAGTTGAATTTAATGCAAGTGTTTGATAGAACAATAACATCGTTGTGTTGTAAAATAGTTGTGCTATCTACCTTTATAATAACTAAAATAAAAAAGGAACTTAAGAACTATTCGATCAACTTTACATTTGTAATTATTATTGCAAAAAACATAAAAATAACTTACAATATACTCGTTCAACTTTATATCTTTGTCGTGCATGTAACATATATAAACATAACAGCTAAATCATGTACGGAAAATTAAAACAACATCTTCAAGATGAGCTAGTAGCCATCAACGAAGCAGGATTATACAAACGCGAAAGAATAATAACTACTCCACAAGGAGCAGAAATAGGTGTAAGCACAGGCGAAACTGTTCTTAACTTTTGTGCAAATAATTACTTAGGTTTATCATCTCATCCAGATGTTATTCAAGCAGCAAAAGATGCTCTTGACACTCACGGATACGGAATGTCATCAGTTCGTTTTATTTGCGGAACTCAGGATATTCACAAAAACCTTGAAGAAAAGATTTCTAAGTTTTTGGGGATGGAGGATACCATTCTTTATGCCGCAGCATTTGATGCTAACGGAGGTGTTTTCGAGCCATTATTCGGGAAGGAAGATGCTATTATTTCTGACAGTTTAAATCACGCATCTATAATTGATGGAGTTAGATTGACAAAATCTGCACGTTACCGTTATGCAAACAACGATATGGCCGATTTAGAAGCTCAACTAATTAAAGCAAATGAAGCTGGTCATCCACATAAAATAATAGTTACCGATGGTGTGTTTTCTATGGATGGCGTTGTAGCATCTTTAGATAAAATTTGCGATTTAGCCGATAAGTATGATGCACTGGTAATGGTTGACGATTCGCATGCATCAGGATTTATAGGTAAAACCGGTCGTGGTACTCACGAGCATAGAGGTGTGATGGATAGAGTTGACATTATTACTTCAACTTTAGGAAAAGGACTTGGTGGAGCCATGGGTGGATTTACTTCTGGTAAAAAAGAAATTATCGACATGTTGCGTCAGCGTTCACGTCCGTATTTATTTTCTAATTCGCTTGCTCCTTCTATCGTTGGTGCAGCGTCTAAGGTTCTTGATTTACTTTCAGAATCTACAGAGCTTAGAGACAAGTTGATGTTAAATACTGAGCGTTTCAAAAAAGGAATGTTTGCCGCTGGTTTCGATATCGTTAAAGGCGATTCTCCAATTGTTCCGGTTATGCTTTACGATGCTAAATTATCGCAACAAATGGCTGATAAATTGTTAGAAGAAGGTATTTACGTTATAGGATTCTTCTTCCCAGTTGTGCCAAAAGATAAGGCTAGAATAAGAGTTCAGATTTCTGCAGCTCATACCGTGGAACACATCGACAAAGCAATTGCTGCGTTTATAAAAGTAGGAAAAGAGTTAGGCGTTATTTAAACTTGCAATAAGTTATATCCCCTAATCAAAATATTTCAAACCTTCGAGAATTATATTTTCTCGGAGGTTTTTTATTTAATTTTTTTTGCCGCCATATAGTGCTATTCGCTATACTCCTCGGCAATAAAGCTTTTCACAATACAACTGCGGTGGCTCCCAAGGTCGCCTCCTCGTTTTGTTTGTTCAAAAGCTTTATTGCCTGTGGGGTAACGCTTCTATCACTGGCGGTATTAATACCAAACACCAAACTACCTTATTCAATTTGTAGTTGATGCTATATATAATTAGAATTATTTATTAAATTTGTTATTGGTATAGCTACAATTCTAATTAAATATTATTATGCTAAGTAAAATAAAAGGAGTAGGTAAAAAGGTATTCTCAGAAAAAGAAGTTACTAAGGCAATAATTGAAAGAGATGAAAAACAATTATTCCGTCTTTCAATAATAATTGATGTACTATATGCATTAATGATTTACAAACTGTTCACATTTATGCCAAGCCCTGAAGTTGATGGCTTTGGTAAGGCTGAATTATACAAAGTCCTTTCGGAGAGTTACCTTAACTATACAATAATATTTATTGGTATTGCTCTTATCATTCTATATTGGAGATTAAGTAACCTTCAATTTGGAAATTTACAACGTACAAATAGTACTCATTCAACATTGGCAATATTGCAAATATTTTCATTGATGTTGTACATTTATTTTGTTCGCCTTGATGCCCAGTTTCCAGGCGAAGTGTTATTGATGCAAATGCAAAGTGTTTTCTTAGCCATTGCAGGATTATTATCTCTTTACAGTTGGCATTATTCATTACAAAAAAACCTTATCAGTGAAACACTATTAAAATTAGAAAAAGAAGCTATTTACATTAAACTTATGCCCGAACCAATTGTTTCTATTATTACTTTTCCTCTTGCATGGTTAGGAGCTACATATTGGTCGCTTGGATGGTTGTTACTAATCCCAATAGGTTGGATTGTTAATAAATACAAATAATATTTCCCCATTATTTTTAATTTGACTATTAAATCACAATATTTATTATGAAGAATATATTAATATTAATTACTTCGTTATTATTCTCGCTTCAAGTATTCTCTCAAAATACTGTTAAGTGCTTTATTAAAACATCGATAGGTGATATTCAACTGGAACTTTATCCAGAAAAAGCACCAAAAACAGTAAGTAACTTTTTAAGATATGTTGACGGTAACTTATATGAAAAAGCTAGTTTTTTCCGAGTTTGTACTCCTAATAACGAAGCCGATAGAGATATACAAATAGAAGTAATACAAGGTGGTATAGAAACCGAAGAAACATCTTTTCCTGCCATTGAACTTGAAACAACAGAACAAACTCAATTACTCCACAAAAATGGAACAATTTCTATGGCAAGGGGAGTACCTAATTCTGCAACAAACAGTTTTTTTATCTGTATAAATGATCAACCAGAACTTGATTTTAAAGGAAAACGCAACCCAGATGGACAAGGATTTGCAGCTTTCGGGAAAGTGATAAAAGGAATGGATGTGGTTTTAAAAATTCAAAAAGGCGAGAATAAAAATCAATCTCTAATAAAACCAGTTAGCATTATAAATATTGAGAGGGCAAATTAATCGTGAAAAAATAATAGTCCGATTTGATTAAAAATCGGACTATTAATAATAAGGTTCTACCTTTGGTTATGTGACAAGTTAATTAACCAGTATGATTTTTGTTTAACCTTTTCCCCCATAACCATTTGACCCTTTTTTAACTTCATTTTTGAAACAATATTTTATTCACTTACAGCCCTATACGCATTTACACGACCTTTACCGTAATAAGCGCTTTTTCCGTTAGTGTCAATTTGATCAGCACTTTTGTATAATTGCTTTTCAACTTCATGTGGATCCATATCTCCTCCATTTTTGCTAATAATCAAAGCAGCTACTCCTGCAACATGTGGAGATGACATACTTGTTCCAGCCGACCAAGACCAACCATTACTAATAGTACTTAACACCATATCATACCACCAATAATTATATGGAGAATCAAAATCTCCACCTGGTGCTGCAATATCAATTAATGATCTGCCGTAATTTGTATAAGAAGCAGGCTCATCTAAATAAGTATCATTATCATACGCCCATGCAAAAGGAGCAGTTGCAGATACTGTAATTACATTATTTAAATCGCCAGGTAAAACAATTGTCGAAGCATTTCCATCTGCATCCATATATGCATTACCTGCAGAAGTAATTATAGTAACGCCATTTCTATATGCATAATCTATTGCTCTTTGTTGAGCATGAACAATTTCTTGGATATATTTTGATGGAATTTTTGCAACTAAGTTACCATCCTCATCGTAAAACTTACCATTTTTATTTAAAGTAGCACCTAAACTCATATTTATTACATCAGCTCCATTATTTGCTGCATAAACAATACCAGCATTAATACCACTAAAACCTCCTGAACCAGTATATTCAGATAATACTTTAATGGCCACAATTTCTGCACTTGGTGCAACACCTATCACTCCAAATTCATTATCAGCTGCAGCTACAATACCTGCAACGTGCGTACCATGATTAAAGTATAAGCCTGGTTGAATATTCCAATCCTCACCTGGTACAAATGATGCACTTAGGTCAGTATTTAAGTTTGGTGCTAAATCAGGGTGTTCAGCATCAATACCACTATCTAAAATAAATACCTTAGTACCACTTCCTAGGTATCCTGCATTCCATGCTTCTGGAGCATCAATCGCATCCATACCCCATTGGAAAGCAAAATATGTTTCATCACTACCAATACTATATGGATTTGCATATGGCTCGAAATCTATTGGTTCTAACCAGTTTATTGTTAAATCAGGAACTACAGACCTTACATCTGATAATTTCATGATGTTTTTCTCAAAATCTGGATCTGATGATTTCACAACAACAAGACCAATTTCAGGAATTGTACGAGTAATTTCGCCATGCTTTTTAATAGAGGCTTCAAGCTTTTGTGATAAAGTCTCAGATTTTGAAATAATCATGTAAGAATCAACACTAGCCGATTTCTTAGAAATTTCAGTTGACTCTTCAAGGGAATTATTCTCATTAAATGTCTCCTTTTGGCAGGAAACAATAAATAAAAATGAGAAGATTGATAATAATAAAAAATTTCTCATGTAACTTAATTTTTATGGATTATAAAATAAAAAATAAAGTTACATTTTTATGTATTTACCTGCAAATCAAATCATTATGATTAACTGCGAATTACTTATGATATTGTAATTGCATTTGTTCTAAATCTAAAATGTAAGAATAATATTACTGAAAGATATTTAAGGAAGGACTATTGTTAGTTATAAATTTGAAACAACTACTAACGCTCAATAAAAATAATGAATTCTTCTTCTGGCTTTTTAAACATTTCTTCTCTGTCCTCAAGAGTACATCCTTTTTTAGTAGATGAAGATGTTTTTCTAACAATGATGCCTGCATTTTGTAAAGAATCTAAGTAGCGTTCCTTTTGTTGAAAAGACATTCTATAAGTTATAGAATCTAATTCTACCTTTTTTAATTCTTGCAATTCTAGAGACAGTGGATTAGCCTCTTTGCTAACTTGAGAAAAAAGAGAAAAACTAAATAATAGAAAAGGTAAAACTATAGCTGATTTCATCATAAGCTTAAAGAAAAACCTCAAATTTCGCAAACTATGTAAGTATACATTAGCCTGTGAAATTTGAGGTGTAATAAAATTAAAATATTTTTTTACTAACTAACTATCATCCCATTTGGCACCTCATTTCCAGAAGTCACAAATTCTAGTTTACCATCAGCATTTTCAACCATCAATATCATTCCTTGGCTTTCAACTCCTCTAATTTTTCTTGGAGCGAGGTTCATCAATACAGAAACTTGTTTGCCAATAATATCTTCTGGTTTGAAACTTTCTGCTATACCTGAAACAACAGTTCTAACATCAAGTCCGGTATTAACAGTAAGTTGAAGAAGTTTTTTTGCTTTCTTAACTTTTACAGCTTCAGTAATAGTACCAATTCTGATATCCATTTTCTGAAAATCTTCGAAAGAAACTGTTTCCTTTTGAGGTTCAGCTTCACGATTTTCTAATTCATTAGCCTTCTTAGTAGCTTCTAATTTACCAAGTTGAACTTGAATATCACTATCTTCTATTTTCTCGAAAAGCAATTCAGCTTTACCTATTTGATGACCTGCTTCAATAAGCTCTCCCTCTTCAATATCTTCCCACTTCATTGGAGAAATATTTAGTATTGAAGCTAATTTCTTTGAAGTAAATGGTAAAAATGGTTCACTTACAATTGATAGTGCTGCTGAAATCTGAATAGCAATATTCATTATTGTTTCAACTCGCTTTTCATCCGTTTTAATAAGTTTCCAAGGTTCCTCATCAGCTAAATATTTATTACCTAAACGTGCCAAATTCATCATTTCTGATAATGCTTCACGGAAACGGTAACGCTCTATAGAACGAGAAATTTTATCAGGAAAATTTTTCAGATGATTAAGTACGTCATTATCAACATCCGTAAGTTCGCCTTGAGCTGGCACAACACCATTGTAATATTTATTTGTAAGTACAACAACACGGTTTATAAAGTTTCCGAAAATTGCAACTAGCTCATTGTTGTTTCTAGCCTGAAAATCTTTCCAAGTAAAATCATTGTCTTTTGATTCCGGAGCATTTGCAGTAAGAGTATATCTCAATACATCCTGCTTATCAGGGAAATCATTTAGATATTCGTGTAACCAAACTGCCCAGTTTTTTGAAGTAGAAATTTTATCACCTTCAAGATTCAAAAATTCGTTAGCTGGAACATTTTCTGGTAAAATATAATCGCCATGAGCTTTTAACATTGCTGGGAATATTATACAGTGGAATACAATATTATCTTTCCCTATAAAATGAAGCATTTTGGTATCCTTATCTTTCCAATATGGCTCCCAATCTTTTCCTTCGCGCTCTGCCCACTCTTTAGTAGAAGAGATATATCCAATAGGAGCATCAAACCAAACGTAAAGAACTTTACCTTCGCCACCTTCAACAGGTACAGGAATTCCCCAATCTAAATCTCTGGTTACAGCTCTTGGACGTAAACCATCATCAACCCACGATTTTACTTGTCCGTAAACATTAGGTTTCCAATCGTCTTTATGTCCTTCAAGTATCCACTCTCTAAGGAATCCTTCATATTTATCTAATGGCAAAAACCAGTGTTTTGTTTCTTTTAAAACTGGTACATTTCCACTTAATGCAGATTTTGGATCTATTAATTCAGTAGGACTTAAAGTAGAACCACATTTTTCGCATTGATCGCCATATGCATTTTCGTTACCACATTTTGGGCAAGTACCGGTTATATATCTATCAGCTAAAAACTGTTTTTCAGCTTCATCGAAATATTGCGATGAAGTTTCTTCTATAAAATCACCTTGATTGTATAATTTCTTAAAGAAATCGGATGCTGTATCGTGATGAATTTTAGCAGAAGTTCTTGAATAATTGTCGAATGCAATTCCAAAATCAGCGAAAGATTCTTTGATTATAGCATTATATTTATCAACAACTTGCTGAGGTGTAATACCTTCTTTCTTTGCTTTTATTGTAATAGGAACTCCATGTTCGTCAGAACCACAAACAAAAGCAACATCCTCGCCTTTTTGGCGCAAATATCTTGAATAAATATCTGCAGGAACATAAACACCTGCTAAGTGACCTATATGAACTGGTCCGTTTGTATAAGGCAATGCTGCCGTAATTGTATATCTTTTTGGTTTTTGCATCATAAAGCTCTTTATTGCGAATAAACGTGCAAAGATAAGTATTTTGAATATACTTTTAGATGGGAAATTTCAATGAATTATGTTAGTTTAATTACCACGATTTTCAAGCAAATTAATTATTGGTTTAGAAATCTTTAATCTTTTGTTAAGCACTATTGCCCTAGATAGAGTAACTATGAACTGCCTTATAGCATATAATTTTTGTAAATTGCATGAAATAATTTGAAATGGCTTTAAAAACAATTTACAATACTTCACTATCACTTTTAACTGACTTGTACCAGCTAACAATGGCTTTTGGTTACTGGAAAAATAACATCCACGAAAAAGAAGCTGTTTTTCATTTATTTTACAGAAAACAACCCTTCAAAGGCGGATATGCAATTGCCTCAGGGCTAGATTATATAATAGATTATATTGAAAACTTAAGTTTTACTGAAGACGATATTGAGTACCTAAAAACACTTAACGGAAGTGACGGGAACAAATTATTTTCTTCTGAATTTCTTGAATTTTTATCGGAGCTTAAATTTGACATCGATATTGATGCTATACCTGAAGGTACTTTGGTTTTTCCTCACGAACCACTTGTAAGAGTTAAAGGTTCGTTGTTACAATGTCAGATTATTGAAACAGCTTTGCTCAANNGTAATGGAATTTGGCTTGAGACGTGCTCAAGGTATTGATGGCGGTCTAAGTGCTTCAAGAGCAGCTTATGTTGGTGGAGCCGATGCTACATCAAATGTTTTAGCGGGTAAGCTATTTGGAATACCTATTTCGGGTACTCATGCTCATTCTTGGGTTTTATCATTCGAAACTGAGAAACAAGCATTTGAAGCTTATGCTGATGTTTTACCTAACAACTGTGTTTTCTTAGTTGATACTTTTGATACTATAAAAGGTATTAATAATGCTATTGAAGTAGGTAAACAATTAAAAGAAAAAGGAAAAAAATTACTTGGAATAAGACTGGATTCAGGCGATTTATCATACTTAAGTATTAAAGCACGAAAAATGCTTGACAATGCTGGGTTTACTGATGCTAAAGTTATAGTGAGTAATGATTTGGATGAGAAACTACTAGAAAGTTTAAAAAATCAAGGTGCTGAGATAGATACTTGGGGAATAGGAACAAAACTTGCTACAGCTTTTGATCAACCTGCTCTTGGAGGTGTTTATAAATTATCAGCAATAAAAGAAAATAACGAGTGGCAATACAAAATAAAACTATCTGAGCAGGCAATTAAAATCAATAATCCGGGAGTACAACAAGTAAGGAGGTTCTACGTAAATAATAAATATAGGTTCGATATGATTTACGATGTTAACAAAACATTGCCTGATAGTCCAACTGCTATTGACCCTACAGATTTTACACGTAAAATTAAAGTGAATACTGATTTATTTGAATGGAAAGATTTGTTAGTTCCTATTTTTGATAAAGGCAAACTAGTTTACAAGCGACCAAGTTTAAATGATATTAGAAATAATACTTTAAGTGAGCTTGAAAAGATAGATACCTCTATTAAGCGTTTAGAATATCCGCATATTTATCCTGTAGGTCTTGAAGAAAACTTACATAATTTGAGGTTGGAATTAATAATAAAACTGAGAGAAGGATCAAAATAAAATGAAAAATAC
>LGVF01051980.1_pt1 | contig 23611 bp, 25 predicted proteins | sample 469901 | NCBI WGS metagenome assembly LGVF01 (sample SAMN03893561, study PRJNA290197) | marine sediment metagenome | material: sediment; isolation source: combined push core samples #3730, #5133, and #5579 collected at Hydrate Ridge | place: Pacific Ocean: Hydrate Ridge
GTAGTAATTAACGATGCTGGTGGAATCCAAAGTGTATTCTTTGATGCTGTAACTTGTGATACGGATACAGATGCTGATGATGTTAAAGATTCAGACTGTACTACTAAGCAAGCTAAAGGTGATGATTACGGTATGGTAACATACGGTAGTGCTGTTCAAGAATGGTACTTACAAGCTAATGAAGTAGCTGTTGCAGTTGTTGCTAATCAAGGTTGGGACACTGATGGTATTGATGATTTAGCTGGTGTTACAATTACAGTTACTGGATTTGAAGATGCTTTAGAAGATGCTTTAACTCAAGCAACTGATTAATATTTACTAACATAAAAGGAAGTTCAAATTGAACTTCCTTTTTTTGTGTCTTTTTTTAATCGTTAACATTTAATAACTTCAATATTGATACATCTTCAGTGTATTCTAAATCCCAAATTGTATTATCAAATAATAATGTATCTCCATAAAATACCAGTTTATCAAATGTGTTAGTATCTATACTTATACTAATATTCTCTAGTAATGTATAGTCACTACCTACTACTTGGGATATATCTAAATCATAAAGATAAAGATTTGTAGTGGTGCTAAGTGTATTTATATATCCTGCTACATCTGAAATTATTATAGATGTACTATTATCATTTAGTGTTCCTAAATAAATACTTTCTGTGATTATATTACTAGCTGAGCTTGATTCTAAACGTCCTGTAATGTTTCCAACGTATGCTGTTGAAGGATATAAACCTAAATCAAATGTGGATAAAGCATATCCACTCTCTAAAGTAGAAGACATTGTATATCCATTAATTCCACCCATATATAATTCATTTAGTGTACCTACTATATTAAGAGTACCAATATAATACATATTTGAAGTTGATCCAGCTATTTGTATACCATTAATACCTCCTATAAAAGCTTTAGTTGTAGCATCAGCAATTACTTCGATATTTAATGTACTTCCAACTTGATTATAAACTGTATTAGAACCTAAAACATACCCGCTAATTCCTCCTAGATAAGTATTAGAAGACGTTTCAACAGTTAAATCACCTTCTGAAAAACTTTTGGCAATAATTGAATTATCAGAATGCCCTATAATTCCTCCAGCATATACATGATATATTGATTGAATATTTGTTGATATATTTACATCAACATATTCTAATATACTATCATATGAAACACCAAAAATACCTCCTGATTTAATTTCTCTTACACTTAAATCAGTAATTGTTATTGAACTTGATTCTATTGTTACATTGTAAACATCACCAAATGAATAACCTGCTAGTATTCCTACATGTAAAGGATTTGAACTTGTATTAGCAGCTGTACTAGTTATATTCATATTAGATAATGTTAAGTTTTTAATTAAACTATGAGATCCCAATACACCAAACAATCCTAAATAAATATTTTCAGGAGCGTCTACAGTTAAATTCATTCCTGTAATTGAATATCCATTTCCATCTAAACAACCATCAAAATCACTTAAGAAGTTTAAGTAATAAACGCTTCCTATATTAATATCTGTTTGAAGAATATAAATACCACTATTTCCCATTGCGTAAAAATCAGATGCAGTGTTTATATATTGAACATTAAGAACATCTCCAGCATATAAATAATCAACATAATTGATTTCTAAAGTAACTAAATCACTACCATTTAAATACGTAAGTTCATCAATTGATAATTTAAATCCACCGTATGTATTTATAGCTTGTTCCATAATTACTAGCTCATCATTACTTATTGTAAATTCTGAACTTGATAATTCTATACCATTAACTGTTACTGATTGAATATCATAAGTTGAGTAATGTTCTAAAGCTAATTTTATTTGATAATTACTTAATGGTGACATATAACTTACACCATTATTAACTGTAATTCCCGAAATACTAAGAGGTATTTCAAGTATAATTATTAATTCATTATTATCTTCAGGAATTACATCTAGAGAAGTACTACCATTATTAACAACTATCTTTGTTATTTCATAAGTAGTTTCTCCTTCTACTATTGAACTACCAGGAATTGTTACTAGATGTTTGCTTTCTTCATATGTATATCCTACAAGCACATCATCAATATATACATTTTCAATTGTATATCCTATTGGATAATCTAAAGATAATTCAAATGTAAAATCCTGTGCCTCATCGATGATATTATCAGTTACTACAATATCATTAATGGAAAGCACAGCTGTATGTACAGTATTTCCAGGTAAAGTAATACCTGTACTTCCATTCCCATCAAGCAAGTTGTAATCTACTACAACTTCTACTTTAAACTCACTATCATATTCTGTAGATTCAACAACTACATTATTAATAGTATTATCTATTAAAACTGAAGTATAAAGATTGTTACTTTCATCATATAGATTTAATGTCATAGCTTCAATTACTAAATCAGGATCTGTATAAGTATAATACATCGTTATACTATCACCAGTTGTATAAGTAACTCCAATTATAAAAGTTGGAACACTATAAGATAATGTATTTATGGTTTGCGTTGTACTAACAACTTCTTCACCAACACCTTTATTTAAATCATAGTGAATTATTACTTCTACTTCATATTCATGATTACTATATATATCTACAAATTGAATATAATCATCTATAGTAGTTGATTCTTTAGTATCAACTAAAACATCATTATCATATAATTTCATTTCCATTTTAATAAATGTTGTATCATCTAAATCAGTATTATCAGTTACATCATAACTTATTACAAAAGATGTTTCAGTTATAGATTCAATTGATAATATATAAGTTGGTATTTCTAAATTATATATTGTAAGTGTTATATCAATTTCTCCAATATTCCCAGAATTATCTTCAGTATAAAGAGTAAGTGTATAACTACCTGGAGTTGTTATATCTACTAAACTAGAATCAACAGTTAAAGTAAGATCACTATCATAATTATCTGTTAAAGTAACCAACTCATTTAATTCACTAATTGAAGGTATCACAGTACTCACAATCTCAACTACACTACTTGTTATAACTGGTGATGTAGTATCCACTACTTCAACTGTGAATGTTTCAGAATCTACTCCAGTACTAGTGATATACGTGCATATAGCACCATACTCACCAAGAGTATCATATAATACTGAACTATCATCAATTGTACATAGTATAGTTTCTAAAGCACTTGAGGTAATATAAATATCATCAAATCCATTATTAGTAATATCACTATTTACTTCTATTGATAAACTATTACTATTTAATGAATATTCTATTTCTATAGGAGTTTCTTCTCCACCACACGATACTAAAAATAAAATAAATAAAAATGAAAATACTACTTTAAAATAAGTCATATTTTTTTCCTCCAGTTTTAAATTTGTAAATTTAAATGTATCCACTACTTGTATTATATCATAATTAATTCTATGTTTCTTTAAGTAATTACTATATTAAAAAGGCCAATTAAATTGGCCTTTTAGTTTAATTACATTTTAACTTTTACAAACTCTCCTGATTCATCAGGACTTTCTTCCAAGTACTCTTTAATAAGTTCTCTCATCTCTTGATCACCCGGTTTACATTGAGATAATTTAGCATCCTCATCTAAGATAGCCTGAGCCATTGCTTTACAACCAGGGTTACCACAAAGTCCGCAGTTTTGATTAGGAAGTAGATCAACAATATCTTGAAGTCTAGGATCCTCATCAACATATAATGCGACAGAAGCGAATGATAATAAGGCTGCAAGTAAAACTGATACTACTAAAGCAAGTATTATAACAATAACGATACCTTCCATTAGACGATACCTCCGAATCCAATAAATATCATAGCCATAATAAACGCAGTAATTAAAGCAATAGGAATTCCTTGCCAGTTACGTTTAATAGGATATGCATCCATTTCTTCACGGATAGCTGAGAATAAGAAGATAACTAAGCTATAACCTAGTGAAATACCTAATGCGTATATTGTAACCATCATTATTGAAGGTTCAGTATTACCATCAAAGATTTTTCCACCATTTACTGTGATATCAATTGCGACACCTAGTACTGCACAATTTGTAGTGATAAGTGGTAAATAAACACCAAGAGCACTATATAGTGAAGCACTAAACTTTTTAATAAACATTTCAACTAATTGTACAAATGAAGCAATTACTAAGATAAATACAATTGTTGATAAATATGCAATTTCATAAGGTACAAGTACATAATAATAAATACCAAATGCAATTATAGTTGATAATGTAATAACGAATGTAACTGCCATTCCCATTGATAAAGCACTACTTTTCTTAGTAGAAACACCAAGGAAAGGACATAATCCATAAAACTGTTGTAAGATAACATTATTAACGAAGATAGCTCCAAATGCTATAGCGATATATTCCATACTATGCCACCTCGTTTCTATCAGCTTTATTCATTCTATATTTATTTATTTGAGATACTAATATCCCAAATACTAAGAATGCTCCAGCTGATTTAACTAAAATATCTATTTGATAAATTTCAGGGATAAGTTGAAATTGTAAATCTCCCCATATTGTTAATGTTCCAGCACCTAGTACTTCTCTGAATAATGCAATTAATAATATACCACCGGTAAATCCAATTGCCATTCCGAATCCGTCAAATGCACTTTTAATTGGACCATTTTTAGAAGCAAATGCTTCTGCTCTACCTAAGATTAAACAGTTAACAACTATTAAACTAAGGAATGTTCCAAGTGATGCTGCAAGATCAGGTACAAATGCTCTCATAATCATTTCTAACACTGTAACTAGTGAAGCTATTATTACGATGAAGATTGGTATTCTAACTTCTCTAGGTGTAAATTTTCTTACTAGAGAAATTGCTACATTTGATAGTACTAATACAAACGTAACCCCAGCTCCCATTCCAAGTGCGTTTTCAACGCTACCTGTAACTGCGAGTGTAGGACACATACCTAAGAACTGTACGAATACTGGATTTTGTTTAAATAATCCATTAGAGAAGATTTCTCCGACTGATTTTTCACGTCTAGGCATTAGTTTGCACCTCCTACTAATTCAAATAAATGATACTGTAATACTTCTTCTATTGCTTCTAACATACTACCTGTAGTAGTAGAAACTCCAGCAATATCATCAACAGGATCTAATATTAAATCAAGTATTGATACACCTTCAAAATTATCAATCCATACTGTATCAGGGAATTCTCCACTATTTCCATCATATGTTCCATGTTCATCAGCAGCATCCCAAGACTCAGCTGAATATAATATTTCTATTAATAATGTATTACCATCAATATCAATTCCAAGTACGAAATTAATATCATCATCTCTACCTTCTAACTGTACATAATACACATATCCAAGTAATACATTACTTCCGTCATATACTTCATAAATGTTTCCAATAAACTCATTATATGCGTAATTTGTATATACACTTGTAAAAGTTATACCTGTAGGGAATGCTAGTAATAAATCTGCATTTACTACTTCAATATTATCAGCTCTTGCTGCTACTTGATAAATAGCTTGATGGAATAATATTACTTCTTCAAGTGAATCTATAAATGCACTATATGTAATAGGTGCAGATCCACCAGCAACTTCATCGATATCTCCATTTAATGCATCAGCTTGTAACATATCATCAAACTGAGGAGTAAATGTAATATCTGATAAGATTGATCCAATACCAGAAGACTCATCATTATGTGTAACTCTAAGTCCAATAATATCATTTGTTTCTAAGTCAAACGAAATCAAATATTCAACATATCCAGTAGTAACAAATCCACTAAATTGAACTGTGTAAACTACTGCGACATCATCTGTTCCGTCATTTGCTATTTCCATTTTTATAACTGTATCATCCATTGTGTAATCAGCTGATACATCAGTAAATATTGCGTCAACCACAGTAATTTCATCTCTCCATCTTTCTAATCTATCTTCAGGTGATTCAATTACAACACCTTCATAATTAGACTGATGAAATTCCATAACTGCTTTTAAAGAATCTCTAAATGCTCCCATTGTTATAGGTGCACCAGATAATCCAGCAACATCATCAATATCTCCATTTAAAGCATCTGTAGTAGATAAACCTTCAAATTGAAGACGATATTCTTCATCAGTAATAGTATCTCCATATCCCGGAGTTTCACCTTGAACTAAAACTTTAAATCCAGTTAAAGTTCCATTTAAATCAATTCCGATTATATATCTAATTTTTGATTGATATCCAGAAAACTCTGCGGTATAAATATACCCTTTACCATCAATTATTAATAACTCTTCAATAGATGTATTACTAAAATCAGAGAGTGTTGGATTTAAATCTTTTAAATCATTAGCTACTAAACCTGGTAAAACTTCAAATTTAGCTGCATTAGCTTGTTCTATATTGTATTCATCAATAATAGGTGTAGTTAATGCTTCTACAAAGAATACCATTACACTTGCTGTTAAAACTACAAGTGTTAATGTAAATATAATTTTAATATGTTTCATTAGAATACACCTCCTACTGAGGCAAATACATCAATAACTCTACCTTGTAGGATAAATCCAAGTGATATCGCACTAAATACGATAAACACAAATGAATAGATTAATGTTTTAATAAGTGCTTTTCTATCACTTCTTCTAACAGTTCTATTAATAAATGGTGTAATCATATTACCAAATAATATAGCGAATACTAATCCTTCAACTTGTTTACCAAGAACTCTTACTAACATCATTAAGACAGCTATAACAACTGCGTATATAATTTTAGTTTCTCTTGATGTAGGACTAGATACAGGTTCACTAATTAAGAATACTGCTCCAAACATTGTAAGTCCTGTAACCATGTTTACTATCATATAGTTATGAATTCCTGATAAATCTCCTGAAACATAATAATTTACAAATCCAATTCCTAAAGTTAATAGAAGAATTGTAATTAAGAATGTTCCTGAGATTCTAAAATCAATAACTTTAGTTACTAATAAATATATGAATACAATTCCTAGTAGTATTACACTAGTACTACCAATAGCAATTGAATCATAATTACCTATAAGTAAATTAGTTAAATCAAATGTATATGATTGGCCTGTAATTGCATCTTTAAGTAATTGAAGTGGTGTATTAGACACTGCTAGTTGTATCTCAAATGATATTTGAGCAAATAATACACCAACGAGTGCAGGATTAAAGATATAGTACCCATATCCACCAAAGACTAATTTACCTGCATATACTCCAACAAACACAGCTAGTATTAAAACATAAAGCGGTGTAATAGCTGGGAGTAATAATGCAATTATTAATCCAGTATTAATAGGATCTACAAATGCTTTATATTTTTCAAACTTACTTGTTGATTTATCTGATATTGCATAAAATACTTCAATAATCACAGATACTAATGCTCCAGTAACTAACATTAAAAATGCTTTAAATGCTAAGTCTATCGGATCATTTACATCTGATATTGCTTTAAGAACTACCGAACCTATTGATACTACTATTAATGCGAAATGTAATGTGATTGATCTTTTAAATGTACGTTGGCTATTATTTACGATAGGTGCTTTTTTAGTTATAAAGTTCATAATGGCCCCCTATCCGACACGACGTTTAGCACGTCGTACCCATTCAAGTACATTTATTTTAGAAGGACAAACATAAGTACAAAGTCCACATTCAACACATTCATGAGTAAATAGATCAACTATTCTATAATTTACATTTCTAAGTTCAGCATCCATAATATTTTGAGGTAGTATACCTGCGGGACATATATCATTACAGTCTCCACATTTAATACATACATCTTCATCAACGCCTCTATATTCCGCTACATTAATTGAATCAACTGATTGAGTTATAGCGAAGTCATCATTATCAAGTTGAATACCTGTTAAGAATGATCCTATATGTAGGTTCATATTCTTAATTTCATTATATCCACCTAGGTCTTCAACTAAATCAATAAATCTAGTACCAATTCTAACTTCATAAACAGCATTGATTTTCAATGCGTCACCAGTTATTGCTATTTTCCTAGTAACTGCAGGTATTCCTAATCTAACTGCATCATGAACCATTTTAGCAGCACTAACAGTTGTATAAACAACACCGTTATCTAATAAGTTAATACTTAATTGTTCTTTAACTAATTTTTTAATTACTTTATAATCTCTTGCATCAACTTTTTTAGAATCAATAGTTACTACTTCAATATCTCTTTCAACTATTGCTTTTCCTAATTCTTCTAATGCATCTTCTGGCATAAATTTATCTACTAAGATTATAGTTTTTTCTGAATTACCAGCTCTACTTATTAAGTCAACTCCATCAGCAATCTCATTACTATGTTCTATTAAGAACTCGTAATCAGTTGATATAAATGGTTCATTAATAAATATTGCGTTAACTACAACATATTTAGTACTTGAGTTAAATACTAATTCAGTAAACATTCCATCTACTGAAACAGTTCTTAATCCAAGTTCATTAATTACATTTCTAACTTCTGCGGGTGCTATACCAATACTAATAGTATCTTCTTTATTTTCTTTAGCACGATTTGGTTTATAAGTTTTAAATTGTTTCTTTTCATATAATCTATCATTTTCAATTATGATATGATCTACTATTTTACCGTATCTATCTATCATATCTTTAAATTCTAATACTTTCCCACTCACTGTTGAAAGTACTGGTGATTTTATTTTGCCTATAAATTTTTCTGCGACCATATCTCCGATAAGTACTCTATCTCCAATTTCAACTTTAACATTAGCCATTTTATGGTCTAAATCAGTTAATGGAATATAGACTTTACTTGGATCTATGTATTTTCTGTATTCAGTTATCATGTAATCACCTCTATTCGTTTCTATATTCTTTTTGAGAATATGTAGTATGACAATGTTTATGTGATACTTCACTACCAGGTTTACCTAAAAACTCTTCGTAAGCTTTTAGTACTGTTTTATTCTCATGAGATTTTCTAAGTGGTAAATCTTGTTGATCTTGTGTATATAACGCATCAGATCTTTTTACAATTACTTCATGTGCAGGCAAATCATAAACGATAGGCATTCCACCACCATTTACACATCCTCCTGAACAAGCCATGAACTCTATGAAATGATATTGTTTTTTACCTTCGTCAATTCTTCTGTACATTTCTTTTAAAGCAACTCCACCGTTTACTACTGCGATATTTAATTTATTACCAGCGATAGTAACTGTGGCTTCTTTAATTACACCTTTTGAATATTCAAGTGTAGAACCCATAATGAATTTATAATCAATTGGTTCTAAAGGTTCTTTTGTAAGTATTTCTGAAACAGTTCGGAGTGATGCTTCCATAACTCCACCACTTGCTCCAAAGATTGTTCCTGCGCCAGTAAACTTAGCTAATGGGCTAACTGGTACATAATCTTCTAAGTGTCTAAAGTTTATTCCTTTACGTTTAATCATCTTAGCAAGTTCTCTTACTGTAAGAACTGCATCAACGTCACGTACTCCATCACTTTCCATTTCAGGGCGTTCTATTTCATATTTCTTAGAAGTACAAGGCATTACTGAAACAACAAATACTTCTCTAGGATCTTTCTTTAAATATTTAGGAGCGTAATAATGTTTTATTAACGATCCTTGCATCATATGTGGAGATTTAGCTGAAGATAGGTTTTCGATATACTCAGGTTTATATAATTCAGTATATCTAACCCATGAAGGACAACATGATGTAAACATTGGAAGTTTACCTCCATTTTGTAGTCTATCAATAAGTTCAGTTCCTTCTTCCATAACAGTTAAGTCTGCGGCCCAGTTTACATCAGTAATATTATCAAAGCCAAGTAATTTAAATGCTTTATACATTTTACCTTCAATTTCTTTAACTGGTGTACCAACTACATATCCAAATACTTCACCAATAGATGCTCTTACAGAAGGAGCCGCTTGAACTATAACAAATTTGCTTGGATCTCTAAGCATTGCTTCTACTTTTCTAGCATGATCAGTTTCGTGAAGAGTTCCTGTAGGACAAACTTTTACGCATTCACCGCAAAAGAGACATCCAGTTTCATCAAATGATAATCCGACAGTTGGTGAAACAAAAGGATTCATACCATCGTCATCTCTAAATTTTAAAACTTTAGCAGTTACAACTTCTTTACAAACTGCGACACATCTTTTACATAAAATACATTTTGATTGGTCCATTGAAATTCCAGACCCAGGAATAACCTCAGTACCTCTTCCAATTCCAGGACCAAATTCATCGAATACTACATCGTAAGTTTTAAGTAAATCGTAGAACTCACACTCTCCATCTTTTGGACATGTCCAACAGTTGAATTTATGTTTACTTGCAAGCAATTTTAAAGTATTAGCACGACTGTCTAATACTAGTTTTGAATCTGTCTTTACTACCATCCCGTTAGTAACTTCTGTGTTACAAGCTGAAACTAAATCTTGTTCACCTTCAACTTCGACCACACAAATTCTACAAAAGCCTATTTCATTAATTTCCTCTATAAAACATAATGTAGGAATCTTAACTCCAATGCTTTCACAAGCCTTAAGGATAGTTATGCCATTCTTTACCTTTACAGGTATATCATTAATTGTGATAGTTGCCATGTTCTTCCTCCTTAATACTTCTTAACAGGTTTATATAGTACGTGATAATTGTTTTCAAGTACAACCTCTATGTTCTTTCCAATATCTAAACCGACACTACATCTACTTGCTCTTAAATTATAAACAAGAGATTCCAACTCTTTAAGTGTTTTAAGAGTTGCTGTACCATCAACATACTTATCAAGTAATGTCTCTATTCTGACAACCCCATCTCTACATGGTGTACATTTACCACATATCTCTGGGTGTTGAGATTCTAAATACTCTTTAATCTTTAAAACTAGATCAATTTCATCCATTTTAGTATCTGCATCTAAAATCCATTTTTCGAATAACTTATTAACGTCTAAAGACTCTGTTGTCATTCTGTTCACCTCATTTCGTATTTAAAAAACTTACCGACATTATTATAACAAAAACAGTTTAAAAAATAAACAAAAATTATACATTTATTTTATAAATATAAATAATAAATATATATATAATAAAGAGACTATACATGATATAATGAAAATGGCTAAAAGGAGGGATTTACATGAAAAAATTACTGCTTAAAATAGTTCTTATACAAACTATTTTTATGGTCGGTTGTGTACGAAATAATGAAGAGATAATCGAGATAAAAAGTGATGACTTAATCACTATGGAAAATCTAGATGATTACATGTTTCGTGATGATGTTCAATATGTAGATTTAAGAAATTTTGAATCTAGATTTTTAAGTGGGTTTATTTATTCATTTGAAGTTATTCCTTTTTTTGACTATTTAGATTACCGTGCATTCAATAGAAATGATACATATATATTCAGTCCAGACCAAATAATTAATGAGCAAGAAATGCTCAGATTGTTTGATAAAGAGAAGACTATTTTCTTATATGCTGATGGTTGTATTCGAAGTGGATATATAAAAGATGTACTAGCTTATTTAGAATATGATAAGGTATTTGTTCTTGGTGGATTCTTTGAATATGATGGTGAATATAAAGTTTTAGGTGATGGATCTTATAATTTTGGAGATACTTTTTATAACTCTTATTATGATGAAAATACTGAATTAACATACATATTTTATGGTGAATTAGACATGAGTAGGAAGATATCTGAGATTAGATTTGATATAATTAATGATGATAATTCTTCTATTAGAAGTACTTATATGATTAATTTAATATCTGTTGATACTGAATTGACCATTTTAGAGAATTATATCGTATACGACCTAGTTACATTTACTGAATTGCATAATTCTCTATCTAATTTAGATGATAGTGGCTACAGTAGTATATCTCAATTAGATTCTACTGTAATTGATAATTTATTAAAACTTATTGAAGATTTTGTACCCGTAAAATAACCGTGAATTATTTTTAATTTTTGTATTGCTTTAAAATAAAAAGTCTTTTATACTAAAAGAGGAATATTGATTTCTTAAGGAGGATACTATGAAAAGAATATTACTAGTTTTTTCAGTATTAATAATTGTATTTACATTATCTGCTTGTGATGATGTATGTGTAGGACCTGAATGTGTTACAGGTGAAACAGGAGGCGTTACTTCAGACAGCATTATTAAATTTTTACATGTTGATGGACATGGAGCTGAATCTGAAAAAGATGCTTATATTTTATTCGAATTTGAAACTACAAATTATGTGAAGTACCAAATATCATACTTGTCTTGTACTTGTCGTGATGCTAACGTAAACTATTGGCAAGTTGCTTATGTTGAAATTAATAAATATACAAATGATGTTAGTTTTTTATCTTTCTCGTTAGACCCTGAAGGTCATTACAGAGGAGGTATGTGGGGAGACAGTGATCCAATTCCTACAAACAATAAAACATTAGAGGATTTTGAAACAGACTTCTTCCCTTGGATAGTAGGTAAAACACTTACTGATTTTGAAGGAATTAGCGTATTCTCAAATGATGATTATCATGGGATTCAAAATACAACAAATATTGCTGAACAAGATATGATTGATGACTATGCTTCTAGTAGTGTTTCAACTAATAACATTATTAGAATTATGAAAACTTTACTTACATATCACGAAGAAAACTATAATTAAGAGACTGAAAATTTTCAGTCTTTTTTTTGTTTTGTTTTACTAATAAATTAATATTTGCTATAATATTTTTTGAGAGGACTGATAATATGAAGAAATTAATGCTTTTAATACTATTACTACTTATCAGCTTTAGCTTAGTTGCTTGCGATGACACCGAAGAACCACCTATAATAAATGAAAAATGTTCACTTGTTGAGGGAACTACTACTTTAGAATGTTATACAGTTTGGACTAGTTATCTTCATACTGTAGTAACTTTAAAGTTATATCTACCAGAAGATACAACAATTAATAATGTTGATGTTTATGATGAAGTAGAAAGAATTATTTCTTTTTACAATAATATAAGTGATAAATATTATTTATATGATGGAGTAACAAATGTTAAGACAATAAATGATAACCCTACAGATACTCATGTTATTAGTGAAGAACTATTTGATTTAATTGAGTTTTCACTAGACCATCAGGATGATGTAAATAATTTATTCAATATCGCACTTGGACCAGTTATTAAAGTATGGCATAATTACCGAGAAGATTGTAATGAATTTGATAATTGTGAATTACCAACTTTGGCAGAACTTGAGGCAGAAGACGTATATACTAATCCTGATAACATTATAATGGATAGAGAAAACCTAACAATAACTATGAATGAGTTTATGAGTATTGACTTAGGTGGAGTAAGTAAAGGTTATATTTCAAGAGTAATTATAGAGTATCTAGATAGTTTAGAATTAAATGGATTTTTACTAAATAATGGAGAATCAAATATCTCTTTGGGAGGAACACATCCTACAAGAGAAAGTGGAGATTTTAATATCGCAGTTACTGATCCTACTAGAGCATTGCCTTACTACGCAACTGTTTACCTAGGTGACGGAGAACAATTAGTAACAAGTGGTGATTACCAACAATATTTTAAAGTTGATGGAGTTATATATCACCATATTATTAGTGGTGATACACTATTTCCTGAAAGAAATAGTCGTTCTGTAAGTATTGTATTTACTGATCCTGCACTCGCTGATTTGTATTCAACAGCTATCTTCATAATGACGATAACTGAAGGAATTGAATTCGTGGATAGTATTGATGGACTTGAAGCTATTTGGTACGGACTTGATGGAACAATATATTTTAGTGCTAACTTTGAATCAGAATATTTAAATCAAATATATGAATAACACAAAAAAAAGAAGTCATTTACTGGCTTCTTTTTATATGGTAAAATATTGTAAGGATGAGGTGCTAAAATGGATAATGAAAACAATAAACAAAGAGTTCAAATAGATGATGATTTGCATAATACATATAAACGCCATATGGATACAATCGGACTAAATAGCCCAAGTGATAAAGCAGCACACGCTACATTAAGTGGTTTTTTAAGTGGAATGGCTAGTTCTATTCATAAAAGTATTGTCAATCCAAATAAAGGTTCAGATTTTTATTGGCTATTGAAGAGGACAATACTTGCAGTTTTAATTATAGGATCTGTGTTACTTATTGCTACTTTTATTCAATTATATTTCCAATCATAATATTACTACTAAACCAAATTAATACTTAATTAAAAAGGTGAAATCCTATTTGAATTTCACCTTTTCTATTTGAATTGAACTTTTTGTTAACTATCTTGTAAACTAATATTGGAAATCTTGTTAACTACTTTGTAAACATTATTCTTGACATTTTGTTAACCATTTTGTAAACTAAATACGAGGTGATATAATGTCTAAATATAAAGAGTACTCCGCTCTTATTAATTCCGTTACTAAGTATCCTACTCCAACTGACTTAATATATAAGCATAAATTTACACACGATGAATTGAAAGAACTTAATGTAGAAAAATTTAAAGACAGTAAATATGTAAAACTCAATTTATATGATGAAGTAACAGAGCCAGTAATTTATTTAAATAGTGATTATTTTACAAATAAGTTAACTGATAGTGAAGATTTAATACTAAATTCAAATATTAACAAATTTAGTAATATTGAAGATGAAGAGTTGGTTAATGGATTTATCTTTTCTGAAATAGAATCTAGTTTAGCCATTGAAGGTGTTAAAAGTACTCGTGCTAAAATTGAAAAGATTAACACTTTAAAATATTCTGATTTAAAAAGTCAAAATGAAATTATTGTTAAAAATATGTTAGAAGCATATTCATTCGTTAGAGAAAACAATATTACAGAAGTGAATATCTTTAATTTATATCAAATTATATCAAGTAACTGTTTATCCGATGATAAAAAACTACTAAAAGATAATTATTACCGCCATGACGAGGTTAATATTATTGGTTTGAATGAGAGAATTGTAGATAAAGGTGTTTCTTCCAAAAAACTTAAAAAGATGATGAATGATTTAATACTTTTCATTAACGAAGAAAAATCTAATGAAGAATTACTTCTTGCACCACATATTATTCATTACTATTTAGTATATTTACATCCATACTTTGATTATAATGGAAGAATGGCAAGAGTATTATCATATTGGTATACAATAAAGCATATCCCTTCTTTCTCACTTCTCTTTATAAGTGAAGCGATTAACAATAATAAAAATAAAAATCGTTATTATACTGCTATCAAACTTTCTAGAAAAACAAATAATGATATAACTTATTTTATTGAATATATATCAGATATTATTTTAGAATATTCAATGTTATACATTAATTACTACAATATTATTAATAAATTAAAAGGAAATGGGAAAACTATTAATAGATCTTTACAAGTTGCACTTGAAAATGTTTTAGCTATACCAAAAATTGGTGATGGATTCTTTGACTGGAAGGAATACAAAAGTTATTCCTCATCTGATTTTAGCAAAGTTCAATATTTTAAATTACTAAATAGCTTAACAGACCTGAAAATATTAACTCTTAAACAATATAAAAACACTAACCTATATAAATTGAATAGTAAAAAGTGGGATTTATTAATTAAAGAATAAGAATATTAAAAGGTGAAATTCTATTTGAATTTCACCTTTTCTATTTGAATTGAACTTTTTGTAATTTCAATAAACTTCTTAGCTACTGTTCCTGTAAAGAATCCTGTAGGAATTGCGATTAAGAATAAGAATGGGAAGTAATATATTAGTTCTTTAGTAGATAGAATTATTATTGCGACAATTATTTGTCCTAAACTATGTCCTAAAGATCCCATAACACTTACACTTATTATACTAAATACTTTAAATCTCATAAATATTACCATCATTAAATAAGCAGATAATCCTCCTCCTAAACTTAGGAAGAATCCAGGATTTCCAATTGAACCTCTTAACATACCTACAAGCAATACTCTTAGCAATACAATTGTTAGTGCATCTCGTTCTCCATAGAGCGATAATATTACTAAAGTCATAATATTAGCTAAACCCAGTTTAGCTCCTACTATAGGGATTACTGGCAAGAAAGATTCTACTATACTAAGTACAATACTTATTGATAAAAAGATACTTAAAGTAACTATTTTTTGTGTCTTCATATGATCACCTATTTAATTTGATTTTGTCTTAATAATTCTAACACTTTTAAAAATTATAAGCAAATGAAAAAGTAAGACAAATTGTCTTACTTTATTTACCTAAGTTAAAAAACGCTACTCCTACTGTGCCTACTCCAGTATGACATCCTATTACAGGAGTAATTGGTGCTTCTATAAATTTGTGATTAGGATATACTTCTTCAATTCTTGATTTCATATACCTAAGCCCATCTAAATTATCACTTGAAATATATGTCATTATAAAATCTTCTACTTTTTCTAAATCACCTAAGATAATATCAGCCATTCTAGCTAATGATTTCTTTTGTGTTCTTATTTTTTCTAAAGAAACTATTTTACCTACTTCATTAACTTCTAGTATTGGTTTTATTTTAAACATACTTCCAATAAATCCACTTGCTCCACTAAGTCTACCGTTAGCTACAAATAATCTTAAGTTATCAACCATAAAATATTGTTTTCTATTTATCCTAAGTTTTTCTAAATATTCAATTATCTCTAAGGTAGGTATTTTCTTTTCAACTAATCTTAGTGCTTCTAAAGATAAGAATCCCTCAGTAATGGCTGCGTTACGCGAATCAACAACGTGTATTTTAAGTTTACCTTCGTATTGATTTTTAGCCATTAAGCAAACATTATATGTTCCACTTAATTCAGAAGATATAGTAGTAATTATCACTTCTTCATATCCTTCTTTTTCAAGATCTTCAAGCAATTCAAATAACTCACCGATTGAAGGCATTGAAGATGAAGGAACCAATGACGTATCTTCTTCTAATCTTTTGTAGAAATCACTTGCAGTTAATTCTATAAAATCATTAAATGTTTCTTCATTCATAATAATTTTCATTCTTAATATTCTTAAATTATCATACTTATTATCTACATAGTCTAAGCATCCCGTGCTAGTTGCTATTACAGCAATTTTACTCATCCTTTTTCTCCTTTTTATTAGCTCTTTTATTTAATAAATTATATAAAATTGCTAGTGGCCAGAACAGTATTGCAATTGAAGGTACTACAAACCATAAATTACTGGAATTATAATAGAAATTTATAAAAGCTAGTAATCCAATAACTATTGCACTTCCTACACCACTAAATAATAAATCATTTCCATAATGTCTTAATGTTTTTTGTCTTTTTTCCTTTTTCTGTTTTTTAATATTATCATCAAAGAAATCTTCAACTGTACCAAATTCAACTACAGCTTTATCAATAGCTTCTTGTTCTGATAGTCCTGTTTCAATTAAGTCTTCTACTTTTTCTGTTAAAGATATAGTAACTGATTGAATTATTTCATTTCTTTTATCTTTATCAACATCTTTAAATGTATTTTTAACAAAATTCTTTATCTGTTTCATACTTTTTCCTCCAATAGGGTATTTAAGACGCTCTTAAGTTCTTTCCACTCTTTGAGTTTTTCTTTATAGTACGCCTTCCCTAACGCAGTTACTTTGTAGTATCGTCTTTTCCCCCCGTGAGTTTTTTTACCCATGTAAGATTCAATCAGTTCTTTCTTTTCTAATCTACTAACTATTGAATATAGAGTTGCTTCTTTTATATTAAATAGTTTATCAGTTCTTTCAGTAATACAATTTGATATTTCATATCCATATCTATCTTCTTCAATTATAAGTTTGAGTATTACACTCTCTAAGTGACCTCTAATTATATCTGAACTAATCATAAAAAAAACACCTCCTTTAAACCTATTTATCGTTATAATTCTAACAAATAATAGGTTTAAAGTAAAGGTATTTAATAATTAGAAACTAATACTTATTTTTGAAATACTCACTTAAATTTTCTAAAGATTGAAGTAATACTTCATCTTCTGCGAGATTCATATCTTCAAATAAAGCATCTAGCATTTCTTCATGGAATTCTTCATGAATCTTTAATGCCTCTCTTGCTTTATTAGTTAAAGATATAATAACTTTTCTTTTATCTTCTTCTTCACGTTTTCTAGTCGCATATCCTTTTTCAACTAATCTATTAACTGAAGTAGTTAATGTCCCCACAGTAACTCTTAGTCTTCTAGCAATGTTTGACATTGCTGGATAATCAGTTTTTTGGATTGCTTCTAATACGTGCATTTCATTCATAGAAATTTTAACTCCACGCTCTTTAAGTTTACTTCCCTCAATACTTAAAATATGGTTAAACACTTCTACTAATAATTCATTAATTACTTTTTTAGCTGTGCTCATATTTTTCCCCTAACTAGTTTTATTTATTGATTATATATCCCATTGCCACGATATTAGGACCAGCATGTGCCCCAACTACAGGTGTTAATGGATAATCTTTAATTTCTTTAATATCAGGTCTAGCGTCCATAACCATTTTACGTACACGTGCTACTCTTTCTGGAGCATGTGAATGAATAATAAATGGTTCAACATCTTTACCTTCTGTTTCTGCTAAGAAGTTTTCAACAACTTTGTTAGCTGCTTTATAAGTAGTTCTTATTTTTTCAACTGAATCAATTGTTCCTTCTTTTGAAACTTGAAGTAAAGGTTTAAGTTTTAATAAACTTCCAACAAATCCTGAAGCTCCACTTAATCTACCGTTAGCTACTAAGTATTTTAAAGTATCTACAGCGAACCATATTGTATGGTTATCTCTTATATACTCCATATGTTCAATAATTTCTTCTAAGCTCTTATCTTCTTTTGCCATTTTAGCTGCTTCTAAAGCCATTTTAGCTTGTGGGTAAGATAAAGTCAATGAATTAAATACTGTAACTTTATATTCTCCCATCATATTTGCTGCTAAAGTTGCATTTTCATAAGTACCACTTAATTTTTGTGAAATAGATATAACTAATAATTGTTCATATCCTTTAGCTTTTGCTGCTTCATAGATTTCTAACATTTCTCCTGTAGAAGCTTGAGATGTAGATGCAATTAACTTATCATCTTCATTTAAACTTTTATAAAAATCTTCAGCACTGATATCTACAAAGTCTGTGTACTCTTCACCTCTCATTAATAGTATTGATCTTATAACAGGTATGTCGTATTCATGATCGATATAATCGATTCCAGAGTTACCACAAACCACTATTCCTATTTTTTGCATAATTTCCTCCTAAAATTTATTTTGATAGTCAAAGTATTCTAGAAATAGAATACATTGTTTTAGGAAAAAAGTCAATAAAATAGAAACATTCGAAAATGTTTCTATTTTTTAATGTTATTTACTTTTAATATACTTATCTATTTCTACAGATGCATCCTTACCTGCTCCCATTGCTAGTATAACAGTCGCTGCTCCACTTACAACGTCTCCACCAGCAAATACTCCGGGAATAGATGTTTGATGGTCGTTAACGATAATTCCGCCCCATTTATTAACTTCTAGACCTTCAGTAGTATCTTTTAATAATGGATTTGGGGATTGTCCTATTGAGATAATACATGAATCAAGATCAAATGTTTCAAAAGTATTAGTAGGCATAGGTCTTCTTCTACCTGAAGCATCAGGTTCTCCTAATTCCATAACCTCACATTTAACTTGTTTTAATATATAATTTTCTCCTATAAATTCTACAGGATTTCTAAGTAATCTGAAGTCGATACCTTCTTCTTCAGCATGATATACTTCATCAAGTCTTGCAGGTAAACTTGTTTTATCTCTTCTATATAAGATAAATACATTTTTAGCTCCAAGTCTTTTAGCAGTTCTTGCTGCATCCATTGCAACATTCCCTCCACCAACTACAGCTACGTTATCACCAATTTTTACTGGAGTCGCAGATTGCGGGAAGTGATGAGATTTCATTAAGTTTACTCTAGTTAAGAATTCATTAGCATAATATACTCCACTAAAATTTTCACCAGCAACTCTTAAGGCACTAGGAAGCCCTGCTCCACTACCAATAAATATTGCTTCGTATCCATCATCTCTTAATTGGTCAATCGTAATTGATTTACCTATAATTACATTTTTATGGAACCTAACACCCATATCTCTTAGTCTATTAATTTCAGTTTCAACTATATCTTTTGGTAATCTAAAATCTGGAATTCCATATTTTAATACTCCACCATATTCATGAAGAGCTTCAAAAATATCTACATCATAACCCATCTTTCTGACACCTGCAGCACATGCTAGACCTGCAGGTCCACTACCAACAATTGCAACTTTTATTCCGTTTTCAACTATATGTTGTTCCATTATTATATCATTTTTAAGAGCATAATCCCCTAAATATCTTTCAAGTGCACCGATCATTACTGGCTCACCTTTAATACCAACAATACATGCTCCTTCACATTGTTTTTCTTGAGGACATACTCTACCACAAATTGATGGAAGAATATTATCATCATATATTTGATAGTATGCAGAGTTAATATCATCAGCTAACAAATATTTAATAAACCCAGGTATATTAACCTGCACAGGACATGCAGCTACACATCTAGGGTTTTTACAATCTAAACAACGTGATGCTTCTAATTTTGCTTCTTCTAATGTATATCCAAGTGCAACCTCTTCAAAATTACAACTTCTCTCTTTTTCGTCTTGCACTCTCATATGTATTTTTTCTAGTTTCATTTTTTCACCAACCTTAAGTTACAAACATGCTCTTCTTCATGATAATAATTTTGACGAGCAAGTAATTCATCAAAGTTAACTTCTTCACCTGGGAAATCTGGTCCATCAACACAAGCAAAGAATGTTTTATCTCCTATAGTTACTCTACAGTTTCCACACATTCCAGTTCCATCAATCATAACTGGATTTAAAGATACATCAGTTTTAAGACCGTGTTTCTTATTTAGGATTACAACGAACTTCATCATGATAAGTGGTCCAATTGCAATTGTATGGTCAAATTTTCTAGTTTTATATAACTCAGTTAATATATCAGTAACAAAACCTTTAGTTCCTAATGAACCATCATCTGTTGCAATAAGGATTTCATCACAGAATTCTTTATATTTGTCTAATAATATTAGATGATCTTTTGATCTAGCACCAATAACTAAAGTTACTTTAACTCCTCTTCTTGCATATTCTTTTAATTGAGGTAATAATGGTGCAGCTCCTACACCACCAGCAATACCAAGCACATTCTTAATGTCTCTTATATGTGCAGCTTTTCCTAAAGGACCTACAAAATCACTTAAAGAGTCTCCTACATTATATGTTCCAAGTAATCTAGTTGTGTATCCAAGTTTTTGATAGATGATTGAAACAAGATCACCATCGATTTCAGTAATCGTTAGTGGTATTCTTTCACCCTCATCATCAACTCTTAATATTATAAAATGTCCAGGTTTTGCATTCCTAGCAACAAGTGGTGCTTTAATCACCATTAAATCTACATCTTTGTTAAGTATTTCCTTAGCAACGATTTCGTACATAATAACACCTGTCTTTCTTTATATTCATTAATACTATAAAATTAGTTGCTAATCAAACTAATTTTTATCTATCAATAGTATATCATAAAGCGTTTTCATTTCCACCCTTTTTTTCCTTAAAAAAAGACGTTAACTATAACGTCTTTTATATTTGATTTAAATGGTTTCCTTTTAGTACTTTTAACAAGAATAAATAGAATAATGATATTATCACTGCTAATATGAAGAATCCAGTCCACAGTGAATATAAATCTCCTATAAATCCGATAATAGGGAATATTACAATCATTACTAAACTAAACATCAATCCACCGAAACTAAGAGCTGAAGCTCTAATTTCTGAAGGAATAATTCTATTGATATAATCTCCAAGTACAACATAAAATACACTATCAAAGAATCCTAATAAAATGAATGGAATTATAATTATGCTATCAACTAGCATTAGCCAAAAACTAACTGTTACAAACAGTGGAATAAAATATAGTATTTTCTTTTCTTTATACTTCTTTTCAAGTCGATGAGCATAATATCCACCAAGACCACTAAATAAGGCATGAAGACCTAAAAATATTCCTATCTCCCACTTCTCATAACCTAATGTAGTAAGGTGATCAGGAAGATATAAAAATAGTGATGTTATTGGAGCAGCAACCATCGCTCCAATAATAATTAAATATAATAACCTCTTATTATTAAATACTGTTTTAGTAGTCATAATATATTGATTATATAACAACTGTTTTATTGGTAACTTCTTCAGTTTTTCTAAAAGTGGAGTTTCTCTCATTAATATAATAGTTATCATAGCTAACAAGTACATTCCACCTGTAATATACCATGCTAAATCATAATTAATTGAAATAATGAATCCAGCTAGTACTAAACTAATAAAACTGGCAATTTGAAAGATAACTTCCTTATTACCATTAACTGACATAAATCTATTTTCTTCTCCATCTAATTTAAGTGAATCGTATACAAGTGCTTCTCCACTTCCTGATTCAAATGTATAAGATAAACCACAGAAAATAAATCCAATTAATATTATATAGAAATTAGGTGATACTAACATAATTACTATATAGATGAAATATGAGAAAATACCGAGTAATCTACTGACTTTACGACCAAAAACATCAGCTATAACACCTGTAGGTACTTCCATTGATAAACTTGTCATGTGGAACACTGTTTCTAGTAACCCGACTTCTATTAAACTAAAATGCTTAACTTGAATTAAAAACAATAACCAAAATCCTTGTGTGAAATTTATATTTCTTACAAAGGTATGTAAATAATCAAGTTTTATATTCTTCTTGTATTTCATTTTCTTTACCTAATCTTTCTCCGCAATGAACGCAGTACTAATCTTCAAGTACATTGTCCTTTAAACAATTACTACATTTAATAATTGTTAACCCTGCTTTTTTTAATGCTTCTATATTTAATTCTTTATCCATCATAAAGATTTTTAAAGAGTTAACTAATATTAATGATAGTATTCCTAAAATCACAAATAATATCCCCATAAAGAAGAAAAACATTGATCCTAAAAAATACGATGCAATAAGTAAGATTAACCCTAGCAATGAACCTAATACAGAAGTGATCATCATCATTGTATAATTATTCATAATAACCTACTTAATTAGACCATTACAGTTTTCACAAACTGTAGCGTCTACTTTATTTTTATGTCCACAGTACTCACATACAGAAATATCTAAAAGATTTACTCCACAACTAGGACAAAACTGTGAATCTCTTGGAATAATAGTTTTACATGCTTCACACTCTTTTAATCTTTCAAATCTTTGTTCTATAGATCCATTAGTAAGTTTGTTTGATATTAGCATAACAAATCCTACTAACACTCCAAAGAATATAATAGCTAATATGTGAACACTCCCGCCACTTAATTGAATAAATCAATTTGAAGAGGGGGCTTCTTAGGTTGT
>LGVF01315419.1_pt1 | contig 23440 bp, 21 predicted proteins | sample 469901 | NCBI WGS metagenome assembly LGVF01 (sample SAMN03893561, study PRJNA290197) | marine sediment metagenome | material: sediment; isolation source: combined push core samples #3730, #5133, and #5579 collected at Hydrate Ridge | place: Pacific Ocean: Hydrate Ridge
CCACGACGCTTCTTGACAGGAGTCTCTTCGTCCTCGTCAACCCTCTTCTTGGGAGGTCGTCCACGACGCTTCTTGACAGGAGCTTCGTCCTCGTCAACCCTCTTCTTGGGAGGTCGTCCACGACGCTTCTTGACAGGAGTCTCTTCGTCCTCGTCAACCCTCTTCTTGGGAGGTCGTCCTCGTCTCTTAGGGGCTGTAGCTTCAGGAGCCTCTGCTTCCTCTACGTCTATAGCCTCAATATTGTACAGTACTACCATCTCTACTGGGAAATCCGCGATGCATCGTAATACCTGCTTGGCACGTCCCCTTTTAACAGCGGTATATTGAAGTGTGACCATTTTAGCCGTTTGCTTCAACACCACTACAGGGATGCCCTTTGCTCCAGCACCCTTTCCAGTAGGACGCATTTCAAGGGGTACACTGTCCCTATCCCTGAACAGTGCCATCGCTTCTCGTTTTTTCGATACTCCTCTTGACATTCCTTTTCTCCTTTTTCTGTTTTCCAATGTGTTCCTACAGTTTTTCCTCTATTTTCTTAGAGGTCCTCTCGTAATCGGTAGAATTGATTAAAACTTGCTTTGGCAACGTTTTCACGACCTCCTTGATATTTAAAATCCACCTTTGTGCCTACTAACTTTTTTCGACGCATCCAGTAGTCCATGCGTTCGTCTTCACCTGCTTTATGTCGCATTTTACCACCAACTCGGATCTGTACATTTGTCTTGTCTACTTTTACAACAAAGTACCCGAGTCGCGCCGAGTAACGATAAGATACCGTATCTTCATCTTCATGACATGTTACACGTCGGTCATTAGAGTCATTAACGATATTACGTAAAGTTCGGATGAGCTTTTTGGTTTTTCTCTCTCCACATTCACAGTGAAAATAGTAACCATCATCCTCAACGTTACCCCATCCACGCATCTCCTTTCGAATTTTGGTAATGTCTACTTTTTTGGCTGCAGCGAATTTACCTTTACCACCGACACACTTGAGAATGGTTCCAGTTCCTTGGTCCGTCGGCTTGATTTTAATAACGTCTGCAGTACGTTTCATCGTCATATACGCTTCGGGATTTTTAACCATCGAACCTTCAAAACCCTTAGCAAGCTTACGAGCATTATCGATCATCATCTCTTCGTGATTATAGACCATCCTATGACCCACGATATAGATTCCTTCTACAATCCGGGTAAATTGGGTAGTTTCCTTCTTTAATCCCGCAGCTTTCATTAAAGTATATTTGCGCTCTTTCAAAGGCATCTTAAACATACCCTCATTAAAAAAGCGTAAGGGGCACCAATCCCAAGCTAGAATACGTACTTGCGAAAGGAATTTTTCTTCATCAAAGTTGACACGGCTACGAACAATACTGGCCGTCTCGTTCCAACTCCCAGAACGTGCAATGAATTCTCCATCATAAAGCATTGGGGTAGAAGTTCCAAAACCTGTATGAGGACTCACCTTTTCATGTAACCTTCGTATACGTTCTACAAACTCCTCACATTTCTCAATGTGATGCCAACGCTTGCCTCCTCGTGTAAGAACCACAAGTTGTTCTTCTAAAGAAAACCAGAATAATAAGGCACGGTCACCATCAAGTTTTGCTTCACTAATCCAGCCCCATTCTCCAAAGTCAATCCCTTCCCAGGTCTTTTTCTTTTGGAGATTAGCTAATTTCTCGGCCAGCACGCACTTATTTTTTTTAAACTCGATGCGTGTATCATTTCCAAGAGATTCTGCTACAGCACCCCATATTTTTCCTAGGGTTTTCGGACCCACACCGATACGTAGATTTTTGTTGATAACCCGAGTGAACCATTTCTTGGGTATATGATAAAGTGAAGTGAGGAATTTATTTAGTCGTTTCTCGGCTTTCTTCCCAGAAAGTTCACGAGTCCGTAGTTGTTCCGCAATATCAAGAAACTGAGCGTAGGCGTGAGTGATTTTTAGTTTCGTGGATTCTGAAGCTTGGGTGTCTTCGGAAAGTTGAATGTGGTAAACATCTGGTCCTGTAGCCATTGTTACCAGTGTTTTGAAAACTTCATTACCCACAGCGTTCTTTAATAAGGCCTCTTTCTCCAGTCGCTTTTCTACCTTCTCTAATTCCTCTAGTAATTCTAAAGCATCTCGAATTTCAGCTTTAGTAGTAGTGGTAGTCATAATAAGTAATATTTCTCTATCATTCTCTCTAACGAAGACGTGAACTAAGGCTAGGAGAAGTTCACGCCTTCTATGCAGAGAATGGAAGGGTGTATTCTCTACAGCTTCATTTGTTCAGGTTCTTTAGCTTCTATCTTAACTTTGGGGGCACAATTGCGCTCCCATTCATCAAGCACAAAATTGCACTGAGCACCCAGTAAATCATGATCTGGAGTAGTACAAGCTACACGAATCTGGCCCTTAAAATCTTTACCTCCAAGGCGTAGAACAACACCGGCAAGACCTAATCCGTCACTAAGATTCGTCCACTCCACATAGTCACCACGACGGAAGCCTCGGGGCTTACCAGCATGACGCTTATGTACTTGTTCCGCTTTCTTTACCTTATTTGCATAGACACCAAGAAACTCAAAGGGGAAGTCAATACCATCGTAGGTGCCGAATTGATGCATAAAATTTAGGGCCGTATTATGAGGAATAGTTGGATCAACATCCCCACGACCATGTTTTTTCATCCATTCACTAACCCAATCAAGGTGACTAATCCTTCCTCCACGAGAACCAGCAGGTCCTCCGAGGAGACGGCGTTGACCTATCCGCATACGATTGATGGTAAGAATTTCGGGTGCGTCCATTGAAAGGAACTCTTCAAGGAGGTGTGCCTTGTCGAAGGGCCAGAAATAAGATTGGCAACTAAATTTTTCAGGATGGCACGTTTCATCACTGACGAGGTTACCAACGTCGCAATGCACTTCTCCTGCCCATTCCTTCTTCCACAATGCGCAGTTCTTGCATTTAACTATAACAGTATCTCCGGGTTGACGGAGGATCCCATCGCCATCCTCACTTTCCTCTTGAACGATGTAATAAGTATCGTCCTCATCTTCATCATCCACGTCATCTTCAATCTCACCCTCGCCGTCCTCTAACTCCTCTTCGTCTTCTTCACCCTCTCCTTCATCATCATCATTTTCGTCGTCGTTGTTGTTAAGGAGATCTTCCTCACCTTCGTCATCATCCTCATCGTTGTCGTTGAGGAGATCTTCCTCACCTTCATCCTCTTCGTCTTCTTCACCCTCTCCTTCATCATCATCATTTTCGTCGTCGTCGTTGTTGTTGCTGCTGCTGAGGAGATCTTCCTCTTCATACCGTTGATTTTCTCTGTCTCTACGTCTCTTCCTCTTATTTGACATGAGTCACTCCTTTTCTTTCAATTCTGACTTGTACAGATTGTACAATACAGATAGATCATTTGGGTTCACCCCACTTCTTTTTGCCAATGAACGTATATCAAATGAGATCCCATCATCTAGACTTCGAACTACAATTTCAAAAGCTGCACTCAGACTCAAACCAGGTTCCTCAAGAGCAACCCAACGATAATAAGTTCGACATAGTTTTTTGTCAACCCCTAACCGAACTAAATTTTTACAAGACGATTCAAAGTCTTTTTGGTAGGAATGCCCCAGGAAAAAGGAAAGTACAGGTTTTTCCATATCTTCCCATTCATCACCATCACCAATATTTGGCTCGATTTCATCTAGAAAGTCGGAAAGTGTTTGAGGGATCTTTTTCTTTTCCCCCCTCTTTCGTTCCTTTTTAGACTCCTCAGATTTAGACACATGGTGATGATGAGGAGTTAGATCGAAGGGGATTGCGTCATCTTCGATCCTTCGATTGTAGTAGTCCACATTGGCACGAGGCGGTGCGGAGATAAGTTTCCCTTTGTCATCTTTTATGACGTCCAGGATAGGGATCCCGAGAGGAACCAGTTCATCAGGGGAACCTAAGAAGATGATCCGATGTAGTTTGGAAGCGTATTCATTTAAAGAGGTTGCTTTGTCTGCCCTTCTCAACAGAATCACGTTCGGGCGATCCTTCGCAATTTGCAGCGTAGAATCTTTTCGTACAGAAGGATACACATGAATACGGTAACGTCTACCCTTAGCGTCTGTCCAACCTTTTCCAATATATACTACTGCATCTGGTCGGGTAAACGCAAACGCTACAGCACGAACTTCACTACGATTCATAGAAATTCTTTCAGCAACAGCAACAACGTCTGAGCCACTCTACGATGAGGTAGCAGTATAACGGTGAAGCTTTGTTTGTCAACTACAATCGTTACCTGGTCAGAATTTAATTCGTCGGGAAAAGAAGCTTTTGAGAAGTGGCATCCCGTTGATAGAACCCCGCTTGCTTCAAGGCAAAAAGGAGAACGCTCCAACACAACTTTGTGTACACTCTTCAAGTAGTTACGTACTACAAGGGAAGAAATATCTTCCGCTCCACTATAATAATATCGACACATCCTCCAAATTATAGGGAGCGCCTGTTTAGAGGAGGTTCCACGTAACTTTTGATAAAGAATACCAGAAGGCCACTCAACTTTAAACCGTTTCCTTTTCTTCACACCTTTCTTTTTCGATCTCTTAAATCCTTCAATCACCAAGTACTCGCCGTCACGTATAATAGTATCTACCTTAGTAGCTTTTGTAGCACATTTCAAGAAGTTAGGAAAAAAAGCGGTGTCTTTCTCTTCTTGTAATAATGTGTCAAAGACGTGTACGAGCATGTCTACGTTTTACACCACACCGCTATGTATTCAACTCGTCTTCGTATCGACGAGATAATTGTAGATACTTTGAAGGTGGTGCTGTTTGATGATATAAACGAGACTCGTTATTCTCTCTGATAGCCCACCATACTTGATCCCAAGCCTCGTTGTGTACCATTTCAGTCAGGTGACTCACTACAAAAATAGAACTGAACTTGTCTTTGAGCATCTGAAGAATCTGGAGAAGCGCCAATTTTCCTTGAGGATCCAGATGGCTAAAGGGCTCATCAAGGATGATAATATTAGAGGAATAGTCGGTATATATTTCCTTAAGATCACGAAGTCCAAATAAAAAAGCAAGCCCCGCTTTATGGCTCTCTCCTCCTGAGAGGGCTCGGCTACTAGTAGCTGTACCTGAACGACTTAACTGGAATCTAATTGCGTTCTCTGCCGGTTCAAGATCCAGAGAAATAGTACGATTCGGCCACAAAATATCGGTATATAAAGGAACAGTACGTTCCGCAGCTTCTTTCATAATAGAATGCAAACGGTCATGTTTAAGACCTTTCTGACCGAATGCGATCTTGAGAGCTTTATAACACTCATTCTTATTCACTAACCCACGTACCTTTTTCAAATCCTTATTAAGTTTCGCCTCTCTAGTTGTAGCTTCCGTAACCTGTTGTAAAGCATTTTGAGCCATAGCTACTTTTTCAGATAGTTCGGACAGTTCTCCTGTAATCTCTTGGATTGAAATTTCGAGACGTTTAATTTTTCGTTCAAGTTTCTTCTTCGACCACTTGGATAGATTTTTAATTTGAAGTAGCTCAGCATTGATACGCTTTGCCCCTTCCAACTTAATTTCGGCACGCTCTTTCCGGACTTTGGCGCTGCTTTGCTTTTTCCGTAGTTCTTTTGCACTACCTGAGGCCATAACTTTAAGTTGGTTTTCGAGGATCTCTTTCCTTTGGGCCCCATCGAGTATTATTGTAAGATCCCGTTCTTTTTGGGTGAGTTTATTGATATCAGTTTGAATAGCCCTGGTTCTTCTCTTCGTTGTAATTTCTTGTAAACGAATTTGACAGTCATTATATTCTTGTAAATCAGTAACATATTTATTATAATGGTGGATATTTTGTTGAAGGTTCTTCAACTCCTGTCGCTTTTGACTCAGAGATTTCTGTATCTTGTTGATTTCTTCTACACTACGATCAAAAGGACGTTTACACGTTGGACAAATATCCCCTTCAAGCTGAGAAGAAAGAGCTTTAACAGAAGTAAGTACTAGTGTTCTATTTTCCTTCAGATTCTCCAATTTCTCTTTTGCTTCCTCTAACTCCATGTCCGGAAGATCCAGCCCCTGCATCTTTTGAAGTAGTTCTTGCCTTATCTCGGCTGCGGGAAGCTCCACATTTTGCAGATTGCTGATTTTGGTTTTTACTGAAGTCAACTTTTGGTTAGCTTCGTCCACATTTATATCAACGGTCCCTTCTAATTTTTTAAGTTGCTTCTCGATAATATTCCGACGGTCTAATTGTTTCACATTTTCTCTATAACTTGCATATTCTTCCTGCACCGTAGCCAAACGTTTACGCTGTCGGATTATGTATTTCTTCGTACAGCCCGTTGGTTTATCCATGTCTTTATGAAGCAACGAGGTCTCACCCCAAATTTCTTTGACGAGCTGAATGTGGTGAACCCGCTGTTTCGCTTCTCGTAAGTTTTCTTCCTTATCCCGCAATTCCTGAATTGTAGCCTCCAATGCTACACTATTTTCTTTGAGTTTCTTCTTCCGAATACGATAACGCTTTCTCAATTTTTCTAATGAAAGATTGTTCTTGATTACACCCTGAATTTGCCGAAGTTCCTCTTCCAAATTATCGAGGCGTCGCAAATCAGTTTCCGCCAATTTAATCTGCATATCAATATGACTGGAAAGTTTATCATAGATGTTAAGGTCAAACATCTCTGTAATCTGGTGCTTACGCTGGGCATCTGTTCCTGTTAAAAGAACATTTGTCATTCTTTGTGCTAAATATGTAAGATGAAAGAAAGTTGTATCCTTGGTTCGGAGAAGATTTTCTCGTATCCATTTAGGAGCATGTTTGGCATTGTTAGTCGGAACAACATTTCTACCCATATCTAAATCGATGGCACTTGTACCATTCCCAAACTTCGAGTGCTTTTGATACAGAACAAGCTTATAATCCTTTCCATCAATGGAAAGTAGCAAAGATACTTCCATATCTTTACCAGCGGCATGATTCACCATATCGGATAAATTAGTGTTCTTACCACCTTTTCCCATCTGTAATACTGAAAAAGCCTCGAAGAGACTTGATTTTCCTGCACCTAAAAAACCACCGTCGTCTACATTGAGACCTCTTACAAAAACAAGACCTTGATTCTCTAAATCAAAACAACATTCCCTATAAGAATATACATTTCGTAATTGGAGTTTTTTGTATATGATATGAGGCACAGTAGCTATGCTCTCTTCTTTTTTCGTGCATGACGCTTTTTCGTCACCACCTTTGAAGAAGCGGGTTTCTTTTTAGCCTTAATTTGCCACTTCGCTACTAATCGAATCGCTTCCATTGTAGCTGATTGCATAATGGCCCGAGGATCTACTAAATAAACCTTGATTCGTTCTTGAGCGTTGAGATAGGTGTCAAGAAGTTTTTGAATATGTCCGGTACGAAGTAATTTCCTACCTATCACTTTGTCTGGAAGATCGATGCTTCGAAGATGGTTGGGATTATTCCGGATCAATTGTTCCTGTACTGGGTCTACCCAGTAATATAAAGCTTCTTGAATAGTTTCAATGGCACGTACTGCCAGAAATTCATAATTATCGATGTTATCAAGGGCAGAGAATGCTAGTGTATAGTTGGCACCAAAAACCCCCTCCATATACGCGCGACTCACTGCCGGTGCGGCGTACTTCGTAACTTCCTGGATTTTTAATGAGACGGCCTTCGGGCCGATTTCTTTACCCCCATGCTTGAGACTGTTGAGTACCTGTTCAGTAATTTTAAGCGCTTCTCTTGGGTAGCCCTCTGCAACCTCAGCAATCTCTCGGCAGGATTTTTTGGGCAGAAGAGTTCCCTCGGCTTTTGTTACTTTTCGTAAGAGTTTTGTTAACACATCGACATTGACAGTTTTGAGAGCAAAGACTTGACAACGGTCCTTCAGTGTTTTTTTCAGCTTCTCAGGATTGGTGGTAAGAAGAATAAACCGTGTTCTCTTCGGAGGTTCTTCCAACAAAGTAAGTAAATTCTCTTGAGCATCGGGAGTGAGGCGATGACATTCGTCAAGAACGAACCAACGATAGTTGAAAGTAGGGCTGAACTGGACACGTTGTCGGAGTGCCCTGGTCATATCAATTCCTCTATCTCCCGCACAATTGATGACTTCAACGTCAGGATGGCTTCTAATACCTGCTACCATTTTCAACGCAGCGGTGCAACTACGGCATTTCCAACAAGGTTCCAGATACTCCGATTCTTGACAATTCGCATAGGTTGGGATGATTCGGGACAAAGTAGTCTTACCTGAGCTTGTAGGACCGTGAAGCAAGATGGCAGGAGGCAGTGGTAATTCTGTCAACATCCCTTCCAACTGTTCCACTGCTACTTCTTGTCCTACTACTTCAGCAAGAGTCTTGGGACGGTATTTTTGTGCAAGATCATTTGGCATTTTTTTCACTCATCACATTCATCATATTTTTCAGTGCGTTGGTCTTCTTCCCAACATTTTTACCATTGCTTCATCAGCTAACTTGAGTCCTAAAGGTATAAGATCTCTCTTGAGCCCGGCTCGTAAGAGAGCATCGTCAAGCCCGTAAAAAACATCGACCATTGACTCAGAAGGTTCAACACGTTCCTGTGATATTCGTGTAGCCACTTCCACATTTTCTGGGATATGCAGTGACGGAGGGATTTTATGATCTGGCAAAAAGCGGTATAAAGTGGTTTTGTTAAACTTAAAATCAGCAGAAACTTCGTGTACATCTACTAAAGGCATTACGTCAAGTTTTACGAATTCAGGTTCTATAGGATATTCGGTATCTACGATAAGAATACCCTTCCCCTCACTCTCCCCGAATTTTGTTTGATGCGGCGCCCCGGCGTACCAGACATTTGATGCGATGGATTGGTATGAGTGCATATCTCCCAGAGCCCAATAGGTAACGTCGGCAAAGTCGTTCAGGAGTTTCTCGTCTAAATGGATAGCATCACTTCGAGAAGTCTTCATTCCATTATCATAAGTACTTCCCGTCACCGCTTCGTGCATCACTACTATAAGAGGAGTTCCTTTAGCCTTTATTTTAGCCCGAGGTACCGTATAACTTAATAAAAGGTAGAACTCATGATCCGTCCATTTATTGTAGGGAAATAAAAGGAAGGTACACTTATCATAACATTTAATATAAGGAAACGAGTCTCGAATACAGTGCAGACTTTCGAAACGGAGATCTGATAGATAAGATAGTACTGTATCCCCCATTTCCTCTGTACGTTTATCGTGATTCCCACTAATAGCTATAAGAGGAACAGGAACTTTGGAGATCCACTTTGAAAAAAGAACCCGTTCTTCGTGGAGAACATCTAAACGATCAAAGATATCTCCAGCTACTACGATAAAATGAACTTTGTACTCGACCGCCTTGGCAAGAATCATCTCCAATGTCTGTTCCATACGATCTAAGTAGAAGCCACGGAAGCGACGTAACGCATTGATATGGAGATCTCCGGTATGAAGTATTCGGGGCATAGATATCTCTTGAGTAAGATGCTACTCCAAGAAGTTTTTACACCGTCGTGGGGGAAAGAGAGGAGACTACAAATCGCTGGGGCGAATAGTCTTTCGATCGTTCGTGACACACCGTTTGGCTGCCTTGAACACTTCTGTATAAACCATCTTTGCAAGGGCCTCACCAAAATCGGCACTAGCTCGTAATCCCATCACCTTCGGAAGTTCTTTCACCTTCGACATTGTAAGGATCTTAATACCCACTTCCTCAGCAAAATCATTCCGTGCGTCTAGCATTTCACGTAGAGTAGGGAAACCATCCTTTTTGGAAAGTGATCCCTTCTTAGTACGGCGCTTCTTCGCCACAGCAGAACTAGCCTTCTTTTTGGTCCTCTTCACCTTCTTACGTTTCTTCGTGGTTGCCATGGGTTGTTCCTCCTTTTGGCTAACCGAGGTTAAATTCGAACAAATTAGGAAACACTGTGCAAATAAGTAAATAAATACCTAAGTATTCTTTTGTTATTCCTTATTTTTTGTGTCTATCTGATAATTTCCATCATCACCTACCAAAAACGTGACGGTAGATCCACTAACATCTTTGAGCATGTTCTGAACATCTTTTTTCTTTCGGTCATCCACCGTTGCTACATGGTCTAGATCTGCGATGAAGAGTGTATCAGGTCCATCGTATATCTGGATCACTTTCTCAAAGGAATAGTGTTCGAGTTGCATCCGAAACAGACGACCATGGACTTCTGACAAGAGGGCATCAATATCTTGAAGCTCTCGATAAATGAACGCTGCTTTACTGTTTCTTTGAAAAACTTCGTAGTCACCTATACGATGGAAAAGCTTTCGATTTCGGATCTTCTGAAGATGACTCTTCAAAATTGCCCTGGCACAGATATACCACAGTGTAATACGATCCCTGTCCAGCAGATTTGTATCTCTATAACCATTCATCAACTGAGGATGATCATAGTTCTTAAAAGAAGGAACATTTTCGAGGAGTCTACGTAGAACTTCTCTTCTTCCCGAATTACGTAGTGTTTCAAAGAAATAAAGTACCCCGGAATCGAGGTCGTTGTAGACTTCTACTGGAGAAGGGGTCGTCGCCAACATTACTGGATAACCCCCAGTCAAGAAAACGGTACACTTCTTCTTGCCACCAATACTAGAAAATATTTCGGTAGTACAAGGTAATGTCTCCACTATATAGTGAGAAAAGACTGTCATCGCTTTTTCTTCGTAGTTTTCTTAGTCATAGTCTTTTTAACCACACGCTTTTTTCTAGTCTTCTTTTTACGACGGGAAGGAGGAGGAGCCTCTTCTTTCACGTCGTAGACTAGATTGATATCTTTACAATACTCGTCATAACGGTCAAATGTCTCCTGATCTTTCAACATATTAAAGAGGTGTTCGCGAACATCGGTACGTTCAGTAAGCGCTCGGAACTTTGCCCAACTCAGGAACTTGTCAGGAAACTCGGGAAGAAGGATTTTCTTCAACCCACCTTCACCATGTTTTCCCCTAGACTTTTCAATAGCCCCAATATGTTCTAGGAAATGGAAAGCATCTTGAGCTTTGTCAATACCCCTTCCGAGAATGATAGCCATTTCCATCATAATTTTCATTGGAGGAAATAATCTATTCTTGGAGGTACGCCAATTTACGAGAATACGCCGTAGCTTCGTAGCGTCCTCCTCGATTTTATACTTTCGCGTTATCATGATACGGTAGTCAGGGTAGAACTTGAGAGCTTTTCCACCTGTCTCTTCCTCCATCCCACTCATATACCCACCAATAACGACTCGTACCTGATTTGTACCTAGGAGAAGGCCCCCTTTACTACGCAGTCGACCCCTTATTCGTTTTAGATAAGCACTGTGCATTCTAGGTTCGAGTGCAAAAGTTTCTTTATCATCATCATCGTCCACAACTTTTTCAGAAGCCATCCCCGCATAAGAATCGATAATAAATAAAGCTGTAGGAGGTCCACTATATACATCAGGCATCCTGCGAAGTGTAGAGAGGATGTGACGATAAGCATCTTCCCCTGCAATCGGCTGAGTGCAGAAATAACCCGGTTCGCTCTTTTTGTTCAAACGCAACTTCCATTGGAGATTGATGCCTTGTTGTGCCATGTAAAGGGGATCAGCACTCGTTTCGATATCATAGTGAGTAACAGGAATCTTACTCCGCTGTGCCGAGGCAATAGCTTCCTGAATCAATGTAGATTTACCTGTTGCCTCCGGTCCGAAGTAGGTGGCCATACGACCCCGAGCGAAACCTCCTCCTAGGATTAAATCCATGGCAAGACTACCGGAAGAGAGTGTATCTGCAACTCTATTAGCACGAGTCAAGTTTATCGGTTCGATATTTTTAACCACCTTAAATGCTGCAGCCATTGCCAAGGCTGGGTGCATTTCGGGAAATTCTTTACGTACTTCTTTCTTTTTAGCCATTTAATCTTTTACCGATTATCATCATCAGAAGCGGAGAGACATCTGATGCATCTTAGTCAAGATGTCTACGTTAGCGATCCCGTGGTGGCGAAAGAATTCATTACCTCGGTGGTAGATTCGGAGCTGAGGGAGGAGAGCTGCTCCATATAATGAGGCGTCCTCCACCTGTATTATATGAATGTCTACCACCGGGATCTTAGGCTGGTGAATTTGCAAGAAGTGTTTCAATACTCGAAATGATCTAAGGCTACCTGTATCTTTTCCCCTGATAATGACCCAAAAACTTGCTTCCAGATCGTTCAAGTTTTCGATTAACTCATGGTCCCCCTCCCAAATATGTCCTAATACAGTGGAGAGAGACACAAGAACCACCTATAACATTATTCAGGGGTTAGATCAACGCACATTGGAAGCCAGAAACATTGTTTGCAAACCTTGGCTTCTGCCAAAAATTTACCATAACAGTTTGGTTTACTTCTTACTTCGACGCTTTTTACGGGGGTTTTTGACCACACGTCGCTTCCCCTTTGGGGGTTTTTCGGCTTTTTTCTTCCCACGGGATACAGCCTTCTTTTTGGTCGCTGCTTTCTTTTTAGTAACAGCTTTTGTCTTCTTCCGACGACGGGGAGGTGGAGAATCTTCATCCTCATCTTCGTCCTCATCGTTTTCAGACCAATCCTCGTCATCAAGCTCGTCTAAGTCCTCGTCTTCATCCTCGTCATCTTCATCTTCGTCTAAGTCTTCGTCCTCATCTTCGTCATCATCATCATCTTCATCCTCGTCGTCCTCATCTTCATCTAAGTCTTCATCCTCATCTTCATCATCATCATCTTCGTCCTCGTCGTCCTCATCTTCATCATCATCATCTTCGTCCTCGTCGTCCTCATCTTCATCTTCGTCTTCATCCTCATCTTCGTCCTCATCTTCATCTTCGTCTTCATCCTCATCTTCATCTTCGTCTTCATCCTCATCTTCATCTTCGTCTTCATCCTCATCTTCGTCCTCATCTTCGTCGTCATCATCTTCGTCTTCGTACTCTTCCTCATCATACTCCTCTTCGTCGAGGTCTTCATCCTCATCTTCATCCTCTTCATCTTCCTCAACGGCCTTACGCTTTTTGCCTTTTGCCTTTTTGCTTTCTGCAGCAGCTTTACGGGTGGTCTTTTTCGTTGTGGACTTTCTAAACATCTTTCCTGTCTCCTTTTCAAGTTGATCTAACAGACCCAAACGTTCAAGATCATCCTCTACATCCTTATAAGAAGGAGGTTCAATGATCGCATTGAAGTCAACCGGTTCTCCAATATATTTTTTCCCTCGAAATGACATAACCCAGACATTTCGTTTTTTATCCCAAACAACAGGACAGTCATTAAAACGTCCCTTCACCCAATTATTTCGGCTACGAGCATCCTGGACATCCTTAAATTTCCAACTTACAGAAAAACCATTCTTTGGATTATCAGGAGAGATACCGTGATTTTCCCTCATATCATTAAATTGTTCCATACCCCATTTATTGGGAAGAATGTAACCAAAAATATCAGTCTTATCCCCCTTTAAAATTCGACTCAAATCAAATGCTTCCATGTAACGGGTGAGACTACCATAAAATTGAAGATGTTTTGGAAGACTTTTGTCAGTAAAATTCTGACAGACGGGACACAGGCTTTGATCCTTATCAAAGGCTTGTTCCCCTAAATTATATCGGAGACACATAAGGGGAAAGGTTTTTTTGATAAGCTTATTTACTTCGGGGCGAAGCCAATGCTGAGCTACTTCAAAAAGTCCTCCGACAGGACGAACCTCCTTTCGCTTACCACTAGGAGGCATAGCAATAATCGGAACTTTCTTGTACCACTTTTCAGTATAATTATCAAGTGCGTCTTCTAACTTTTTTCGTCCTCTGGCATCAGGCATCTCAACATACTCCTTCTGTTCTTCTTTGGGTAAAAAACTCTGTCACTCTACGTAATTCTTTCCGGAGACGAAGCGATAATAACATTTTCAGCATTCTTTGCCTTACGTTTGTGTATCACTGCTTTACAAGCTAGCTGTCTAAAAATTTCTCTGAGCATCTGAGAAGGGTCAGGATTGTTTTCTATCCCTTCCAAGATTCCTGTTTGAAGACAGAGCAACTTTCGGGAGTCTTTATCAATCCATTTTAGGATAGAAGTTAACCGTACCCGGATTTGTTCTTGGTACACTTCTTCTTCAATCTTCTTATCCTGCAGTGTACTATCTCTGTTAAGTTCACTTTCTACACCGTCCTGTTTACGAATCAATTCGTCCAACGAACCGGTCTTCGCCAGCTCAATCTTTTCCATCACTTTCTCTAAAGACTTTACACTAATACCTAATTTGCTTGAGATCTGTTTTTGCCCGTAAGAGTAGCGGAGGTTTGGATCATTGTCCAATTCACGTTTAGCTACTTGAATCCTCCGACTTAATTCCCAAACACTATTAGGTAAGTGAATAATAGGTCCAGAGGACTTTTTCATTGAACCTCTTATTTTTTGTTTGATCCAATATTTTGCAAAAGTCGAAAAATTCACTCCCGAACGGTGGTCATATAAAGATACGGCTCGAACCAAACCAAAATTGGCTGATTGGTAGAGGTCTAATGCCTCAGCTTCTGATTTGGCTTTATCACGTACAGGTTTCAAAATCGTTCTCAAATAGGCTCGAAAAATTTTTTCTTGTAGAATTTTGATCTTTTTTACAATAGCACCGACCTGGCGGACAGTTCCGTATAATGCCTGAGGATGAACAGTTCCTGCAAACAATTGTACTAACGAAATCTGATCCATCAGTTCCGAAGTCTCCTGAATTATCTTTATAGAACGAGCATCTTTCTTTATTGAAACCCCTAACCCTTCGTTAGTAAGTGTATGTAATTCAGCTAGTTCTTCTACTAAATTACAATAATCCTCTGTATTCTTATGAAACGTGGTAAGTATATTTTCAAAAAAGTTGTTATTTAATCTCATTAACCTAATAATTTTACGTATAAAGGGGGCAGCGGTCATTCTATCAACACGAGATAACTTGAAAACATCAAAGCCTACTCCAAAGATCCTACGGTTCTCCGCTCCTACTTCGACGCTATAGCCCACTTCAATTCTATCCTGGGTAAGTTGCCCTTTATAACTCTTACGAGCCTTTATCGAACCTGTTGGGATTTCAGCGAGGAGGTAACAAATATTATCTTCAACATAGGTAGTGTTATAAAGAAGATAATCAATACCATTATAAATCAATATCTCAATCTGTCGATACATATCCAAGAGGTCTTCTTTTTCAATTGGATCGTATCTCTTAGCCCTTCGTGCTATCTTGTTAAAGGTAGCATAAGGCTCTGTTTTAGAAAATATGGGAGAAGTGCCCATGTTCTTGTTATCCTCTAGTAAGAGGAAGAAAATTATGCCTACTCAAATCAGTAGACTGAAAAAAAAGCAAAGCCCGCTAGCTCGTCCAACATTAAACGATTTAATCAATGCTACACCTTCGGAGATGTTTGATCGAGCCCGTACTCAATGCCGTCCTCTTCGAGCCCAATATGCTATAGGTTCGAAAAATGGATGGAAACGAAGTTACGTCAAATTTCCTACGTATTATAATGAACAACGCGTTTACACTGTTTGCAACAAAAATAAACGATATTCCTATATACGTTTCTTTGGGCCTCCTCAGCCCGCAACGCCTGTTTGGATATGGTGCTCATGTGAGTACTTCAAATATTATTTAGAAGTTGCTTTATCCCATCGTAGCGGTTCTGATATCAAAACGGTCGGTGGACCATTAGGGCGCAAACCGGTCAGAAACGCTCCTCCAGTTATCAGGAACCCAGAACAACTTTTGTACCTGTGCAAACACCTTGTTGTCACGGCTGAAATCGGTTTACGTCAGACACAGGATATGGCTTCTATTCGATACGAAAAAGAATACGGAGAGAACGATGCTGGAAAGAAAAAAGCAGCAATGTTCCACCAAAACGCCAATACCCGAACTGTTCCTGTTCACGCCCCTCTTTTCGAACTCTAGAAGACTTCATACTGTTCTCTGACGTCTTCGTGTTCCACCCTCTTCTAGCAAAGAGATATCAAATTCTAGATCATCCGGAGTAAGTGAGGAAAAGAAAATAGTTCGAATAGATCGAATCGTTGAGCCTTCTTTTCCAATTACACGTCCACGGTCATCCGGTGGAAGATAAATTTCTACCAGGACCTTTTCTACTCCTTCTAATAGATGAAACACCACTTTTTCGGGGTTAGGGGCTACCCATATAAACATAGATGCCAAACGTCCTAGTGGAGAATCTTCCTTCATCAATTCAATACCATCTACTTGAGAGCTACTCATTTTCTCACCTCTTTTTCTTCTTCAATCAACTTTGTCAAAAAATCATTCTTACTAATGTTCTACCAGTGACCGTTTAATCATCGATTTCTGCCCCGACTGTTTTATCTCCGGCCACACCTTGTCTTTCAATGAAGCATCAAGCAGTCGAGAGAAACAAAGATCCCTAACTGGACACCATCTTCCTTGAGGATCTCTCGGCGAGTTACAGATACCATTAGGTACTCGTAGGTTCTCCATACTTTCACGACCTTCGTCAATTAAACCTACGCACTGACGGAAAACACGCTTGCTCACCGGAACGAGTACGGAATGCCAGAGACGATTAGCCATACCGCGGTCTACATAAATGATAATAATGTTTTCTATCGGTCCGAAACCTCCAAAGTATTTGGGGTACATATTTACTACGTTAGCGTAAGCATTGGTTTGATAGTAATGGTAGTTATAAGGACGTCCACTACGTTGAATAGCTCTGATTTTTTCCGCCCCGGAACCTTTGAAGTCTACGAGGTAGTTTCCAGAGATAAATGTCATCAACGCATCGAGATGACCAGTAAAAGGAAGGATCTTCTTTTTCGGAAGATCATACTCTTTGTACACCATCTCCTGTCCGCATTCTTTACACCGCTGCGGTCCGTACTTGTGCCGACGGATTTTTTTACAGTCGAGACACCGCCAGTTTCCCCACAGCACACCATCTTGCAGTCCAAACCACTTTTGGAGAACGACATGCATCGAGTCTCCCATTAAAGTAGCAACCTCAGAGGCGAAAGATTCATCCTTGTACGGGCGTTCGGACGGTGGTAGTCTGTAACAGATGTGGAAAGCTCTGGGACATATAGGAAATGCGGATGCACGGCGTTCTACGAACCAGTTAACGTCTTTATTACGTCGACCGTCACGCACGGACCGGAATGCCTTAGCAACGTCTTGTGGGAGGTTTCGGGCCCGAGGGGTCTTAAATACCGAGTTGGACAAAAACACACACCTCTCTTTTACTGCGATGTTGTAAAATTTAAAAGCTACCGAGGTTTTACATCGTGGAAATTATGCAAGGCGGCATCACTAGATTTATTGTTGATCAACTACGGGCCGTAGGGCTTCCAGCCTATGGAGCCAACAGTAATCGTCCTAATATCAACACCTTCTGCCCCATCGGTCACGACAAAGAGACGGCCAGTCTAAGTATCTTTAAGTGGGATGGACGCTTCCTCTGCTTCGGCTGTGGAATCAAGGGTCACGACTGGAACGACCTTGCAAAGTATTTACATATCGATAAGTTAGCGGAAGATGCTCTTCCCGACCCCTTCGAAACATTTGCCCTCGATCTCAAGAGTCACATCAAGAAATCCATGCTGGAATTCGAACTACCTTGGGATCTCGAACCCTGGAAAGGTGACTATATTCATGATAAAAAACATGGGGTTATCATCGCTGAGGAAACATTAGAAGCACTGGATGCTTGTAGAAGATACGACGACATCTACAATTGTTATCGCATCCTTTTTCCGATCCCTCAGGGTGACGAGTTAATGGGGTGGGTTTCTCGTCGACTCGATAAGAAAAAGAGGGGAAAACCTTACAAAAAGAAGTACCTCAACGCAACTAATATGCAGTCACATAAAATTCTTTTCCCCCTCAACGCGGTGGAAAGAATGAATTCTAACGTGGTGGTTCTTGTTGAAGGACCTCTTGATGCTGTGCGTCTATTAAACTACGACATTCCAGCTCTTGCCATCATGGGTACAAACAATTATTCCCCAGAGAACCGACTGGATTTACTGAACCTTGGGGTTGAGCGAGTTATTTTAGCAATGGATTCCGACTCGTCGGGAAGAAAAGCGCGGAAAATCGTTGGTCCCAACATCTCTGAGATGTTCGAGGTCGAAGATTTTTACTGCCCAAACAACATGGATCCAGGGAACATGCCTCGGTCCTACATGAAACGTCTGTGGAAACTTACTCGGTAATCAACGACGACGACGGTGAACGGCGCCGAAGTGTCCCTAAGCTTTTTCTCCTCTCCCCCATCCATTTTAAAAACCATTGTTGATTTTCTCTTGACAACGCTTCAGATCTCTGCTACTGTTAAAGGTGCGTAGAAGGATGGATAGATAACTGTTGCTCTCAGAAAGAAAGAAAAGGAACTGAACAAATGACTACTAACAAACCTGTAAGTCAAAAAGCTCTATCATCAGGTAAGAAATACCGTTTATACGGTAAAAAGAACAAAGCGGGTCTTCGTAGAATACAGGCTCTCAGAGATATTCCTATACATAAAGTAAAACAAGGCGATCTAGGGGGTTGGATAAAGAAAGAAAGTAACCTCTCTCAAAAAGGGGATGCTTGGATCAGTGGTAATGCTCGGGTATACGAACATGCTCAGGTATACGGCAATGCTCAAGTATCCGAAGATGCGGATATCAGTGGAGAGGCTCGGGTATACGGAGATATTCGTGTATTCGGTAATGCTGAGATAGCTGGACATGTTTGGTTATCTGGACATGCTCAAGTATCTGGAGATGCCCGGATATTCTGAAATGCTCAGGTTAATAGAGATGACCAGGTCATCTGAGTGAGTATGGTCCAAGTTCATTACTATCTCCTACTAAAAGAATCAATAATTATAGAGGAGGAAGGGGAGTGAAGGGAAATAAATCTCTTGACAACGGTTCAAACCTCTGCTACATTATATGTTGATAGTAACTGTTTACCACCACAGGAGATGTGTAAAATGAAACGAACAACTTGTATTATTGTAGGGAGTCTCTTTTTACTCGTAGGAGGAGGGGGGTGTGGTGAAGAGCCCTACGGTGGCAACGACAACGACAACAACAACGTCAACGAAAACAACCCCATGTGCTGCGGGGACGGGAACGTGGACCCGGGGGAGAGCTGTGACGACGGCTCGGCCAACTCAGACACGCAACCGGATGCGTGCCGTACCGACTGCCGCAGCGCCTACTGCTCCGACGGCGTCGTGGACTCGGGGGAAGAGTGTGATGGAGAGGGGTTGAACGGTAAGGACTGCACCGACTTCGGATCGTTCACCCACGGGGAATTGAGCTGTAACGATGGTGACTGCACCTTCGACACCTCGCAATGTGGCACCTGCGGAGACGGTGAGGCCGAAGGGGCCCCGGGAGATCCCCACTACGAAACCTGCGACGGGTCGGACCTACGGGGCGAAGACTGTATCTCCATCGGCCAGGCTCAGGGGGTGCTTCGGTGTAACGGTTCCTGCGGCTGGGACATCTCGGGGTGTGTAGGTGGGGGTACTACGTGTGGGGACGGAAATCTAGAGCCCGGTGAGCAGTGCGACGACGGCAACACCACGGCCTGCGACGGGTGCTCCCCCACCTGCATCGTGGAGGCGTGCGGCAACGGTGTCATGGAGTGCAGCGAACAGTGCGACGACGGCAACTCGTCGAACGAAGACTTCTGTCTAGCCAACTGCACCTTGAACACGTGCGGAGACGGACACGTGGACCCCTCAACCGAGGAGTGTGACGATGGGAACCACGACCTTAACGACGCCTGCCCCGATGGCCCCTTGGGCACCTGTCTCAACGCTAGCTGTGGTGACGGGTTCGTTCAGGCAGGAGTGGAGGGGTGTGACGACGGGAACAGTAGCAACGTCGACAACTGCCCCGATGGTATCGGGGGTTCGTGCGAGCTGGCTACCTGTGGTGATGGTTTTGTTCAAGCCGGTGTGGAAATCTGTGATGAAGCAGCAGATCCTACCTGCCACCTGGGATGCACCAACTATTGTGGTGACGGGGTAGTTGGGCACCCCACTTACGAGCTTTGCGACGACAGCATTTCCTGTTCGGCGGACTGTCAGCGGTTCTGTGGTGACGGAGTGATTGACACGGACCTCGGCGAGGTATGCGACGATTTTCACAGTGGTTATCCCTACGATCCGACCTATGGACCTTTGGGGGATAATAATAACCCCACAGGAGGGCGATCCGCAACGTGTTTACAGAACTGTCAGCCCTCTACGTGTGGAGACGGGATCTGTAACATGTTTCCGGATAGCAACGAAACCACTTATTGCCTCGGGGATTGCCCTTGTGCGGATCAGGGAAGGATTGAGTGTGGTGGGATCTGCTGTCCCTTCGGTTGGAACAATTGTTTTGATGGGGTGTGTGCACTGTGGTAGCTCTGGTTAAAAAGGCTTGGTTAGTTGGATAGTTGGTGGTTTGTTAACTACTTTCCGAACATATAATCAAGTGTTTCTTTCGAATAACCGTCCGACGGCTTGGTTTTCAACGTACTCGCACCACGACGCGTACCCCCACCCTTGAGCGTCAAATTGTCGTAAGCACCTCGTGTAGACGTAGTGTTACTACTTTGACCACCTTCAGTTGGAATAGCTGCTAAGTTGTCGATGCCTGCGGCTAAGGCATTTCCTTCCGCATCGAGTCTACGTAGCCTACTTTTGTCAATTGCTTCGCCCAAAGCCTCTTCACGAATGAATTCTCTGTAAACACTGGTCATAAGTCTGGAAGCACTGAGTTTCGGGAAGGTACGGTAGACTTGGAAAGTTGCGGTCCAAGTGAGTTGGTTCGCGTCTTTATCCGATTCTGCGAAGGTAATAGGCTCCTCCGTAAAGTAACCCTCCAGTCGTATGCTCGGAAAAACTCGGGTGTGCATAATAATGATATGACGGTTCTCGTAAGCTCCAGCCAACTTTGGTCGGTCAATCAACTCTAAAAAGCGATAAAAGTTGTAGAGACCAGGAGGAACTTGAGGTCTTTTTCGAGCTTCATTCAGCGCGGCGTACGTTGTAATGTCCTGGTCGAAATAGGCATTACTGGGCATCACGCTTCCAGTTTGGAAAGTGATGTTGAGACTAAACTCGTCAAAATAAGTGTCCCGAAAACGATTACGCCACGAGTTACGTACAGCTCCTGCGGCTGTTTTTTGCACCGTTCCTCTACGAGGAATGGACCATTGAACATCAGAAGGATTGACGAAAAGGGGGATATAAATCCCTCGATAAAGCCACTCTCGACAACTCACAGTCCAAGCAGATCTATGATGGCGACTTGGACGATAAGGGAATTTCTGCTGGTCCAAGTAGTCATTATCTGAATATATATCAGAGGTAATTTCACCGAGAGTACGTTTGGAATCTTTGTACTCTTTGCCCTCATAAATCTGTTGAATAGCGCCCATGAGACTTACATCCCCTTTTCTTCATACTAGTTATTAACGACGTCTTTTCTTACGCCCACTACTACGACCCTTTTTACTACGAGGAGAAGGAGCACGTACCTCATCACTGTCTTCGTCGTCATCCCCCCCGTCGTCGTCTACACCACGTTCTATGAGACGTTGCTGAGCCCACTCCGATATCTTCTTAATCATCGAGTGTTTAATAAGATGACCAAGGTCAGCATCGGAAACATCACTATCAGGAATGGCGTCTAGATCTTCGAGGATATTTTTTGCCATAGAAGGATCAGCTACCATAGTAGCGCACATTTCCAAAATGACGGGGCTCACTTCCTGATCTGCAGGAGAAAGTTTAATCTCGCCAGGTTCGTAATCGATATCGTCTGCTGCGGCCTGCATCATTTTCTGGAGTGGGTTACTTTTCCCACTCATATCCATTTCACTACGTCCTCTGTCTGGTACTTTGTGATGTCCATCAGTAGAGGATCCCTTTGAACGCTGACGAGGATCGAAGGCTGTACGACTATGAATGTCACGTAACGCCTTTTGGACAATCCGTTGAGCCCGTTCGTCCTTTAGTTCCTCCTGAGCCTCCGCAGGGTCAACTAGCTCAAGAACCTCGTTATTGATATAGTCAAGAAGATCTTGACTCTCTCCCAAAATAAAGGGAGGACTTACCATAGCAGAAAGGTTGATAGGAGGATCGACGGGCGGGATCTTAATCGTGCGTGGAGGGCCGTTGAGCGGCTTAATCTCTAAGATAATAAGTTTTGTAATATTATCTTGATGTCCCCCACTCAAATTCCGAACGTAGATCGGTTTTCCATCTTTAATGTACTCGTGAAGTCTGTGCATCTTTCTTTCTCCTTTTCTCCGTTGTTACAAATGCTCCGTTGTCCCTTTGGAGCGTGGTTGCTATGTAAGAACTCGTGCGATTAAACCGGCAGGATTGAACCAATCGTCCCCACCAGAAAAATCTCCCTCAAGTTTGTAAACTCGCTGACCATAAAAACGATTCCTCATTACACGTACACCGACCACACCGGGACCACAAGCTACGCGGTAGAGTCGAGGTTTGGCCTCTACGAATTTGCTAAACATTTCATTGATGTTGGAGAGAACACTACCATAGTCATGACTATACGATAATGTGACGGTTTGACCTGAATGGTCGAAGGAAAGCTCAATTTCCAGAATTTGTTGAGCCGTAAGCGCGTGCATCGTTGAGGCTAGTAGGATAGCATCTGCAATACCACTTGAAGCATCAGCTACTGTGGGGACGTTACCAAAGCTCCAATTCGTATTGGGAGTCACAGCGTTTACTGTTCCAAGTCCACGCAAAAGATATTCTAAAATGTCCGCGTCAGAATAGCTTTGCACCCATCCAATCTTTTTCTGAAGCTTGTCAACGACCATGAACAACGACTTGTTCATGCGCCAGAAATTCCAATGAGGGACACGAAGCAACTGATGTTCGTATTCTTTGTTAGACACCGCGGTTTGCCGAAGCCCCCAGAAAATGTTATATTCACCTTCTGTCAGTACGTCTGTATCGTAGTAATAAACATATTCACCATCCTTTTCCATCACACCCATCACACGATCTTTGTCATCAGGCTTGATTTTGTTTGGATCCGTGGAAGCTTCATTTACCCGAGTGATGAGAGTATTAGATGTATTATAGATTTCTAGTTCCAACTCACCTTGGGCCTGGAAGGGGTTCTGTTCGGTTCTAAAAAATAGACGTTCCGACTTATTAGGGAGGCTGATATAAGTTTGCTTCTTTTCTTCCGGTGTGGGCTCTACACGATCGACGACGTCGAATTCTTCAACGTAGGAACGCGTAGTACCTCCTAGGGTATTAAAAAACCACTCAACAGAATACTTCTCCTCCGGAACGTTGAGAAGCGCCTCTTTGGGACAAAACCACTCAAAACGATAATCTCTGTGACTCAC